>Ga0307517_10004499_pt1 | contig 21397 bp, 14 predicted proteins | sample 23_EM_MG_FD_194515 | JGI IMG/M metagenome (GOLD analysis project Ga0307517, IMG submission 194515) | Populus trichocarpa ectomycorrhiza microbial communities from riparian zone in the Pacific Northwest, United States - 23_EM | ecosystem: Host-associated > Plants > Roots > Unclassified | place... | reverse complement strand
ACCATCTAAATGGTTAGAGGCCAGTATCTTGGCAAGATTAAAGATGGTTTAATTAAAAACTAAGGTTTTTTTTAAAAAGTATTTTTTATTTAAAGATATATCAAGATAATATTTATTTAAATTTTTAAAATTTATTTTTGACATCAGCATCAAAACAAAAATCACTAAAAAAAACAATTTAAAGTTTTATAAAAACACTACTTGAAATAACAGTAATCACAAATGTTAAATTTCAAATTGGAAAAGCATATATTTCACGAAAACATGAAGACAAATTTATGGTTTCGGTAAATAAAAATAAAAAAAAATAACTATGACACTTAGTTCTATACAATTAAATGAATTGTACTGAAAAATATTATGATCATAAATGGCATTCAATGCAATGATTTTGTAAGTTATATCAGTATGATTTTTCTTGTTGCATGGAATATATAAATATTTCTCTCTTCTTTTTTTGAATTATAGTATAAGATATAATTAATTAATGTTACTTCTTAAAAAAATAAATAGGTGTAATTCGGAGACTTACTATACATCTTGTAAAAACATTACATTTCTTACATCCATGCATCTTTCTACAATATTTATATTTAATTATATCAAGATCGATCAAAACTTAAAATGCTTCTACCAATACAATCAATTAAAAATAAATATACTGCCTCTTAAAAAAAATGGTCGCACTAGAAATTAAAGCATCAGCTAAATGGATCTTTACCTTTGGAGGCAATAAATAATTTTACCGAACAAAACCATACCAGCCTACAAGCAAAAAATTAAGCAGTCATTTAATTAAGAAAAGATATGGTTCATGAATATCTATCGTAAGATTTGTTGCAAACACAATAATTAAAATATATATATATATATATATATATAAGCAACTGGGAGAGTCATATATTCCCTTAATTCCCTGGGGATATAATTAAAAATACTAAGTAAGTTTTCACTAAATATATATATAGCTCGATCGTCGAGAAGTTTTTGCTGAGCTTATTATCATTCCCATCATCAATCGTGTAGTGTGGCATGAGACTTGCCATTGTAGTGAAAGTAAACGCATCAACTTGTGCCATACAGAAAGCCTGGATGGAATGAAAATGGAGGGAGAGAAATTAATAAAAAGGTCTAGCTAGCACTCAAAATTAACATTTTTCTTTTCTTTTTTCGATAATTAAAGGTCAGCACAATCGTTGACTCCTGAACAATGACACATGCCAAGTGTCGGGCATGCCCCACGGCCCCGCCGATTGTCAACCACGTAGGATAATGAACCCTGGAAACTTTGTTCTGCTTGCAGGAGGGAGGAGACGTGAGACATGCTTCATTTTCATGTACTGCCAAAGCCTACATTATCTATATGCATAAAAAACCATTATATCAATTCTTCACTATAAATAGGGCTAATTCCATTTACATTCTCTGTGTCTACAAGCTCTTAATTAACTCAAGTCTTTCTCTCTTTTCCTTCCCCGTGTCTGATATTCAGTGAGAGAAAGAGAGCATAGATTCAAGAAATGAATATGATCTGGGCAGGTTTAAGGCTACTACTGATGATAGTGTTGCTGGGATATGCTATGGTGTGGATTATGAGGCCCACCAAAACATTCAAGGAAATATGGCTCCCTAATATCCGAAAGAAGCTTAATTCGTCTACTTATTTTGGAACGCAAGGTTTGCATTGATTAATCTTTCCTGTACACTCAACAAAACATTAATTCTATAGCGTTAATTATTGTATTTCTTTCACACTCGGCAAATTAAAAAAAGTTTTTGAAATATATATATCAAGTATATATATATATGTTTGATGCATATTTTGTTACAGGCACGGGATTTTTGGTTTTCTCGTTTCCCATCCTCTTTGTTGCTGTTGTGGGCTGTGTTTATCTCCATTTCAGGAAGAGGTCTAAGGACAGCAAGCTAGAAAGGTAATTATTAACGAGTTTCAAGCACCCATTAATTTTATTTTATTCGTATTAATTTATTAGTAGTTTTGATTTCTACTAATTTTACAGCAATGGCAAAAAGAATCGTCTGGTCACGTTGAAAAAGCCGATGCTGGTAAAAGGCCCTCTAGGCATTGTTTCTGGCACAGAGCTAGCCTTCTTGATCATGTTCGTGGCCCTATTAATTTGGTCATTCTCAGTTTATTTACTTAATGGCTTTGCTACGATCACCCCACAATCAGCAGCAAAAAAGGGATTGAAAGAGTAAGAACTTCTTTTTTTAATCACAAATTACCACGATATAAATACTAAGGATGACCTTCTCATTGACTTGAACGAAAGATAAATTAAAAATATTGGCGGTGAACTTTTTGGCAGATGGCAAGCTAAATTGGCCAGTGCATCTCTGAGTCTAGGGCTTCTGGGAAATATATGCCTTGCGCTTCTTTTCTTACCGGTGGCTCGAGGATCATCACTGCTGCCATTGTTCGGTCTTCCTTCTGAGGCTAGCATCAAGTACCACATATGGCTAGGTCACACGGTTCTGGTCTTCTTCACTGCTCATGGATTTGGTTACATCACATTATGGGCTGTCAAAAATCAAATTTCAGCGGTAAGAAGATTATTTTATCTTTTTAATTAATTACACTCACAAATGTAATATTAAATATTCATCTCATTAATTTTTTCTTTTATTTTTTCTAACAAGAATGGCAAATAATATCTAACCAAAAGCGCCAAATAATCTATACATACATGAGTTAAATATAAGTTCGGTAACATTATTTGTTTTTTTCAAATTGGTTTTCTTGGTGCCAGGCTGCCTTGCACATGTATTATATAGTTTTCTTTAATCAGAAAAGTTATTATATAGTTTGTATTCAAAAATTTACTAATTTATAGTTTTTCTTTTCTGATCTCTAATAGATTATCTGTATTATTAATTTATAAATAAATAAGTTTGAATAGTTATTATATCCAAATCAGAATAATCTTTTATAAAAAAAATTTAGAATAATTTTATATAAAGTTTGATAAGTTATAGAATTATATATCTTTGTCCATCGCACCAGTACTAAATATTATAAGTACCCCCCTACATTTTTTTTAATGAATGTCTAGATAACTAAAGCTGAAATTAATAAAACTAGTTTGAAATTATGATTAAAATAAATATAATGATGTATTAAATAATTAAAAAATTAAAGATGATGATAATTAAACATTCTAATATTTCTAATAATTCTGATTTTCATATAAATATTCAGTAAGTATATGTAATTGAAAGCTCTTGTGAAAGCTCAAGAAAAAATAGAATTTGATGAATTATTGTATAACAAAAGCTAATATTTATATTTTATAAGTGTTACAACATTGCAATGTATTTGCTAAACAATTTCTATCATTATTACAGTATTTTTAAATCCTTTTGTTTCAAGTTGTCCTATGTTTAGCTTGGATTATGACTCTACTAATTTTAATGAATAATAGTAGCATTGATATTATATTAATTATTTATGAATCATTTTATTTTAAAGAGTTTAATTATATGTGACGTGATTTGAAATTATATGGTGGTGGGATCGAGATCATATTCATGTCCTTTTTGCTAATGAAATCCCACACTATTTTACGAGGAAACAATTTCCCAGTGAAGGTAGAATATTCCGAGAGTTTGTGTCTTAATGGCAACCAAAAAAAGGAAAACTCAATCGTGAGTATCCACCATCCACGTGAATAGGAAACTTTCAAAACTATAACACCTCTTGCATTTCTTGAAGAAAAACAAAACGTAAAAAGGAAAATCGAAAAGGCAAATCTCACGAGTTTGGACGCTCAAAGTAAGCAATACAGTTACGAAAGAAAGCAGCAGCAGCACGATGCAGCAGCAGCAGCACGATGACGAGCACTAGCACTAGCACTAAGCACTAGCACTAGGGCTCATTCTCAACAATATGCCTTTGATTAACAGATTACATAATATTGTTCTTGTTCTTCTTGCTTCTTTTTGGAGATCAGACCCCACAAGTCAATTTCTACGGTGGTCTGCTCTGCTTGCCGTAGGAAAGTAGTTTCTTTGTTTTGTTTTGTTTTTTATGTTTTTGGCATTTTCTATATTAGGGATATTGCTTTCTGATCACCTGTTTTATCATGCATAAAGTGGTCACTTCATTCATAAATTGGATGGTGAGGATCATCTTATGGGTTGACTTTAGGGCAGGGAATCTACTGGGTAGGGCCCAGACTGGAATGTGCCTCTGAAATTTGATTGTCCTAGTGTTTCTTTCCCTTCCGTTTGGAAGTGAACTGGGCCTAAGATTTCCATCATGATCTTGGGTTTAGCAGGCATCCACTGAAATTCAGTGATAACTCTGCTAAAACTGGCCCCACCAAAAACTTTATTCGCAGACCAAGTGAGAGTCCTTTCACGCTGTACTTGAAAAAATCCGTATGTTGCGGAAAGGGCTTTACGTAAGTGGCTCAAAAACTCACCATCGAGTGGACGGTATTTTCCGGGAAAAGAAAACTCTTCTTTCACAGTTCGTTTTGTCTTAGTTGCCAAACAACACTAGCTGTGTTGACCAATTTGTGATAAATTAACTGTGACACAGCACGTACGTTTATATGATTTATCTACCATTGATTAATACGATACTCTAAGGAGTATTCTCTTTAATCCTAGTTAACCTGTTGTTTCAGCCCTAGGGTAATATGTGCTTCCATCTTCTTTCTTTTGAGAAAATAATTACACTGTCTGTTTGATGTTCTGCCATTCGAAACAAGAAACTTGTTGTTTTTGTTAAATTTATGGCCTTTATAATGTTTTACATGTAATGCAGATGCTAGAATGGGCTAGAGATGATGTATCCAATGTGGCTGGAGAGCTATCTTTGTTGTCTGGACTTGTCATGTGGGCAACAACCTACCCTGGCATCAGGCGGAAAATGTTCGAGCTCTTCTTTTACACCCATTACCTCTACATCCTCTTCATGGTTTTCTTTATATTCCATGTTGGTATCTCTTTTGCCTGCCTTATGCTACCTGGATTTTACCTCTTCTTGGTTGATCGTTTCTTGAGATTCTTACAATCACGACAAAGAGTTCGCCTAGTTTCAGCCCGGATTCTGCCGTGTGATACTGTAGAACTCAACTTCTCTAAGAATCCAAGTGAGATTAATTACCAGAATTTATACTTCTTTGTTTTAGTTAATCGGGTCGAGCTCTTCTTCTTCTTCTTCTTTTAACTCGTTTTCTGATTTATATTGCCAGGGTTGAGTTATAATCCCACGAGCATTTTGTTTATCAATGTGCCTAGCATTTCTGGCCTGCAGTGGCATCCTTTTACCATCACTTCTAATAGCAACCTGGAGCCTGAAAAGTTGAGTGTTGTCATTAAGAGTGATGGAAGTTGGACCCGGAAGCTACACCAGATGCTTTCTTCACCTTCTTCAATTGATCGTCTTGAGGTCTCAGTTGAAGGACCATATGGACCTGCTTCAACACATTTTATAAGGTTTGGGCCATAAAATAAACATTATCTTGTGGATTCTATAAATGTTTCAGCAACCTTCGATTTAGCTCTTGGCCAATATATCTTTTGACTTTTGTGTCTGAAATTTAGTATTAACTAAACCTTTCTATTTAGGCATGACCAACTAGTGATGGTAAGTGGAGGCAGTGGCATTGCCCCTTTCATTTCTATAATCCGAGAACTCATCTTTGCGAGCACAACATACAAATGCAAGACACCTGAAGTACTCCTAGTTTGCGCATTCAAGAAATCTTCAGAACTCACCATGCTAGACCTCCTGCTTCCAATATCTGGCAGCCCATCAGATATTTCCAAGCTGCAGTTAAAAATTGAGGCTTTTGTAACAAGAGAGAAAGGGCCGACAACGGATAGCTCGAAGACCCCTCGAGCCATATGGTTCAATCCCCACGCAACTGATGCACCTATATCTGCCATTTTAGGCCCCAAAAGCTGGCTCTGGCTCGGCGCTATCATATCATCTTCTTTCATCATTTTCCTCATTATAATTGGCCTTATTACTGGCTACTACATCTACCCAATCGATCAAAACACCGAGGGGGGTTTCCCATTGGCCTTTAGATCTTTTCTCAACATGTTAGTTATTTGCATATGCATAGCCATGACAGCAAGTGCAGCTGTTCTTTGGAACAAGAAACAAAATGCGAGGGATGTTAAGCAGATTCAGAACGTGGAAGGGCCAACACCAGCCGGATCACCTCAGTCATGGGTGTACAGAGCTGACAGAGAATTGGAAAGTGTCCCTCATCAGTCTCTTTTCCAGGCTATTAATGTGCACTATGGTGAAAGGCCTGACCTAAAGAGTATGCTAGCTCTAATCAGGATTATAATGATTTTGTGCCTGTTTTATGACTACAATTTTCTCATTAAGCTTTAACCAACCCTTCTTTTGATGCAGAAATCCTGTTTGAATGCAAAGGATCAAGTGTGGGGGTTCTTGCCAGTGGTCCAAAGATGATGAGACATGGGATTGCAAACATCTGTTCATCTGGTTTAGCAGATAATCTGCACTTCGAATCCATTAGCTTTACCTGGTGATTTTGCTCACCCTTGCCGAAGGTGTCTGTTCTACTTTACAATCGCTTTCCGCTTCCTTTTTTCTTTTCTTTTTTACAGCCGGTGTTCTTCTCCCTGTATTATCAAGATGTGTAATATTATCCTTTTCTCTTTTTTTTCCTGAACAAATCATATGTAATATCTGATGTAGATTTTCTGATCGAAAAGAATAAAATCGATGTGTTAGTAGCCGATGATCTTCAATTATCTAGCGTGCGGAGTTCCATCTCATTGCCTAAAAAATACATGTGGAGATGTTTAGGAAAGTAATGTCTTCGGTAATGGTAGGAGGATTCTACTACTTTCTTTTTAGGGCATGTGGATGGGGCACAGGTTGGTGCTAAATGAAATAAAATCTAATCTACAAGCAACGCAAAAACCATTCCATTAATAATATTTTTAACTAATTTTGAGGGTTTTTAACTAATTTTGAGGAGTGCAAATTTGCTCCTCAAACATTAAAACCACTAAAAACTTATCTAATCGTTATTTTTAGAATCTCGAAAAATTAATCAACTTATCTAATCGTTATTTTTAGAATCTCGAAAAATTAATCAAGATATATATAAATTGAGTCAGACACACACCGACAGTTATCAAAAAAATAAAAAATTAGCCTGGTCGAAAATTGCTATTATTCTTTTCCCTCTTCCTAAAAGGCCTCTCGGGGGGGGGGGGGGGATCCAGTCACGAGAGGTGCAAGTGGCAGGCAAAACCATAGCTCAGACCACATTAGTTAGAACATGGAAAACCTAGCAGTAACCAAATGCAGCGGGAAAAGCATTCATTTTATTTAGATGTTATACAGCAGTAAAAATGATTATACACAGGTGAAAAAATGAAGAGGAACTAACTCCCTTAGTAGTTCTAACCTCTCATATCTACAATAAAGATTTTGTGATTTCAACGAGATGCGTGATCAATAATACGATGAAACGGCCATCCTTAACATCATGTGCACATATTCTCATCTCTTGGTCAAATAACTATACAAGTGCTCATCTACTGCAACATGGTATGACTGGAAAGTGAGGCTCAATAACCTATCAGCCATGCTTCTTTTTTTTATGAGACACCTGGTTAGAGACCCACACCCGTCCTCATTTCTCTTGCGAGTCTGCGACAGATGAAAGTCTCTCTTCTAAGCCTTCAAGCAGATCATGGTATTCGGAAAATGCAGGGTGCGACTGGAGAACAAATCAATAAGGCAGGGTGAGACTCCATAAAAACAACATTATTGTTTTCATTAATCAGCAATGCTCTAAAAGATAGTTACCTGAAGGGTGACGCTATATGCTTTCCACAACCTCATATCACGCTGGAAAAGATCAAAAAGAACCTATTGAAAAGCATCACACAATGAATTAGCTTGGACGGCAAGCCACGTGCCAAACTTGGCATCAGACCGCATGGGTATCTGTGCACCTGCTTATTTAATGAAATTACAAGTGGCAGCTATGCCTCTCTACATGTGCAGTTATTGGTGGTGGGGAGGGAGGGAGGTTGAGGAAAGGGCAATCAAGTTACAAGAACAAGGCCTAGATGAAACAATCTTAACAGATATCATGAGCATGTGCATAAAGAGCAAATAATTGGCAACAGCTTAACCCGGTCAATCGAACGGAAAAATGCCCTGCTAGTGCAGTAATGCGTCTCATCAGTTCCGTAATTAATTATAAGTACCGCATCACAAGAAAGGAAGTTCAAAACTTCCAACGCACAACTAGGATTACAAAGATATTGTACCCCAGAAAGAGAAGTTATAAGCTTCAAGCATAAACCACACAAATCAGACCTCAAAGAAGTTTGCAGAGTTAAAGGATTCGCCTAAAGATGGAAGGAAAGACAAACAATACAGAGCAAGCTGGCATACTCATGAGACTACAATAAATGCCAAAGTACTAAACATAAATAAAGCTGATTATACCTCAGTCCGTCTTAGGAGTGTGGCAAGAACAACTATCCATTCCTTGAACTTGACGGAACACATATGAGCCAATAGAAACTCCGCATCCAACCGGCTTTGCAATGTACCCATTTGAAGCTGGAAACATACAATAAAGGTTCTGAGGATTAAATAAAACGCAAAGAAAATTTTCAAGTAATAATGATCAAAATATTGACTATGGCTTGGTATTGCTTCAGGCAATATAGAAAATATGATAATGATATCACTACTGGTGTAAGATATGTGATATGTCTCCTTAGTACATGTACAAGAATTTTGATTTCAAATATTTTGTTACAAGCTAAGAATATTGTGATTAAAACAAAGAATACCACTGGTATACCACAAAATGGCTCTAAAAAGTTATTTAAACTTACACATAAAATGAGCAACAAGGCAAGAGGTTATATAGGAGTCCCAGTATGCCATTTCTAATTTTTTCCCCCAGAAAGAAGAGATGAGAGAAAGAGAAAGTCATGCTATGCAGTCTATATGCAGCTTGTCTAAAAGAAAGAAAGTTGAGCAGTGAAGAATTTTAAATTGTTCACCTTCTGCCCAATTAGTTCCAGTCCTGATGCAAAATTCTCTAAGCGAGCACTACCGTATCTTTCTCGTTGAAGGTATTCCTGCAATTAATTCACCATCTCAAATACTGTACAAAAAGCAGATCATCCTTCAAGAAAACTGTAGGTTTTGCTTACCACTAAATCAAACTGGGTGCCTTTTACAAAAGCCACAAGCTTCGAAAGCTCTTTCCCTGACATCAAATAACTAGCATGGCTTTCTAAAATGTTCTTCACAGAAGCAACATGAGCACTTTGCTCTTTGAAGGAAGTACTGCTCCAAAGAAAAGGCACCTGATTAATTAGTAACTTTTGGAAACTATTGCAAGGGTCTGAGAAATGCAAACGAGAACAAGGTGAATATATCAACCTCTTGTCCAATGATGGCTTCTTGTAACTGGAACGGAAAAGAAAATAACCCAAAAATCTGGGAGATAGTCTATCTGAATCAGGTGGTGTCTGGTCATATTCCTTTCCAGACCTGAGCAGGAAGCGCACCTGATAATGACAGCAAAACAAAAGGAAATAAATGTACTAGTTTAGGTAACATATGTTGAAGAATAATCATGCCCAGAGTAATACCAGTTCTCCAGCAAGCTCATATAAAGATTCATCGAGTGTTGCCTGCATAAGGTTGGAAAACCTTGTCAAAGATGTAACATAGAGAAAACCAAAAAGAAAGAGGAAAAAGCAGCTACTGTAAACTACTAGCATTTGCCTACCTGCAATAACCGTAAAGCACAGTATTGGCTGACTGCGGGACCTTCAAGTTTCGCAATCACCTGTAACATTTGCAAAAAGAAATGACTTAATCAAACACAATTTTGACTACAATGCATTTGTTACTAATTTGCATGCATAAAAAGCAGAATGCAGCTCTTGAATCTCATTCATAAATTATGGCCTCTTGAGAATGGATAAGCTTCTTTTTTTCCTTTTTAATATCATGGTGACTCTCGTGAAAAGATTAGAATACCTGTCTTCCCAACCATCACAATCCCTCAGTAAATAAACACATGATATTTTAAGAATACAACCATTCAGTTAAAACAATTTAAAGCATTGAGCATTACCACTGAGTAATGCTAGGGATACTAACACTTTTTACAAACACACATAGCATCCATGATACAGGAAAGGATTTAAATCACAGTGGTGTGACTTTAAGCATTTAATGATATACTTGCTATTACAGAATTAATCAAATTAATATAACACGGTTAGAACCTACCATCAACCACCACATTATTTAGTAAAAAGAATATGTTTGCAAAAGTTCTAGTATCTCTAGTATTATTCATCACCATAAAAAAAACCATATCTAATAAAAAAATACAACTGTATGTGTTGTTTAAAAGTGACAGCATAGAACTATACTTAAGTTTACAGTCAGTTGATCAGAATTTGTCTTTCTTGGCTAAAACTTGAAATGAGAAGAGGAAAGAAAATTAAATAAAAAAATTCTTATATTCAAGAGCTATGCATAAAAAAATTTAAATAATACTAGCAAAAAAAGGACTTAACAACAATAAATGTTCAAAAGAGAAAACAGCAATTCTTACAAGTATATAGCAAGCTGCAGTGCGGTACCATCTCTGTTGGAAGCATTCTTCAAACAACCTTAAACATACAAACAATGAAAAAAGTACTAATATAAAAAAGTACCAGTATTGTCTACCCCAAAGCAAAATAGGGTAAAATAAGAGAGAGAAACCCATCATTTTAACTTTCAAACTCATGAATGAAACTAAAAAAGCTATCAAGATTGCAATTTCTCCCAGGCTGATGGGGTAAAATGGAAGGAATCCTTATTTCTACACTTACCATGCACTAACATCAAAAGTCAAAACATTTAGCTCCCCTATTTTCATAACTTTATAATGTGTAGAAATAATAATGTGTGATAGTAAAACCCAATGAATAGCCTGATTGGTAGCGGAAGGGCTAAACCTTTCCCTGAATGAGAACGTTGCTCTTCCCTAATCATATCAAATAATCAACAAAGAATAATGTGTAGCAAATGAAGAATAAAAGGATGCGGTAAACATGAAGGCATGATGGTGTTAGAACAAATTATCTTTTCTTGCCAAGGCCAAACTATGCGCTAAAAAGGGCAGAGACCTTGCATGCAAATACCTAACCATGTCTATCTAGTACCTACAAAACTGTCCAAAATCTAGAAGAAAGCAACAACAGAAAAAAAGGACTTCAAAGCCACACTTCAAATACTGGTGAATGTGTAAATACCAGCCTTCTTCAATGCACAATGTTCCTGTCTAAATATCTTTGAGAATTACCATACAAAAGTAAGGTAAAACTCAAAAAAGGTATCTCTTTAAGGAGCAGAAGTATTACTCTGTTGATCTTCCAGCAGCAGAAAATAAATCTGCCCAGTGTCGACCATCAGTTTTTCTTGCAACACTCACAACTACATCAAAATACTCGGAGAAATTTCTGATCAAATCACAAGTCTTCTCCAAAAGAGAGCGGTTGCCAGCATGTTTAGGGACTGATATCTGGTTCTTGTTTGCATTTTGCCTGCAAGGAAGTAATTTAAATTAGAAAGTCAATAACAGAGTTCATACTGATTGTTTAAATCAAAACATATAGACATATTGCATATTTCAGTAATATCTGACTTCCAGATAACAATTCTAAGTATTGATCTTCTAATTATCATACATGACATGATTCAATCTCTCTTCACGAAATACACATACCTTGAAATCTCTGCATCAAATACAGTAAAAAGAAGCCACTCCAGGCAATGGGAAAAGTGAGGCTTTTCTGCAGATAATTGTGCTAACCGTAAAGCCTCCTCTTTTTTGTCCCTCTGGCAGACAGAGAAACAGAAGGAATTAGTAAAGTAAGCCTTAAAGCTAGCAAGGAACATGAGCATTCAGCTTCAGCAACTGATTTGTTTCAAAACAGGACCAGCATTTTTTTAGATTGGAAAAAGCATTTTATTTGCTCACGTTATCAGTGAGCAGTGAATCTGTGATATCTAAAACTTTTCACATGAAAAAAATACACTTTCATCCTCAGGGCCAATTTATTTCTATCTCCAAAGTGAAAGTAACACTGCAGAAGTAAAGTACTGACAGCCAAAACCAGAGAAGTATCCAGATGCTGGCTTGACAATTGCCCACCTCACAGCCTAACTGCTTAGTTGATTGACAAAAGCTCATGTCATATAAATTGATGATTCATACACAGAAATTATGTTTCACATGAACCGAAGCAAACTTCTTATTTCTAGGGGGTAATGTAATGATTACCCCCCAAATTGGTGTTTTTGGAGGGTAAAATTTAACCTCAAAGCAATATTTTCTGTGTCTCCTTTTTGTCTCAAAATACACACCAAATAATTTTTTATCTCTCTCACCAACCATTACTGATAATTTAACTATGTTCTCTCTCTTTCTAACACGCTAAACATCCTGCAAAATTAACTTTTACGTCCTTAAAAATTACTCTTTTAATAATTCACCCCCTTTTTTTAACCTAGTACTAAACACCACCCAAGTAAAAATCATAAGGTAAAGAAAAGAGAAGTAGCAATAAAAGAGTAAAAATGTAGTGATACCTGAAGAAGGTGTCTGAGTAAGCAATGCAATATAGTTTGAGCTTGAGAAGATGGCTCAAAACATGGAAATTCAGTGCAAGCTGAAAAGGACATTCTCTGGGAGACACAAACAACAACCCCGGCATTTGGAAGAAGCCCTAGAGGATACGCTTCACGATCAAATTCCAGCTCTGGATCCAACTAAAAAATATATCATAAAATGTCAATTTAGGCCTATTCAGGATACAGCAATCAAGAACCAGAGTCGAATCACTGAAAACCAAAAGGACTGTTAATATATATACATACACACAAACACAACTGATATAGATGGATGGAATACAAAATAAGCTAAATCAAATACATGTAGCATCAAATAATGAAAGACAGAAAAGGATATAGATTCCTTATAAATAAAGACAAATAACCATAATGCTAATATTGCAGTCAAACCAGAATTTGAAGAAAGCCAAGTCCATTATACTGACTAACTCAATCAAAGCTAATCTACAGTGCTTAAAATTTAACTTGAGGATTACACCAGCAAGTTCCTTTTTCTATCTATTCAACTTAGAAATTTTGCAACAAAAAAGAAATGAATTTGCATCTAGTAAACAAAATTCACAGGTCCCGTTCCATTTGCCAAATACCACAGTATAGAGAGCCTTGATGTTACTGATTACATACATACCTGCGAAAAGTCTTCCTGCATAAAAGGATCAGCACCTGGAGATGGATACCAAACCTGTAAAAGAAAGCTTCCAATAAGATCTACAGGTGAGTACAGTAGACAAACACTAGAGGTGGCCAATAATAGAAGCTAATTATAGCTAGTAGTACATGAAAATAGATTATAGAGTTTAGCACTAAATTACTTGCATGCCTCGATGGCCATAATCCAGCCAAGAGACTTCCTCAATTAGACTTGTCTTCTCCTCTGATTGACCACATGTAACCCAAAATAATTCAACAGAGTCGGTGAGCTCTCTCTCACGTCCATCATCCAAATCCAAAAGCGAAAGTTCCCCATTTGTTCTCAATATCAAACATCTAGTAAAGCGGGCAGCCATTCAGAGACAATTGGTACACAAAAAAATTTCATCAATATTTGCAAAGATGAATACCTTGCAGGCTCTCTGTCCATCAAATCTGAAGATGAAATATGATTGTTTGAGGCCAACTCTCTTTGAAGCTGTTCAGGGATGAAACGCATAGCTGCGGGATGGCTCTTTGCAGTCATGATAGAAAGTTCTCGTACTGTAGAAAGCTGTTTGTCATTTTATCACTTAAATGTATGAAGGATAAGGTTTCATTAAGAAACTCTCATTCAGAGAGCAAAATTAAACTTCAAGAGCACACGGATATCAAAATATTCATATATATAACAATTACGATGTCTAATAAAAAGAAGCTGGAAAATATTCATTTACCTGCAAATCTGGAGTGCTAGAAGGAGTCAGTTCACCTAACAGTCTCACATGGAATATGTGGACATCAAATGGGCGATAGGTGACAAGTATATGGTCTTGATAGACATCCATCACCATTGGTTTAGCAAGCAATGGCTTTCGACAAAGCAAGGAGCTCTGGTCAAGATGGTATCTTGGATAAAAAAGTAATTCATACCTGCAGAAAAAACCAATTATTTGAATAATAAACTATAATACTGCAGGGCCAAATAAGATAAAAAATTGTAAATATACCCAAGACACAAACCAAGAATGAGAAGTGCCATAGAGAAATGGCCTAAGAAAACAGCAAGGCCAGTACTAAGCATCGCCTAGGAACTTTGTTGGACAAATAGGAAAAAACATTTTGAAGGCTTTCTCCAGTGGCATCTCAATTGTGGAATCCAGGGGCTTTGTTATGGCAAACCTCACAGCAACTTCGACTTCTCAACAACTATTCTTCAGTTTGACTTTACTCTATATATCTTTTTTCAGTGTAGTATCAAGTCCGAGTCCTTATATGACAAGGAAGAATCTGGTGTCCATGAACATCTATATAATCTCTATATTTTTTTCTGTGTAGTATCAAGTCCAAGTCCCTATATGACAAGGACGAATCTAGAGTCCATAAACACCTAATAATCTAGTAGTTTCCTAAGGTTTTTTGTAATGGACTTGCAGATATTTATTATTTCCAAAGGCAATGTCTCAAGCACTGTGTCTATATAACCTACCACATAAATCCTAATTCTTCTGATATCAAAGAAACGAAACGAAAATCAGAATTTCCAGATTCACCAGCTTCCCTGCCCCAGATCAGTATTTGCAATCCCCAGATTTTGTTCTTTTCTTGTTTAAATCAGCCCCAATTCTCACCCAAAGAATCAGAAGGGTTCAGCTATCTACCTAATCATAATTCAGGGGCTAAATATAAAACATAAAAACTGTTAGAATTGAACAATTCATGAATCAATAGATACGCAGTGGGCACCATCTGATGCAAATTAGTCAAATAACTGAAAAATTTCCTACATCAAATTGTTCCCACTGCAGATCTATAGATACATGAAATACAGATTTAGTTTCTACAAAAAAATACCGACTTATAAGTTAGAATAACCAAGCATATATGTAAACAGACATTGATAACTCACGTGTTAGAAGAATCAATGTAGTTGCAAACAACAACAATCTTCCCCAGCCATAACAACCCTTTGCACTGAATCTTTTGTTCCTGAGTAATATCTCCAAACACTCGCCACTTTTTCAACCGTATATCATATAAGATCAATCCATGGAGGCCAGCAACAGCTAAGTGCATTCCATCCTTGCTAGCTGCAACATGTTGAACTGGCCAGTTTTGGGAGATATAGGAAACCTGAGCCAAAGCAAGTGCATATCAGCCTCAATAAAGTACAGAGACAACTAACTGGTGATAACAATCAACAGCTAAGTTTGCTATCTGAACACATAACTGGAAGGTTTAGATGTAAAAATTTGAGTTCATCAGTATCTTCGGACTGAACAACAAGCAACCGATCTTCGCCATAAATAACCTGACAAACATATGTCATTCCTGAAACTCCTCTGGAAAGGCAGCATTTTCCAAATGAAAATGCAATAACTCTTTCCAGAGATCCTTCTTCAATCACATAAAGCCTGTAACCATATTCATCCCACTGCATCAGTGAGGTGCCATTCATCAATGGTTCATATTTACGATCTTGGTTTGGCTTAACCTTTGGAGAAGATACAGAACTTAAACCAATTTGACGAATTGTTGACATCAAACGACAGCCAGATACAGACCAGACTGTAAGACCTCTTAGCTTCCACCCAACAGCAAAAGCAGAATAATCAGGTGTCCATGCGATACAACTGACAGGACCAGTATCATCCACTGAATAGCTGCAAAATAATTAAACCATGACAGAGAAGCTTTCAAACTTCGTGATCTAAAAGTCAAAACAAAAGAGGCACGTGACATAGCTTCAAGTCACAAACCAGAAGCAGCTGATCATGTAAAAGTGAGGAGGTTAGTCTGAAAACCCTTGGATAAGGTAAATAAGTTTTTAAGGAACATCCTCATTTTATATCGTTTACATGCGGAAGCAAATGATCATTTCAGAGATCCAGAAATTTTGAGTTCAGTGTCTACAGAACAAACATCTGACCTATTGAATTACCTTACCCCTACAGTGACTCAAATGATAGGATGCAAAAAACTTACCCCCAGTCACACAAAGACACAGTACGAATGAGAGATGCAGATTCTGCTAGGTCATATAACTTAACAACCCCTCTTCTGGTACCAACAGCAAGGATTTGTTGATCTGAAGCTACTGAAATGCATACAGCGTCACCAGAACCCAACTTTTTTTCAGCTTTGATATATTCAACTTGCTTTAAACCTTTCTTGCTTATAGAGCATGATACTAGTTGTCCATCAGAATACAAGACAAACAGCAACCTCGTCAGCAAGCAAAGCTCCAGCTGCACAATAGCGGTCTTCCTGGTGATATTATGATTAGATTCCGAATCTGTTGGAGCCCTTCCAGAAGCAACACCATTACCTAAAGAATGAGGTGAAACAGAGGCATCGCTGCTGTCACGTGAACAGGGATCAAGTTCGAAAGCTCCATAGAACTGTTATGAGATTAAGATAGAATCAAAAAAGAATTCACTCAACAGCCTCTGTTAATGGACTTGTAACATTAAATAAAACAAGCATCGCGAGTAATAATAATCAATGCCTATTCTATCTGATTACCTCCCCCTTCCAGGAGATACTGTATAAAGATCCATCGGAAAGTCCTAGTAGCAAATGTTTGTTATCACTTACAAAATTGCTCCTGGACAAAAAAAAACAATATCAGAGGAAAACTATCAAGACCGAGAGTAAAAGCTTGTGAGAAAAAAGAGAGAGAGAGAGGGAAGACCATATGAAAATAAACAAGAGCTATATAAATTTTCTTAAAAAAAATCTCAAAAACACTAGCATTATATACAACGGTACCGAAATAAAAATGGGCAGGCAAGGTTGCTTACACTGTCAAGTCCTTATCTGCAAAAGGCACTTGCTCACTAAGAAGAAGAGATACATTAGCAAGAAACAAACCAGAAGGTTGCTTCCCTCCTATTTGTATTCTTTTATCAGAGTACTGAACCTTGAATATATGTAGAAAGAAAGATGATGTCTGCAAACAATAAAAAACATATATATGAGCAACACTATCAGAATTCACTTTCCATAAATTCAATGCAGGCTTTATTTTCAGACCAGGAGTCGAGAAAAAAAAATTATTTAAGAACCGCTCTATGTGCCATTTTGTCTATATCATTATCCCAGTAAAAAATAAAATAAAATAAAACAAGAAAGAAGATTGTTCCCCATAAAACTAAGTAGTAGTACAATAATTTGGTCGATAGCACCAAGTTCTGGTTTCAATTGTGCATCCAGTGAAGCTAACTAGCTAAACTCACCCTTGACACCTGCCGATCTTCCAATTTCAATAGAATCTTAACAAATGTGGATACGTGAACCACGTTATTTCTAAAATGTGATTCGACCAGAACCATGTACATGCATTTGCAAATCGTGTAATAGGTGTAAATGTATGTGAATATATTACACGAGAATAATCAAAATTTGCCATAAATAATGCAATAGTATACATAAAAGAAATCAAAATGTAAAAAAAAAAAATTACTGACAAGAATGGCGATCAATTTGGTATCAGGTCTCCACACCGCTAGTAAATTCTCGCCTTCTCTCTCCAACGACTCTGCATTCCTCTTGTACTTGCCTAACCTCACTTTATGCTGCAGATAATCACAAAAACGAACAAAAATTCACAAATATAAAACCCTAGTTTTCCACAATCAAAGAAAAACAAGCACATGAATGTGATCATAAACTCCGTGTAAATGTGAAAATACCTGAGAGGAGCTCCAGAGCTCAAGGTGAGAAGGAGAGACAACGAGGAAGAGACGATTGATGACTTTGAAATAAATGATATGCTTCTGTGAAGAAGGACAGAGTCCTTGTTCTAGAGGTATAACCTGCGGCCATCCATATGCCATATACATCTTTGATTCGGTCTTGATGCGTTGGTTTAGATATCAATCTAGTAGTGATATATGGAATTTGATGGAGAGGTTATTAGGGTTTGAGAGACTGAGGGAGATCTGTTGCATTTGCAGGGAGAGTGATGCAGCAGCGTAGCAAATTTTTTTTTTTCTCTCAATTCCATTCAGTTAGATCTCGCAGATCCATTTCAGTTATTAAGTGTTGGTTTTGTTTTTTCGGGTCTTTACCATATTTGAGTCTTGATGGAAAAACGACGTTGCACCAAACTAAAGGCATTGAAGAGGAATTTTACACGGTGCGTTTAATTTTATTTTATTTTTATATTAGGATAGTGGTTGGTTTTTAAGACTTTTTTATAAAAATATATTAAGAGAATATTTTTTGATTTTTAAAAAATTATTTTTACTATTATAAAAAAATACAAAAATATTTAAAAAAATTAATTGAAAACAAAACAAATTTAAAATCTATGAAAAGCAAGGCCATGGAGACAAACAGTCTTTTAGTCTTTGTCACTCTTTGTCCATATGTTAAGAAACAAAAACCTTAAATTAAATTGTTTATGATTTTTTATCGTTTTAATAAGTTGATATTAAAAATAATATTTTTTAAAAAATATTACTTTAATGTATTTTTAAGAAAAAAATATTTTAAAAAACAACCATTACTACAATTTAATAAATGAAAGTTTTATTTCATTTTCTAAAACACCTAATAGAAAATCTGGACATTAAAATATTTTTATATTTTTTATTTTTAATATTACCACATCAAGACTGTTAAGAAATAATATAAAAATATTAATTTAATATTTTTTTTAAACTTCAAATATTTTTGAAAGACAGCCAAATACAATTATAAATGCGATACCAAACATACCCGTTTTACTGATGTTGTTGTTGTTTGTTATATTGGGTAGGGGTGATCATTTTCGATTTGGTTCGGTTTTTCAGGATAAAAACCGGTTCAAACCGGTTTGGTTTGGTTTTTTTTTGTTTGGCTTGGTTTTTCCCGGTTTGGCTTGGTTTTTTTGGTTTGGCTTGGTTTTTTTGGTTTGGCTTGGTTTTTTTCCGGTTTGGGTTCGATTCGGTTTTTTTGGTTTTCAGCTTATAAAACCGAACCGAACTAGTTGGTTTTTTTAAAATTTTAATTAGTTCTTTTCACAACTTAGTTATTTTTTTTCTAATTTTTTTAATTTAATCAGTTTTTCAGTTTTTTTTTTCACTCTTAATATTGGATGTTCACATTCAGAGGGGTTGAAAGAAAGAAATTTTTTTCAATGTATTGGTTTTAGTGATAAAGGTGTACTACTTTGCTTGATATACGATCGTGAAAAAACTGGCGTAGTTGTATGAAGTATGAACATTGACCAAATAACGTCGCCCATTAAGATAATAAACAAATTTCTAAATCAAAGACTTGTATGTCATGCATCTTTTTTGTCGGTCAATGTTCGTTCAATTTTTTTATCTATTTCAAAAAAGTTTACAAGTGTTTTTTGGGTGATTTTTGAAATTAACAAAGATGGTATAATAATTTTTCTATTTTTATAGTTACGAAACTAAATTATATAGTGCTTGATGTAAACATGAAAAATAAAAAAATTTATTATAAATCAAAACTTTCAAATACTAAAAATATCATAATTATAAAAAAACATTTTAAAACTTTTAATTTTTATTCATTCATATTTTTTCTTGCCAAGAAAAACTTTTAAAATCCTTTATATAAAAATAATTAAAAAACCCTAGTCCTCCACCAATGTTTTTTTCTTATACAAAAAAATATGGATAGCATGGCAAAGTTCCATTTTTTTAATTTAATGGATGATTATCTCCATAAACAAGATTAGCGTCAAATTCTTTACCAAAACTAGGCTAGACCATATAATTTTCAGGCTAACACATGTAGATCCACACTCCCTAATCTTCATCTTATTTTTTCTTTTTTTGTATATATATTTTTTTCTTTCATACATCTACCAACTTAAGAATTGATGTCTTTTTTGTTCTCATACGAGGCTGTTTTTTAAAGAACATGCAAGAAACAAAATGTCAAAGCCCATCATTAATTAATCCACCACCCCAATAATAAAAAGTTTGATTTTTGGGTGAAGTTTTTTTCATAACCCCATCAATTATATATATCTTACTTGATAAGCTAAATAATTATATTTATGATACCATACATAAGTAAAAGAATTAGTGTGGCGATATTGTTAATTTAGCAAATAGACCTCACGATTTAAAAATATAAATGAAGCAATTAAGATTTAATTGACTTAGTCTTGCATTAATATTCTAATTTTTTCATAGTAAAAAGTAAGATGGAGTCTTAAATATTTCAACATCGTGATTTTTATGTGCATTTTTCCATGGATGTGATTCAAGTGGGGTAGATAATTTGCAGTATTTAATTAAATCATGGGCTTTATGTTTAGGGAAACTAAGTGTTATAGTTTGGTGCGAAGTAGACGTTTAAATGTAAACGAATAAAAATAAATTATAATGACAATATCATGGAAAGAGGTTATGAAGAAATTAGAACTTTGGCCGATATATTTTTTAGAAGGAAATTCTGAAAGATAATTTTCAAGTAACAAATTTAACAGGCAAAGGAGTTTTATTACCAAGCTAGAATGCTATATATTTAAAAAAATTAATTTTTTTTGTTTAAATTTTTTATATATATTTTTAAATTATTTTGATGTGCTAATAATAAAAATATTTTTTAAAAAATAAAAAAATATATTATTTTGATATATTTCTCAACAAAAAATATTTTTAAAAACAACCGATATCACACTTTTAGATACCCCTTTAATATCATGCGGCCTCAAAACAATTTAATATTTTTCTAGTCATGCAATAATCTTAAGCACAACATAGATAAAAAAATATATATTTCGTAGAATCATAAATATTTTTGTAATTAAAACTTACACAATTCCAGGTTCATCCTAGCCTGATAGAGAATCGAATGGAAATATTGTAATTTCATAATTATTAATGTAGACTGTTGTTTAACGTAATCTCATAATATATATATATACACACACGCGCGCGCATACATATAATAATACATACTTAATATTGTTACACATGCTTGCATTGTAATTTACTGCTAGGTGACATTGATGAAACTCCCTTTTATTATCAAAAGGGGAAAAAGACAAATAATAAAAGGTAAACCACTGATTAAAAATTCGACATTAATTTTTTTTTT
>Ga0307517_10004498_pt1 | contig 21398 bp, 21 predicted proteins | sample 23_EM_MG_FD_194515 | JGI IMG/M metagenome (GOLD analysis project Ga0307517, IMG submission 194515) | Populus trichocarpa ectomycorrhiza microbial communities from riparian zone in the Pacific Northwest, United States - 23_EM | ecosystem: Host-associated > Plants > Roots > Unclassified | place... | reverse complement strand
GCCACACGCCCTCGAGTACGGCCGCGTCCGTGGCGGCCTTCATGTCGACGGCGTGGTCGAGCTGGACCACGCCGATGGCGCCGAGGACGCGGACGTCCTGGACGCCGGGCAGCTGCGACGCCGGGGCCAGGCCCTCCCGTAGGCCTGCCTCGATGCGCTTGATCTCTGTCAACCAGTCCTGGTTCAGGAGGAGTTCGAGCGAGGCGCAGGCCACGGCCGCCGCCAGCGGGTTGGCCATGAAGGTCGGGCCGTGGGCCAGGATCGGTACCTCGCCCTGCGAGATGCCCTCGGCCACGCGTGACGTGCAGAGCGTCGCCGCCATCGTCATATAGCCGCCGGTCAGCGCCTTGCCCACGCACATCACGTCCGGTGTCACCGCCGCGTGGTCCGCCGCGAACAGTGCGCCCGTGCGGCCGAAACCCGTCGCGATCTCGTCGAACACCAGCAGCACGTCGTGCGCGTCGCACGCCTCGCGCAGCACCCGCAGATACGCGGGGGAGTGGAACCGCATCCCGCCCGCACCCTGCACCACCGGCTCCACGATCACCGCGGCCAGTTCGTGGGAATGCCGACCGATGAGCTCGCGCAGATGGTCGGCGTAGGACTCCTCGTACTCCGTCGGTGGCGCGTCGGCGAACACCTGCCGGGGCAGCACCCCCGACCACAGCTCGTGCATCCCGCCCTCGGGGTCGCACACCGACATCGGCTGCCAGGTGTCGCCGTGGTAGCCGCCGCGCCAGGTCAGCAGGCGCTGTTTCGCGGGGCGGCCGAGGGAGCGCCAGTACTGGAGGCACATCTTCACCGCCACCTCGACCGACACCGAGCCCGAGTCGGCGAGGAAGACGTGTTCGAGGCCGTCGGGTGACATGTCGACAAGGAGCTTCGCCAGGCGTACGGCGGGCTCGTGGGTGAGACCGCCGAACATGACGTGGCTCATCCGGCCGAGTTGTTCGTGCGCGGCCTCGTTGAGCACGGGGTGGTTGTAGCCGTGGATCGCCGACCACCAGGACGACATCCCGTCGACCAACTCGCCCCCGCCGTCCGCCAGTCGGAGCCGTACCCCGCTCGCCGACTCCACGACGAGCGGGTCGACCCGGCCGGGCATCGGACCGTACGGATGCCAGACGTGCCGCCGGTCCAGTTCCAGCAGCTCCGGGACGGGCAGGTGGCCGATCGGGTCAGGCATTGGGTGCGATGTCCGTTCCGGCACCTCGACGGCGTACGGAGACCAGGTCCCGGCGGACCTCGTCGACCTGCGGTGCGGGGGCGGACGTAGACGCGGCAGCGGGAGCGGAACCGCAGACTCCGGCGCCCTCGTGCCCACCACAGCCACCAGTGGCGCCCTCGTGCCCGCCGCAGCCCCCACCGCACCCGGCGTCCTCGTGCGCACCGCAGCCACCCGCCGTCGCCCGGTGCTGCGGCAGCGTCACCTCGCCCGCGCCCTCCACCTCGAAGCCCGCGTCCGCGATCATCTCCAGGTCGGCGTGGCCCGCCTGGCCCTCGGACGTCAGGTAGTCGCCGAGGAAGATCGAGTTGGCGAGGTTCAGGGCGAGGGGCTGCATCGTGCGCAGGTGGACCTCGCGGCCGCCCGCGATACGGACCTCGACGTCCGGGCAGACGAAGCGGACCATCGCGAGGATGCGCAGACAGCGCTGCGGGGTGAGGTGCCACTCGGCGGCGAGCGGGGTGCCCTCCATCGGAATCAGGAAGTTCACCGGCACCGAGTCCGGGTCGAGGTCGCGGAGGGAGAAGACCACGTCGATCAGGTCCTCGTCGCTCTCGCCCATGCCGGCGATCAGGCCGGAGCAGGCGGACAGGCCGGCCGCGTGCGCCTTCTGCACGGTGTCGACGCGGTCGGCGTACGTGTGGGTGGTCGTGATGTCGCCGTACGTCGACTCGGACGTGTTGAGGTTGTGGTTGTAGGCGTCCGCGCCGGCCTCGCGCAGCCGGTCCGCCTGGCCGTCGGAGAGCAGGCCGAGGCACGCGCACACCTCGACGCCCTCGTTCTGGTCCTTGATCGCCTTGATGGTGCCCGCGACCCGGTCCACGTCCCGGTCGGTCGGACCCCGGCCGCTCGCCACCAGACAGACGCGCTTGGCGCCTCCCGCCACACCGGCCGCCGCGGCCTTCGAGGCAGCGTCGGGTTTCAGCCACGTGTACTTCAGGATCTCGGCCTTGGAGCCGAGCCGCTGCGAGCAGTACGAGCAGTCCTCGGGGCACAGGCCGGACTTCAGGTTGACGAGGTAGTTGAGCTTCACCCGTCGCCCGAACCAGTGCCGGCGCACCTTTCCGGCCGCGGCCACGACATCCAGCAGGTCGTCGTCCGAGGTGGCGAGGACGGCGAGAGCTTCCGCGCGGGTCGGCAGCTCGCGCCGAAGCCCCTTGTCCACGAGCGTGTTCAGCAGGTCCATGAGATCCGATCCTGTCCTACGGGAGCGCTTGCGGCCAAGGAGAGAATCCACAAGACATGGGGCTGGGCGTGTGGGTATCACCACACCATGGGGGGCTCGTCGTCCGATTAGTGTCTGTGCACTGCCTACAAAAGCCCGGAGGAACCATGGCGTTCGGCTGGATCGACGAGCAGGCGGAGCAGCGCCGTCGCGCCGGGCTCGTACGCACCCTGCGGCCCCGGCCCGCCGACTCGCCGCTTCTCGATCTCGCGAGCAACGACTACCTGGGGCTCGCCCATCACCCCGAGGTCGTCGAGGGGGCCGCCGATGCGGCGCGGACCTGGGGCGGGGGGTCCACCGGGTCGCGGCTCGTCACCGGTACGACCGAGCTGCACACCCAGCTGGAGCGCGAGCTGGCCGAGTTCTGCGGTTTCGAGGCCGCCCTCGTCTTCTCCTCCGGCTACGCGGCCAACCTCGCCGCGGTCACCACACTTGCCCCGCACGGCTCGCTGGTTGTCTCCGACGCGGGCAACCACGCCTCGCTCATCGACGGCTGCCGGCTGGCGCGGGGTGCCACCCAGGTCGTAGGACATGCCGATCCGGACGGGGTGCGCAAGGCGCTGCGGACGCACGACGGGCAGGCCGTGGTCGTGTCCGACTCGGTGTTCTCCGTGGACGGGGACGCGGCACCGGTGGGGGCGCTCGCGCAGGCGTGCCGGGAGTTCGGGGCCGGGCTGCTGCTCGACGACGCGCACGGGCTCGGGGTGCTGGGCGACGGGGGGCGCGGGGCGCCGTACGCGGCGGGGCTCGCGGGGAGTGAGGACGTGGTCGTGACGGTCACGTTGTCCAAGTCGCTCGGGAGTCAGGGCGGTGCCGTGCTCGGGCCGGCCCGGGTCATCGACCATCTGGTCAACGCGGCGCGGACGTTCATCTTCGACACGGGACTCGCGCCCGCGGCGGCCGGTGCCGCCCTGGCGGCGCTCACCCTGCTGCGGCGCGAACCCGAGCGGGCCGCCCGGGCCCGCGCCGTGGCGAGTGAGCTGCACACACGTCTCACCGCCGCGGGTCTGGAAGCGGTACGTCCGGACGCCGCTGTGGTGTCGGTGCGTGCGCCGTCCCCGGAGGCGGCCGTGCAATGGGCGGCCGACTGCCGTACGGCAGGGCTGGCCGTGGGCTGCTTCCGTCCTCCTTCCGTGCCCGACGGCATCTCACGGCTCAGGCTGACCGCCCGAGCGGACCTCTCCGGGGCCGAGATCGAACGCGCTGTACGTGTGATCGGCGAGACGCGACCATGAGTCGGCGTTACACGGTCGTGCGTCGCTGACGGGCGGACAGATCAGTGGAACGTGGCGAGGAAGCCCGTCCAGCTCGCGGGGGAGAAGAGCAGGGCGGGTCCTTGCGGGTCCTTCGAGTCGCGTACGGCGAGCAGCCCCGCGCGGGGGCCTGAGCGCGGACGAGCCGCCTCGACGCAGTTGTTCGCTCCCGTGCTGTAGCTGCTGCGCAGCCACCGCACACCGGACAGATCAGAGCTGTCAGAACTGGAAGGTACGTTCCGAGGCAGTGCAGACATGGTGCCTCCTTACGCGCCGTCACCTATCCCGGCGATGTAATCCAACGAATCCTCGGGCGAAAGGGCGTGGAACTGAAGGGTCTTGAAGGCCTCGCTGTAGGCCTCTAGGTCTTCTTTCCGTTCGAGGTAGAGGCTACTCGTCAAATGGTCTAGAACAACCACGTCCAGATCAGAAGTGCTCGGAAAGGAGAAGATTACGAAAGGGCCGGTGATGCCGATGTGTGCTCCTGCGGCGAACGGCAGTACCTGAAGCCTCACTTGGGGCAGGTGGGCCGCCTCCAGCAGCCGGTCCAGCTGACGTGCCATCACCCCCGGACCGCCGACCTCCCGCCGCAGTACGGCTTCGTCGAGGACCACGCTCAGGTCCAGCGGGGGATCCGCGCGCAGGATGTCCTGCCGGGCCAGCCGCACCTGCACCAGCGCGTCGAGCCGCTCGGGGCCGTCGTTGTCGAGGCCTCCCACGGCGGCCCTGGTCACCGCGCGGGCGTACTCGGGCGTCTGCAGCAGTCCGGGGACCACCGAGGTCTCCAGGGTGCGGATCGTGCTGGCCTGTGACTCCAGGCTGATGAAGTCCCGGTAGGCGGGCGGCAGTACACCGCGATAGGCGTGCCACCAGTGGTGCCGGCCGCCGCCGTCGTCGGAGCCGGCCAACACGAGGAGCATGTCCCGAAGTTGTGGGTCGCCGACCTGGTAGGCGTCCAGGAGTAACCGGACGTCGGGCGGTTTCACGCCACTCGCGCCGGTCTCGATGCGGCTCACCTTCGACTGGTGCCAGCCGACCAGCCGGGCCGCCTCACCGCTGGTGAGCCCCGCCTCCGCACGCAAGGTGCGGAGTTCGGCGCCCAGTTTCCGGCGGCGCACCGCGGGACCGTACTGCATGGGTTTCTCCTTACTCCTTCCGAGCCGCCCAAATACGGTCTGGGGTCGCAGAGTTCACCGCTTCGAGCGACAGATATATGCATATCTTGGTGGATCGCCACCGTTACCGACGCGGTAATGGCAGTCTGGCGAAGAAGCACCAGTCCGGGACCGTACTCGAACCATCCGCTCCGTGTCGGACACCGGTCCCGCGGGAAAGGGACGACCGCGCCATGGCAGACCATCTGGAAGCATCCGTCACTCTGCCGAGCGATCCCGCCTCGGTCTCCGCCGCCCGCACGTATGTGGTCGGGACCCTGGTGGATTGGGGACTTCCGGCGGACACGGAGGTCGCCGACACCATCCGCCTGATCGTCTCCGAACTCGCCACCAACGCCGTACAGCACACTTTCGGGCAGTCACCCACCTTCACGGTGGACATCGAGCTGGAGCGTGACGAACGGCTGCACATCGGGGTCACCGACAGCCATCCCCGCTTCCCGAAACGCCTGCCGGCCGCCGTCCAGCAGGACAACGGCCGGGGCATGGTGATCATCCGCTGGCTGACCGCGGAGTGCGGCGGCAAACTCAAGGTCCGGCCCACCCTGGAGGGCGGCAAGACGGTCTCCGTCGAGGTCCCCTGGACGGTACCGGCCCGGCCGGTGACGGCGGCGGGCCAGCAGGAGACGTAGAACAGCGTGGTGAACGTCCCTGGACACCCGAGGGGGTGGCGGCCTGTCAGGTGGCCGCCACCCCCTCGGGAGATTCGGACGGGCCCTACTTGACCCGGCCGTACCAGACGCTCTTGGTCCAGATCTTCTGCAGCCTCACCACGTCCCCGGTCTTCGGGGCGTGCCAGATCTTTCCCTTACCGGCGTAGATGCCGACGTGGTAGACGCTGGAGCCCGAGTGGAAGAACACGAGGTCCCCGGCCTTGCGGCTCTTGGCCGAGATGTGGTGGGACTTGTTGTACTGCTGGGCCGCCGTACGGGGCAGTTTCTTGCCTGCCTTCTTGTACGAGTACAGCGTGAGCCCGGAGCAGTCGAAGCGGCCCGGTCCGGTGGCCCCGTACCTGTACGGAGCGCCCTTCTTGGACGCCGCGACCTGGAGTGCCTTCGTCGCCGGTGTCGCGGCCGCGGCGTCGGATGCGACGCCCGGTATCACGACGGAACCGCCAACAGCGGCGATGGCGAAGGCCGAGGCCGTACCGGCCCTGACCATCAGCGACGGGACACGATTGAGCGCAGTCATGCGCAACCCTTCGTCAGCCGCCTGTGAAGGATGACCTGTCGGATTCGGGCTGGCGAAGTTGCCCGGCCGCTGACGCGGCTTCACCCCAAGGGCTGCTCGACCCGGTCATGGCGTGACCGTCCCGGCGACCCGTCGTGCTTGGGTCCTCCACTCCTGCCGATGCAATCCTGTCGACCTGTCATCCGGGCGGCGGCAGGACTCGGCGTCCGCCCGGATCGCCCCGCCGCTGCGGCGGGGTCTTGTCGTCAGACAGGGATCTTCACCTATGAATGTCCGAAAAGCCCAACGGAATCGGGGATTTGTGGGGTTACTCACCACTCACCCGTTCGGCTGAACGCATCGGTGTTCGAGGGAGTGTTGAGGGGGGTGTGACGCTCGGACCAGCACCGGAACACTTCATACGGCCCTCGGGCTACGCGTGTTGCGCAACCCGGACGGCTGTAAGGGCGGAGCGGCGACTACTCCGATCGGGGGTACGTCGTTCGGCCCGTTTCGCCCCCGCCCCCGGCGGCTCCGCGTCCCTCAACTGTCGGAGGGCGCGGGGATGGTGACGCGGGCCGTGCGGCGCTCCCCGTCCAGCACGCGCAGCGCCCGCGCAAGCGTGGGAGCGTGCAGCTCGGTCTCGCCCCGCTGATGCATCAGCTCCAGCGCGTCCCGCAACTGAGTGGCCTTGGCCACCAGCGCCTGAGCGGCCCTCAGGCCACGGTACGTGTCCCCGTGATGCGCGGGGTTGATACGGCCCAGCAGGTCGGCCACGTCCAGGTAACGGTCGATCAACTCGCCCTCGGCGCGCGTCAACGCGGGCAGCGGCGGCAGCTCCGGCGGCAGCATCGTCGGCTCACTCCCCGCCCGGCTCGGTGAGCGAGGTCTTGCGGGTGGTCACGATCCGGTCCACCAAGCCGTATTCCAGGGCCTGTTGGGCATCCATGATCTGGTCCCGCTCGATGTCCGCGCTCACCTGCTCCACCGTCCGGCCCGTGTGCAGGGCGAGCAGCGCCTCCAGTTGGACCCGCGTACGCGCCAACTCCTCGGCCTGGATGGCGAGATCACTCGCCTGACCCTGGATCGGCTCGGGGAAGGAGGGCTGGTGGAGCACCACCCGTGCACCCGGCAGCGCCGACCGCTTGCCCGGTGTGCCCGCCGCCAGCAGCACCGCCGCGGAGGTGCCGGCCTGGCCGAGGCAGACCGTCTCCACGTCACACGTGACGAACTGCAACGTGTCGTAGATCGCCGACATGGCGGTGAACGAGCCGCCGGGCGAGTTGATGTACAGCGAGATGTCCCGGTCCGGTGCCTGGTACTCGAGGTGCATGAACTGGGCCATCACATCGTTCGCCGAGATGTCGTCGATCGGCGTCCCGAGGAAGACGATCCGCTCCTCCAGCAGCTTCGAGTACGGGTCGAGGGTTCGGTGGCCCGCGCTGGTGCGCTCGGTGAACTCGGGCAGGACGTGGCGGGCGGACGGTCGGGTCATGGCGTAGTCCCTCACTGGCTGGCGCTGCTCCGGCTTGCTCTGTACAAAATGTACAGGACGTATGGAACGTATGATGGGCTCATGGCCTACGAGATTCCGGTGACGCAAGCCAGGGCTGAGCTCGCCGACCTGATCAACCGGGTGGTGTACGGCGCCGAGCGCGTTGTCGTGACACGGCATGGGAAGCCGCTCGTCGCCCTTGTCTCCGCTGCTGACCTGGAACGACTGAATGAGCTGGACCGGGCCGGTGAGGAGCGGGTGATCAGTGCCGTCTCCGCCGTGCGTGAGGTCGCGTCCGCTCCTCGCGAACACCAGCGGTTCGGTATCGCGGCCGAACACCGGGGCTCGAATCCCTCGTAGCAGGAGGCCGTGCGGGGGACCGCTCTACGGGCGTAGATGTGATTGCCCTGATCACAGCTCGGTTAACTTGCTTGAAACGCCGTCCAACTAGCCTGCCGATCCACGCCACCAGGGACTTTGCCCGGGGGCTGCGGCAGCCGGACCCCGCACGGTCCGGAGCGAGGACTGTGAGGTGGGACGTGCAACTGACCCCGCACGAGCAAGAGAGGCTGCTGATCCACGTGGCGGCCGACGTGGCCGAGAAGCGCCGGGCCCGTGGGCTGAAGCTGAACCACCCCGAGGCGGTCGCCCTCATCACGTCGCACATCCTCGAAGGCGCCCGTGACGGCCGGACCGTCGCCGAGCTGATGTCCTCCGGGCGCAAGCTGCTCACCAGGGACGACGTCATGGTGGGCATCCCCGAGATGATCCACGACGTACAGGTCGAGGCGACCTTCCCGGACGGCACCAAGCTCGTCACCGTCCACGACCCGATCGTGTAGGAGGCCTCGATGATTCCCGGCGAGATCCTGTTCGCGGACGACCCGATCGTCTACAACGCGGGCCGCGAGGTCACACGGATGACCGTCCTCAACGCCGCCGACCGGCCCGTCCAGGTCGGCTCCCACTACCACTTCGCCGAGGCCAACCCCGGCCTCGAGTTCGACCGCGCCGCCGCGCGCGGGCAGCGGCTCAACGTCGCCGCCGGTACGGCCGTGCGCTTCGAGCCGGGGATCCCCGTCGACGTCGAACTCGTCCCGCTGGTCGGCGCCCGGATCGTGCCCGGACTGCGCGGGGAGACCGGAGGTGCCCTCGATGCCTGAGATCTCCCGTGCCGCGTACGCGGACCTGTTCGGGCCGACCACCGGTGACCGGATCCGGCTCGCCGACACCGATCTGCTGATCGAGATCGAGGAGGACCGCAGCGGCGGTCCCGGACTCGCCGGTGACGAGGCCGTGTTCGGCGGCGGCAAGGTCATCCGCGAGTCGATGGGCCAGGCGCGTGCTTCCCGCGCGGAGGGCACCCCCGACACCGTCATCACCGGTGCCGTGATCGTCGACCACTGGGGCATCGTCAAGGCCGACGTCGGTATCCGCGACGGCCGTATCACCGGCATCGGCAAGGCCGGCAACCCCGACACCATGGACGGCATCCACCCCGACCTGGTGATCGGCCCCGAGACCGAGGTCATCGCCGGCAACGGACGCATCCTCACCTCCGGCGCCGTCGACGCGCACGTCCACTTCATCTGCCCGCAGATCGCCGACGAGGCGCTCTCCGCCGGGGTCACCACGCTGGTCGGTGGCGGCACCGGACCGGCCGAGGGTTCCAAGGCCACGACCGTCACGCCCGGGCCCTGGCATCTCGCCCGGATGATGGCGGCGATGGAGCAGTACCCGCTCAACATCGGCTTCCTCGGCAAGGGCAACACCGTCTCGCACGAAGCGATGATGTCCCAGATCCGAGGGGGAGCGCTGGGACTGAAGCTGCACGAGGACTGGGGCTCGACTCCCGCCGTCATCGACGCCTCGCTCACCGTCGCCGACCGCACGGGCGTCCAAGTCGCCATCCACACCGACACGTTGAACGAGGCCGGGTTCGTCGGCGACACTCTCGCCGCGATCGCCGGACGCGGTATCCACGCGTACCACACCGAGGGTGCGGGCGGCGGGCACGCGCCGGACATCATGACCGTGGTCTCCGAGCCGCACGTGCTGCCCAGCTCCACCAACCCGACCCGGCCGTACACCGTCAACACCGCCGAGGAACACCTCGACATGCTGATGGTGTGCCACCACCTCAACCCGGCGGTCCCCGAGGACCTGGCCTTCGCCGAGTCACGCATCCGCCCCTCGACCATCGGCGCGGAGGACATTCTCCACGACCTCGGCGCCATCTCGATCATCTCCTCCGACGCGCAGGCGATGGGCCGGGTCGGCGAGGTCATCATGCGGACCTGGCAGACGGCGCATGTGATGAAGCGGCGGCGGGGTGCGCTGCCCGGGGACGGGCGTGCGGACAATCGTCGGGTACGGCGTTACATCGCCAAATACACGATCAACCCCGCCCTCGCGCAGGGCCTCGCCCGCGAGATCGGTTCCGTCGAGACCGGCAAGCTCGCCGACCTCGTGCTGTGGGAACCGGCGTTCTTCGGCGTCAAGCCGCACCTCGTCATCAAGGGCGGGCAGATCGCCTACGCGCAGATGGGCGACGCCAACGCGTCCATCCCGACGCCTCAACCCATCCTGCCGCGGCCGATGTTCGGGGCGATCGGACGGGCACCGGCCGCCAACTCCTTCAACTTCGTCGCCCAGTTGGCGATCGAGGACGGACTTCCCGAACGGCTCGATCTCGGGAAGAGGTTCGTCGCCATCGAGTCCACGCGTGGGGTCACCAAGGCCGACATGCGGGAGAACGATGCCCGGCCTCGCGTCCAGGTCGACCCCGACAGCTTCGCCGTGCACATCGACGGGGAGCTCGTCGAGGCGACTCCGGCGGCCGAACTGCCCATGGCCCAGCGGTACTTCCTCTTCTGATGTCCAGGGGAGCATTGCTGGTTCTGGCCGACGGGCGCTTTCCCGCCGGGGGGCATGCGCACTCCGGCGGGGCGGAAGCCGCCGTCAAGGCCGGGCGGGTCACCGGCGCGGCCGGCCTTGGTGAGTTCTGCCGGGGGCGGTTGCATACCGCCGGTCTCGTGTCCTCCGCGGTGGCCGCCGCGGCTGTACTCGGTGCCGATCCGGGGGAGTTGGACCTCGCTGTGGATGCGCGGACTCCGTCGCCCGCGTTGCGGGTGGCCTCGCGGAGACTGGGGCGGCAGTTGATGCGGGCCGCGCGGGCTACCTGGCCGTCCGCTGAACTCGATGCCCTCGCGCGGGAGTTCCCCAAAGGGGCGCATCAGCCGGTGGTGTTGGGTCTGGTGGCTCGGTCGGCCGGGCTGGGGGCGGAGGATGCGGCGTACTGCGCGGCCTACGAGAGTGTGAGTGGGCCGGCGTCCGCGACGGTGCGGTTGCTGAGCCTGGATCCCTTCGACGCTACGGCTGTGCTGGCTCGGTTGGCGCCGGAGTTGGACCTTGTCGCCGATCGGGCGGTGGAGGCGGGGCGGCGGGTTCTTGCCGAGGGAGTTGATGAACTGCCTTGTGCGGCCGCGCCGTTGCTGGAGATCGGGGCGGAGGCGCATGCGGCTTGGGCTGTGCGGTTGTTCGCGTCGTAGGGGGTTTTCTCGCCCCCGCCGCCCCTACCCGTCCCGTCCTCCAGGGGCGCTGCCCCTTCGACCCCGTTCCCAGGGGGCTCCGCCCCCTGGACCCCCGATCGGCCTGGACGGCCTCGTCCTCAAACGCCGGACGGGCTGAGGGAGTGCCCCCTCGCTGATAAGGACCCGTAGAAAACCAGAAGGAGCCGCGCCATGCATCTCGACCACACCCACGACGGCCCCGCCGCCGTCAGCGCCGACGCGCACCGCCCGGACGGAACCCACCGCGCCCTGCGGATCGGGCTCGGTGGGCCCGTCGGGTCCGGGAAGACCGCCACCGTTGCCGCGCTCTGCCGGGCTCTGCGGGACGAGCTGTCCCTCGCTGTCGTCACCAACGACATCTACACCCGCGAGGACGCCGAATTCCTGTTGCGGGAGGCTGTGTTGCCGCCCGAGCGGATCACCGCCGTGGAGACGGGGGCCTGTCCGCACACCGCCATTCGGGACGATATTTCCGCCAACCTCGAAGCCGTCGAGGACTTGGAGGACGAGGTCGGGCCGTTGGATCTCATCCTCGTCGAGTCGGGTGGGGACAACCTCACCGCCACCTTCTCCAAGGGGCTCGTCGACGCGCAGATCTTTGTGATCGACGTGGCCGGTGGGGATGACATTCCGCGCAAGGGTGGGCCGGGGGTGACCACGGCCGATCTGCTGGTCGTCAACAAGACCGACCTTGCGCCGTACGTCGGGTCCGATCTGGGGCGGATGGCCGCCGATGCGAAGGCTCAGCGGGCCGAACTGCCCGTCGTGTTCCAGTCGTTGAGGACGGAGGCGGGGGTCGGCGATGTCGCCCGCTGGGTGCGGGAGCGGCTCGCCGCGTGGACGGCGTGATCGTGACCGGGGTGCGGGCCACCGCGCGGATCGTGGCCCGGGACGACGGGCGGGGTGGTACCGCGCTGCCCGTGCTGGAGGGGGACGGGCCGCTCGCGTTGCGGCGGACTCGGGCGAGCGGGTCCGAGGCTCGGGTCATGCTTGTCGGAGCCATGAGCGGGCCGCTCGGCGGGGATCGCTTCGCCGTCGAGGCCGGTGTCGAGCGGGGGGCTCGGTTGCGGGTCGGGTCCGCTGCCGCGACCATCGCGCTGCCGGGGCAGGCGAAGGGCGAGTCGCGGTACGACGTGCGGATCGATGTCGCCGAGGGGGGTGAACTGCACTGGTTGCCGGAGCAGTTGATCTCCGTGCAAGGTAGTGATCTGCGGGTGACTACGCGTGTCGACCTCGCCGGTTCCGCCCGGCTCGTGCTGCGTGAGGAGCAGGTGCTCGGGCGGGTCGGGGAGGAGCCGGGGCGGCTCACCAGTCGGCTTTCCGTGAGGGTCGCCGGGCGTACCGTGCTTGATCAGGAGTTGGGCTGTGGGCTGGGGGCGCCGGGTGGGTGGGACGGGCCCGCCGTGCTCGGGGGGCATCGTGCTGTGGGGCAACTCGTCGTCGTACGGCCGGAGTTCGCGCGAGAGCCGGTCGCGGCGCGGATGCTGGGGGAGCACGCGGCCCTCGTGCCGCTCGCCGGGCCCGCCGTGCTGGTGAGTGCGATCGCCTCCGACGCGCTGCGGCTGCGGCGGGTACTGGACGAGGCGTTGGCGTTCCTCGGGTGAGTATCCGCTGAGCGGGACCGGCGTTTCCGCTTATCGGATTGGTAAAGAAGGTCAACCGCCTCTGTTCTCAGACGGCTCACAGCCGCGAGGATCCCCCGAGACCATTTCGCAACGATGAACGATGTACGGGGAGGGGCCCACTTGAGGCACAACAAACCGAAGAGCCGGGTGATGGCGTTCGGTTCGGCCGGATTCGCGGCGGCGGCACTGATAGCCGGCGCCGTGGTGGCACCCGCGGCCAACGCGCAGACCAACCAGAGCGCGGGGCACGGGCAGGACCGCGCGGCGGCCCAGGGCGCCGCGCTCACCGCCGCCCGCGCCGCCAAGGCCGGGATCGACTGGCAGGACTGCCCCACCGACTGGGGCTTCGCGAAGCCGGTCCAGTGCGGCTGGGTCACCGTGCCGATCGACTACACCAAGCCGAACGGCAAGAAGATCAAGCTGGCCGTCGACCGTGCCGTCAGCACGGGCACGAAGAAGGAGCGCCAGGGCGCGCTCGTCTACAACCCCGGCGGTCCCGGTGGCTCCGGGATGCGCTTCCCGCTGCGGGTCACCACCAAGAATCCGCTGTGGGTCAACGCCTCCAAGGCGTACGACTTCGTGGGCTTCGACCCGCGCGGTGTCGGCCACTCGGCGCCCATCTCCTGCATCGACCCGCAGGAGTTCGTGAAGGCGCCCAAGGCGGACCCGGTACCGGACAGCACGGCCGACAAGAACGCGCAGCGCAAGCTGGCCCGTGAGTACGCCGACGGCTGCGCCGAGCGCTCCGGCCGCACCATGCTCGCGCAGATGACCACGCCGAACACCGCGCGCGACCTCGACGTCATCCGCGCCGCCCTGGGCGAGAAGAAGCTCAACTACCTGGGCGTTTCCTACGGCACCTACCTCGGCGCCGTCTACGGCACCCTGTTCCCGAGCCACGTCCGCCGGATGATCGTCGACAGCGTCGTCAACCCGGCGCAGGACAACATCTGGTACGAGGCCAACCTGGGCCAGGACGTCGCCTTCGAGGGCCGCTGGAAGGACTGGGAGGACTGGGTCGCCAAGAACGATGCGGCCTTCCACCTCGGCACCACCCGTGCCGCCGTCCAGGCGAAGTGGCTCGAGCTGCGCGCCGCCGCCAAGAAGAGCCCGCTCGGCGGGGTCGTCGGTCCGGCCGAGCTGCTCGGCTTCTTCCAGGGCGCCCCGTACTACGACTCCTCGTGGGTGCCGGTCGCCACCGCGTTCAGCAAGTACGTCGCCGGTGACCCGCAGCCGCTGATCGACGCGGCCTCGCCCGACATGTCGGACACCGCGGGCAACATCTCCTCGGAGAACGGCAACGCCGTCTACACGGCCGTCGAGTGCACCGACGCCAAGTGGCCCACCAGCTGGGCGAAGTGGGACAAGGACAACACGGCGCTCAACAAGAAGTACCCGTTCTTGACCTGGTCCAACGCCTGGATGAACCTGCCGTGCGCCACCTGGCCCGTCAAGCAGCAGTCCCCGGTCAAGGTCAAGACCGGCAAGGGTCTGCCGCCCGTCCTCATCGTGCAGTCGCAGCGCGACGCCGCCACGCCGTACGAGGGCGCGGTCGTCCTGCACAAGAGCTTCAAGGGCTCCCGGCTCATCACGGAGAAGGACGCCGGTTCGCACGGTGTGACCGGTCTGGTCAACCCGTGCATCAACTCCCGTGTCGACGCCTACCTGTTGACCGGCAAGCTCGACAAGGCCGACTTCACGTGCACCCCGCACGCGACGCCGGTGCCGTAAGGAGCATGTGGTAAGCAGCAAGTCGTAGGCAGTAGTTGTACGTGACGAGGGGCGGCCGGTGGTGAACCGGCCGCCCCTCAGTCACATCAACTCAAGGTTCTCGGGGTCTCAACTCAGCGGCAGGCGCGGGAACTTGCGTTCCTTCGCCGCGGCCGCCTGCTCCGCCTTGGCGACGGCCGCGTACTGGTCGACGTACTCCTGCTCGGAGAGCATCAGGATCGCGTACATGATCTCGTCGGTGACGGCGCGCAGGATCGCCTTCTCGTTCTCCATGCCCTCGTAGCGGGAGAAGTCGAGGGGCTTGCCGAAGCGGATCGTCACGGGGTGGATGTTGGGGATGACCTTGCCGGGCGGCTGGGCCTCGAAGGTGCCGATCATCGCGCAGGGGATGACCGGGACCTGGGCCGTCAGCGCCATGACCGCGACGCCGACCTTGCCCTTGTAGAGGCGGCCGTCGTGCGAGCGGGTGCCCTCGGGATAGATGCCGAGCAGCTCGTCCTTGCTCAGGACGCCGAGGCCCTCGCGGATCGCGGCCTGGCCCGCCTCCTTGCCGGAGCGGTCGACCGGGATCTGGCCCGCGCTGCGGAAGAAGGTCGCGGTGAGGCGGCCGCGGATGCCGGGGCCGGTGAAGTACTCGGCCTTGGCGAGGAAGGTGATCCGGCGTTTGAGGACCGCCGGCATCAGGAAGTGGTCGGCGAACGACAGGTGGTTGCCGGCGACGATCGCCGGGCCCTCCTCCGGTATGTGCTCCAGGCCCTCGATCCGCGGGCGGAAGACCAGCCGGAGCAAAGGCCCCAGAATGACGTATTTCAGGAGGTAATAGAACAAGGGGGGTCGCTCCTCACTCCGGCGGGTCGGCTCGACCGACCTGTTCTCGCAGGTCACCCGGTACCTCGTGAGCTGCCAGTGTAGGGGCAGGTGCCGTTCCTTGGAACCGGTGGCGATCAGGCCGCCGCCGGGCACGACGGAGGGCGGCGAGATCTCCTCGCCGCCCTCCAACTCTCAGCGGAACGTGGTCACATGGACGCGGTCACGCCCTGGCGCGCGACCGGCGCCGGTACAGCGCGAACGCGGTGGTCGCGCCGACTGCCGTGACCAGACCGGCTCCTACGGCGACCGGCAGGGTCGTGGAGGATGCCGTGCTGCTGTCGGCGACGTTCTGCGCCTTCAGGTCCTGGACGTACGCCGGGTACGGGGCCTTCGTGGCCGTCGACGACGTCTGCGTGTAGTGCGGGATCCGCTTCACCGACTTCACCGAGCCGTTGGCGTTCAGCAGCACCTGCTTGTTGTTGGGGTGCCGGAAGTCGAACATGCCGCCCAGGGTGCCGGCCCGCTGGTCGAAGGACGCGTCACCGATGCGGCCCGTGTGCCAGTTGTCCTCGATGAACTGCGTGATCGACGCCTGCTCGGTGGCGGTGTGGTCGATCTTGTTGACCTTGCTGTACGGCGAGATGACCAGCAGCGGCTGCCGGGTACCGGGACCGCAGCGGTCCGCGTAGCCGCCCTTCGCGGCCGGACCGGACTGGCAGGCCGGGCTGTCCGTGGCCTTGCTGTTGGAGCCGACCGTCGAGTCCTTCGAGCCGTTCAGCACCTTCGAGGAGACATGGTCGTACCAGCCGTCGGAGTCGTCGTAGGCCAGCACGACCGCCGTCGACTTCCACTCGGGCGACTTCTGAAGAGCGTTGATCTCCTTGATCAGGAAGTTCTGCTCGTCGGTCGGGTCCGAGTAACCGGCGTGCCCGTCCTGGTACTCGGCCGCCTTCAGGAAGCTCACCGAGGGAAGGTTGTTGGCCTTCAGTGCCTCGTCGAAGTCGGTCAGGTCGTAGTTGTGGTTCGCCCGGCCGTTGTGCCCGATCTCGGCGACGGACTTCGGCGCCAAGTGGTGCGGGTTCGCCGTCGACTTGTAGTACTCGAACGGCTCGTGGTGCGCGCTGTAGTCCTCCGACGCGGCGCCGCCCACGTTGGTGTGGGTGGTGCCGGCGCACTGCGCGTAGTCACCGCTCTTGCCGTCCCACGCGGTACTCGGCCGGAAGCCGCCCTGGAACCAACCCCAGCTCACGTTCTTGGAGTTGAGCAGGTCGCCGATGTTCTTGCCCTGCATCTCCGCGAGCGCGCTGGTCGCGGTGTGGTCCTTGTCCGAGCAGTCGTCGAAGGCCGGGTCGGGGTCGTTGATGACCGTGCCGACCCCCTTGGCGTTCGGGGAGACCACGGCGTACGAGTCCGGCGTCGACGTCCGCTTCGGGTTCTCGGTGCCCGAGGCCGGGTCGACGGAGATCACGCCGTGCGTCTGACCCGATATCAGGTTCAGTGCGCCGGGCGTCGAGGGGCCGTAGTTCGAGCTGAACGAACGGTCGTTGAGGGCGTACTGCTGGGCGTAGTTCCACATGCCCGTGACGGTGTTGCCGTCGTAGTAGTCCATCACCAGGCCGGGCTCACCGAAGAGGCCGGTGCACTTGTTGACCTCGGTGTTCTCGACGTACTTGTCGGCCTTGCCGCCGTCGGCCGCGTACTGCTCGGGGCCGTAGGAGTGGTTCTGGTCGCAGGTCATCGCCTGCGAACTGCTCAGCCGCGTGGGCGTGTAGAGGTTCGGGTTCTTCTTCAGCAGCCCGGCGTTGAGCAGGTTGTCGGCCTTCGGCGTGTGCGCGGCGGCCTTGAACTTGGTGCCGTCGGTGTTCGCGGCCTGGGGGTAGGTGGCGAAGTAGTGGTCGAACGAGATGTTCTCGTCGTAGATCACGACCACGTGCTTGATCGGCGTCGACGTGTGCGTGCTGCCCGAGGGCTGGTGGCCGTTCGAGGCCGCCGACGCGGGGAACGCCCCGCCCGCGGTGGCCAGGGCCGCGGCGCCGAGCAGGGCGCCCACGCGCGTCAACCGGCGCCGTGCACCGGGGTTTCTTCCTTTGCCGATCATGCTGTCTCGCCTTCAGGGAGCAGTGGTTCTGCTGTCACGCCGTCCGTGGCCGTGACACCTATGGCCGAAGCTTCGGCAATGGTGACGGCGGGGCGGGGGAGGGGCAATGACGTGAGAGCGAACGCCCGGTCAGGAAATTCTCATGGTCTGTTGGCCTGTTCTTGACCCTGGTCTCAGATCAGCGGTCACTCAGGTCAGCAGGGTGCGGCCCAGCCAGTCGGACGTGTCCCGCACCCCGGGCAGCGCGAAGAAGTAGCCGCCGCCGTACGGCGAGATGTAGTCGACCAGCGGTTCACCGGCCAGCCGCTTCTGCACGTTCTCGAACTGCCGGGCCAGGTCCTGCTGGTAGCAGCAGAAGAGCAGGCCCATGTCGAGGTTGCCGTTGCTGTCCATGCCCCGGTCGTAGTTGTAGCCGCGACGCAGGATGCGCTGATCCGAGCTCTGCGTGGTACGCGGGTTGGCCAGCCGGATGTGGCTGTCGAGCGGGATCACATCGCCCTGCGGGTCCTGCGCGAAGTTGGGCGTGTCCTTCTCGTGCCGCCCGTCCAGCGGGGCGCCGGTGTCCCGGGCGCGGCCGAACATCCGCTCCTGCTCGGTGAGGGAGACCCGGTCCCAGAACTCCACCAACATCCGTATCAGCCGTACGACTTGATAGCTGCCGCCGGTCGCCCAGTCCGGTTCGCCGCTGTTATTGCCCACCCACACAAGGTCGTTCATCGCGCGGGCGTCGGTCACCTCCGGGTTGGCGATGCCGTCCTTGAAGCCGAGGTGGTTGCGCGGGGTGCCCGAGGGGCGCGGCGGACTGATGAACCCGTCCGTCCGCCACCGCACTTGGAGCCCGCCGCGCGTGTGCCGGGTGACATCACGCAGCGCGTGCAGCACGGTGTCCGCGCTGTCGGCGCAGAACTGCACGCTCAGATCGCCGTGACACCAGGCGGAGTTGAGATCGTCGTCGGGGAACGACGGCATCGCGGTCAGCCGGCGGGGCGTGAGCTTCGCGAGCCCGTAGCGGTCGTCGAAGAGGGACGCCCCGACGCCGACCGTGACGCTCAGGCGGTCGGCGGGGAGGTCCGGGCCGAGCGTGCCCGAGTCGGCGGGCGGGGCGGTGATGCCCAGGTCCTCCGGGCTGCCGCCGGTGGTCAGGAAGCGCGCTCGGTCGGTCAACGTCCGTAGCAGATCGGTGAGTTCGGACTTGTCCTCGGCAGTGGTGTCGAAGGACACGAACGCCGTGGCGCGCTGCGCGGGCGTGATGATCCCGGCCTGATGGACCCCGTGGAAGGGCACGTTCGCGGCCGACGTCTGCACGGCAGCCGCGGCGGCACCACGATCGGCGGCGACAAGACCGCCACCGGCCACGGCCGCCGCACTCGCCAGGAAACCCCGGCGGCCCACCTCGTTCACGCGCTTCACGCGGTCCTCCGTACGTCCGTGAGGGCGGCCACGGCGGCCAGCCGCTCGACCAGTCCACCGAGGTCGGCGTCGACCTTCTCCCGCTGCGGACGCGAGAGTTGGGAGAGCGGTGTCCACTTTCCGGAGTGGTCGAGGCCGTCCAAGGCGTGCTGCGCCCGGTCCATCCAGTCGCCGAGTTCGGCGAACCCCGTGTCACGCGTCTTCAGCAGCGGGCCCAGGTATCCGAGCAGCACGCGGGTGCCGTCGAGGTTGGCGCGGGCGGTGGCGAGGTTGGTGCCGCTGCCGTAGTCGGTGCGGCCGGTCAGCTCGAACTGCACGGTGTTCTCCAGGATCTCGTGCGCGCGCAGACCGGTGTCGGCCGGATCCATCCGCTGGGCGGGCCAACTGCTCTCCAACGCGTCGACATCCTTGGCGAGTTGATCGGCGGGACCACGCAGCCCGCTCGCCGACTCGCCGTGCCACAGCCCGTACTCGACCCGGTGGAACCCGGTGAACCCGGCGTCGCGCACCCCGCCGGACAGCCCGGCCGTGGTGCCGTTGATCGCCCCGTCTGAGTCGCCGAACGTGCCGTAGGCGGCGCCCATCCGCTCGTAGACGAGATGCGCGGGCAGCCAAGCCTTACGGGCGGCGGCGAGGTCACCTCGATCGACGGCGGCCCGCAACACGTCGGTCTTCTGGGCAAGTTCGACGGTCCGGGCCTGAATCCACTTCTGGTAGGCGAGCGTCGGCGGGATCAGCTCCTGCTGAGTGATCGGCATGGCGGCCGGCCCGCTCTTCACCTTCGAGCCGGTGATCCGCACGGTCGGCCCGGTCACGGCGTCGGCGTCGTCGGGCAGACACCTGAAGGCGTACGAACCGTTCCCGAGGGTGACTCCGAGCGGCCGGACGGTCCCCGGCGCCAGCCCCTCGACCTCGCCGTAGACCGCGCCGGTCTTCGCGTCCGTCAGATACACCTCGGCCGCCGTACTGGACGTGTTGTGCAGCTCGAAGACCTGGTGACCGGCCTGCGGGTGCGTCCAGCCACTTCCGCACCCGGAGGTCGCGACCTCGACGGTGGTGTGCGGGAGCCCGTCGGCGGCAGCGGTGGCCTTTCCGCCCGAGCCGGAGCCGCGGGCCGCGAGCACTCCGGCTCCCACGGCCGCCACGGCGACCAGGGCACCGGCCGCGAGCAGCACGGTGCGGCGGCGGGAGGTACGGGGCTGGTCGGTAGCGGGCTGGTCGGTACGGGGTTCGGGCGTGGGCGGGGTCGGCTCCGAGGGCGGTGTCGGACCGGGCTCGGCATCGGCTTCGGCGCCGCGCGCGGTTTCGGGCACGCCGGGCCTCCAGAGGGAGTCGTACGAAAGATGGCGGTGCCGGCGATCTTATGAGTGCGCTACGGCCCTCACCCCGGCCCTTGACCCTGTTCTGACCGGAGGGCGGGCGAGAATTCGCCCGGGGTTCACCGGACGGTCCGCGACCGCCACGGTGCGGTGTGTGGGGGTGCACGGTGGGCTACGGCCCGTCGGGGTCTGCGGTGAGAGCGTCGACCTCGGTCCCCCGGGAACAACCCGGACCCGCTCGGCGCTGCTCCTGATACCTCGCCGGGTACTCAGGGAAGGGTCGTGGAGGAGATGAATCGGTCAGGGCAGGAGCCGCTCCCGCCGTCAGGTGAAGCACCGTTGGTGACTACTTGCGGCCGACAGGTCGCGGTGAAGCGACTGCTGTTGGCGATCCCGGAACGGCCGATCAGCCGGGTCACCCTGGACGTCGGCCCGGTCGTGCGCGGCGAGCCCGGACTCTGGGCTTCGCTGACCGTGGCCGAGGCCCGCGACCTGGCCCGTCGCCTCCTGGCCCAGGCCGCTCTGGCCGACAGCGGCACCGGTACCGGTACTCCTGCGGAGCGGGGCGCTGCGGGTAAGTAGCCGCTGTTGTACGGGAGTTACGCGTATCCCGGCGGGCGCGGCTGGACCGGCCTCCGTGCGTGGATCCAGCCGAGCCCCACATCTCACGTTTCTTGGGTGAGTGCCTTCCTGCGGAGCAGAGCGCGGCGGGTAAATAGCCGCTGCCGCACGGGAGTTACCCGTCTCCCTACGGGCCTGGCTGGACCGACCATCGACCCCCGTCCGTCGATCCAGCCAACCCCGACAGCTCGCGCGGACTCACGCCCCTTGCGTCAGCACCTTCTCCAACGTGCCCAAGGCCGACCGGAGTTCGTCCGCCGTAATGGTCAGCGGCGGCGCCAGCCGAATCGTGGAGCCGTGGGTGTCCTTGGCCAACACGCCCTCGCGCATGAGCCGTTCGCTGATCTCGCGCCCCGTGCCGATCGCCGGGTCGACATCGACGCCCGCCCACAGGCCCCGCGAGCGGAAGCCGACCACGCCCTTGCCGACCAGCTCGGTCAGGCCGTCGCGCAGCACGACACCCAACTCCGTTGCCCTGCGCTGGAATTCGCCGGTCTCCAGGAGTTCGACGACCGCCGTGCCGACCGCCGCGGCGAGCGGGTTGCCGCCGAACGTCGAACCGTGCTCGCCCGGTCGCAGTACCCCGAGTACCTCACGGTTCGCGACCACCGCAGACACCGGCACGATGCCACCGCCGAGCGCCTTGCCGAGCAGTAGCACGTCCGGCAC
>Ga0307517_10004497_pt1 | contig 21401 bp, 28 predicted proteins | sample 23_EM_MG_FD_194515 | JGI IMG/M metagenome (GOLD analysis project Ga0307517, IMG submission 194515) | Populus trichocarpa ectomycorrhiza microbial communities from riparian zone in the Pacific Northwest, United States - 23_EM | ecosystem: Host-associated > Plants > Roots > Unclassified | place... | reverse complement strand
GCCTAAGTATGACCACCGAGCAGAAAAATTGCGATACCTTGTGGAAGATTAACGGGTACAATGTTGGGTTCTTTGGGTACCTGGGGTGACTCATGAGACAGCCGCCGAGACGTGTTAGAGACTTTTAAAAAAAAATCCTCGTTGGGCCCAACGAGCATCACGTAACTACGTCTCTCTAAGTGTAGCAATAAAGGTCAATAAGTATGTAGCCCCGACTGTAGGCCTACTGGTGCGACATGCGCACATGATATGTGTGTTATTAGAACATTGTCCAAAGTGAGGCATCAAAGGACGGGTTGTGCACTAAGCCTTTCAAAAATCACCATCGCGTTGATGCTCGTCCACTAATGCACAATCTGAGATTGCGACGCGTCCGGCTGAAGTTATGGGCTAGCGAAATTGGTCTGGCATATTTTTTCAGGACCACCGCACATTCTAATTCCTGGATCCATCTGTTCACTTTATAATATTAGGCTTCAAATAATAGATATCGTCGGAAAGTCTGTACTTCATAACACACAATATGTCGTTTAGGTCCTGATCTCTTCATCTTCTTGCAATTTCCGTCGTTTCCTTTCCAGGTAGCGAGCACGAGCACTTTCGACGTCATCTTCATTATTTCGCTTCGCGATAATCCGTTGCAGTGCCCTGTCGTCTGCCTCTTTTTGGGAATGCTCGGTCCGGAGATGCTCTGCTTCTATTTGTTGCTGGATCTCTTTCGTTCTGCGTTCGTTGATTTCTCGCCTGGTGGCTGCAGTTCCCACTGCGCGATGTGTTTGCGGTAATTGAGCAGTTTGAGGTTCAGATTTGTTGAGCCGGCTCAATGTCCGTGTATTGGGAAGGGAGAGGTTCAGTCCAGCGGAAAGGAGCTCTCGTTTATCAACAATTTGATTGTCGTCATTTAATTCAACCTCCTTGCCGGCTTCTCGGGCTCGCTTTGCTAGCTCGGGATCTGCTAGAGGCGCGAAGTCCACCGGTTTGAGGATTGTTAGATTATCCGTTGGTGGTTGAGGTCCAATAAATCGTTTCTCAGTTGCGGCGACCGTTGCTTCATGATTTTTGGCGGATTCTTCTAATAGCTGGCGATAGAAGTGAGTCATTCCCGTTGAAGAGCTACCCTGCTTCTTACGCAACTCTAGCCAGATAAAATTAGTCGCAACAGTCGGAATTTGTAATATAAAATCCATACCATCTCGCTTTCTCTCCTCTTCCTCTGCTCTTCGGACCTCCTCCATTTGATCCTTGTAAGCCTGGGTTACGAACGACTCTTTATCTTGATAGAGGTCGCCCTCGGCTTCACGCTCGCGCTGCATCATCTTTTCTTCTGCTCGGAGGTGGTCCAGTTTCCTTGTAGCGGCTGACGAAAGAAGGCTTTGTATGTACCTGGGCTAATAAATTTGAAATCAACTCAATGTTCGGTGTTGAGAACCGAATGGACGGGCACACTTTTCTGACGCTCGCATCCTCCGCTTTCACCGCTTGCTGCAGCTGTTTGGCTTCCTGCATCTTGTCCCATACTTCGTCATATTCGTAGACGGTCTCATCGAGACGCCTTTCGGCTTCCATCCGCTTCTTCATGAGTTTGGAGGAACCTTGAGCATGGACAGCGTGCGGCCGTGGGTTTTTGGAGATCGGTAAATCATTGTCCACCTCCTCGTCGACACCTGTGTCAAATGCCGAGGGTGGTTGGAGAATGGCATTTGCGAGCTCGGCAGTTTTTGGTTTGTTGAAAGAGATTGAGAGCTTCATGCTATTGAAGGTCGGAGTACGAAACTAACCAAATCAGACTCGGAGCCTTTGTAGATGTCTAAGTACCAAATCTTCAAGTCAGACGCAACTGCAAATGAATGGCTGGTTCCAGTCGTGCACATTTGTCCCCCCTCGACACCAGTTTTACAATTAATGTCCAAGAAGACCTTGAATTACCGCCTGTTCGCATTTCTACTTCACCACCCAATGTCACTGGCAACAATTCGCCACCATTTGCAAATACGCGAGCCCGTAATGAAGCCAGGAAACTTCTTTCACATGTTCTCATTCAACTTGCCAATCGATCTAAGCCACCCTCCATCGTTGACGCCGTTACCAATGCTACCAATGATTCGGCTGAGAGGGGTTTTGGCGCGTTTGCGGAAACGCTCAGGGAAGCTGTTAAACTTGGAAACAACCAAGGCTTTAAACCCAGACAAAATAGCGAGGCTCATGAAGATGATTCGGACGACGAAGGGAATATTGCATTTGCCACAGATGGCACCATTGACCTCTTGACGCAATTAAAGGATGTCATAACAATGGCTATCGCCCAAGGGTGGCAAATATTTGACGACAGGTTCTTGATTGATTATTTCCGCGCGTTTGCTTATCTAAAGACCGTCTTTATTTATTAGTTCACTATGGAAGGACAATGCACACGATGGAGACTCGAAATTACCTTCCCCCTTTCGATCGTCAAGATATAGCTCTAAGTCAGGCAGCGCGAACCCTCGTTCCGCGTCTCGTCACAGCAGTAAGGGTCAGGTCCAGGTGCCTGAGCTACTTTCGTTGTGCGTATCCATTCTGGGTTCTATTGTCGCAGAAGATTGTCGTTATCGCGTTTCGTTTCCACGGCCTTCAAGACCACCCAATGCCCTTCAAATCCTGACTTTAAACATTGCCCAGTTTCTACTACACACCCACCAACACAACCCATACGTCATATCGCAAGTAACATTCGCTATACTTCCAGCCTTCTACACATTCCACTCTCAAATGTACGCGCGACTTTTGACCTTCATGGAGGCGAGTGTTATTAGGATTATTCTTCAAAACCTTGGACGGCTGCGCAAAGAGATCACCCCCAAAGGATACCCTGAATCGCGCCGTAAGCATCACTTTCTTTCCATTCAATATGTTCTATAACCCTTTCATAGATGAAGCACTCTCGCCGTCAAATCTTCAACAAAATCTCCCCCTTGTCTCGATTCAAATAGACGAAGTGGAAAGCAATGTAACGCAGCCAGCAGGAGGATGGACTCCTTCCTTCCCCTTTACGCTCTCGACCACAGCTGTTCAATCTGCAAACGACCCTCATCAGATTTCCCAGATATATGAGCTTGCGTTTCTTATACCACCCATTCTTGGTACAATCTTGGACACATTAGATACTACCCCCGCTTCCACTATCAGCAGCGAAATTCACTCACGATTCGGCAACCTTCTTGATCTTCTTGCGAGCTCGAAGTTGGATTTATATAATGATTTGCTGGAAATCATTGCTTACCGGGGCCACAACTCGCGGCGTCTTGCTGTAGCGTCTCTTGCTGAACTTTGGCCCAAGGCTGTCGGCCATACTGTCATCAGCAGGCCTCTCTTCTCAGCCGACTCTGTTCGAATTCCCGAGAGCGCATATGTGCACCAGTTCATGCCTTGGTATTTTAACCCCAAGCATAGGCAGGTTCGCATCAATGAAATTCTGCACGACAATTGCCGTTCGTGCTCAAAAATCATTGATGGGTTTGCATTATTATGCCCTTGTTGTGTGACAGCAGTCCACTTCGACTGCTATGATTATGCTGAAGGCAACTACGAGGTTCAATATTCCATGGCAAATGACCCTCGAGTGCAACGTGTTGCCATGTGTCGCTTTTCTTACCTTGAGGCGGATCGGAAAAAGACTCGTAGAGAGATTTCGGAAGGCTCTCATATTTTTCAGGTAGCCAATTGGTTCACTTTGTGTTTGTGCTTTGTATGTCGAAAGCCTTTGTGGGGGTGCCTTTCGCAGGGTATAAAATGTCAGCGGTGCCCGATCGCTCTCCACCTGAACTGCCGAGGATCTCTCAACACACAAAATTTGTCGAGGCAGTGTGGCGTTGTCGTTACTTCCGACGATATGAACATCGACTGGGCCGAACTTAGGCGTTCGTGTTTAGAATATTTCCCAATTCTCAAGTCCACACGCGACCAACTTAACAGCTCTTCCTATGAAGAAATAGCCACCTTCCTCAGTGTTCTACGGACACAGCTGCACCTACTCATCAATGGAGTAGCCTTTGGGACTCTTGTTGTACTTCAAAATGGAGTACAGGTTGCGCATGATCGGAACCACGACATCAAACCCTTTGAACTGCATACAACGGTCAAGACATGCGAAGAACTCATTGATACAGGTGAACTTGTGTTCTCCTCGATGACCCAGCAATTTATCGAAGATACCAACATGGAGATGGCCAAGCCTTCGATTATGTTTGATTGGTCTTACCTGGAATACGTCACGTCGGCCGTCAAGTCCTCATTACCTCAGAACGGCGACCCCCACCATTTAGCCTCGGAATTCCTGAGCATTAACAACCCCACCTACCATCCCGCAACCCCGGATCGGATTGCCCACCCCTATGTATCCGCCCCTTTATCACACCTTAGAAGCATTTTGGGATTAGATTTTTCTCTTCATTCAGATCAAGCAGCGAAATTTCTTCTGAACCAATTACATCATCTATCCTTCGTCGAGAAGCAGGACCGAAGTGCCCATTCATTCCAAGACCTTACCCTCGAAAAAGATGTGCCGTGTGTATTTCCCCTGCCTCTGGGGCTTGATTTGTCAACAAATGTGGAAACCCTTGTTTGCGCCGTGGAGTCGTCTTTATCCGACCTGGATCTTTCGATTAACGAATTCGGTTTCTTGTTATTAACGAGGCGGTTTTGGCCTAGCGGTCTTGCATCCGAATATAGCCTTAAAAGGCTTACAAGGAGAATTATATCCTGGATCCTGGACGAGGCATGTGACCTTTTTTTTAAATAAAAAAAAAAGAGAGAGAAATAAAACTTACTCTTGAAAGGACTCTAACTTGGCCATTATCCTCCGAGAATTCGTGGCGAAACAAAGGAACCTCCCTGGTGTCCGACCACTGCAGAGCACTGTACCATGGCCCCCATCCTCAAATACACGGTCTGCCCCCTCCAGCACTGCGAGCAATGGCGGCGATTTTGTTTCTGCGAGACGCTCTCTTCTTTCAAGATTCGCGTTGCCATGGCTCTCGAGACTCCATGCGCTTGACCCCGCGTTTTATTGCCAAACCTTGTTTGACAGTTGTTCCCAGATCGTGGCGGCCGGTGATCTTGAACCTAATGCGATGTCTGGTTCTGCTGTTCGAGAGAATGATGTATGTAAATCTTTGGTTTTCACTTCTAAATACTTCAACCTGTGTTAAACCTTTTTTCAGCAACTTTCGAGCCACTGCGACAATCTTCTCCGGTCGATCATTAAATTATCTCAAAACTCTGTTATCTTCAGTGTTTTCGATGCCTTATTACTTCGCTGGATGCACTCCGTATTTGAAAGGGGTGTGATCGACAAGGTTGCATTTGTTCGCAAAAAGCATTTCAGCTTATTGATGTTTATGTTTTGTAGCCATTACCATCTATCCACCGTCTTTTTGTTCAGGAGAACGAGCTACTGCAACTGTCGCCGATTACGGGAGATTCCGTTAATCCATATGTCCCGTACTCCCCATCTGTCGACCCACTAGGGGCAGTTCTGGAATTTGCGTGCGAGTCTGAATCTTCCATTTCGCAATCTTTATTGTACTTCACCATGATCGTAAAGTCCGGGGTCGATATCTCAACCGCAACTTTCACTCATTTGTTAACCATCATAGCGTCAAACAAAGTTGACGGTCTTGCAAATGCAAATGCATTGATGAAGTCCATTATCTTGTCTTTGTGGCAAAGGTCTCTAGGCAGGCAGGATCTCCAAAGCCTCGTTGCTTCAGTCCATGGCCATTTCTCTTCCCACATTTCCCAATCCTTGGTATCTGGAGAAAATTTCCTTGTCGCGTGAGTCCATTCTGAAAAGGCATAATTTCTCGCTTATTTGATCACAATTTGAAGACTCTCTATCATACGTCAATCCCTCGCCGCTTGTCTGCTGATATGTGGCTGCGAAAGAGCTAGTATATTGGCTTTTGGTATGGTTGACATCAACGAAATACAAGATTTACCTTCGCGGTTGGTAAACCTGGATCTCTGACTAATTCTATGTTGCTCATTCCAATTACAGGAGAAAACTAGCAGTTCGAGGGTCCAGTCTGGAGGACCCTATAATTATTCAACCCGAGATTTTAACCGCATTGCAACTCTACCTCGAATGCAGCTTGGATGACGTCTCCTGCCTTGTAGCCAAATTTTTGAATCTTTTCCTCGTAGAATCGCCGTTTCTGGAAAGTTTTGAAGTTGACAATTTTATTTTACGAAACGGCAAGCTCATTGCCCTTTGGTATGGTTAAACTTTTCCATGTCTGCAGGGCTAAATATTTCTCAGCATGTGGACGACCTATGGCATCCAGCAAGAGGATCTCGTTGTTGTTCGCACCAATCTCTTTCTGCGAAGCATTGTTGTAGACTCAGAGCCACTCCAAGAGATAGTTCAGGGTTGTCTCGACCCCGCATCCAATTGTATTCAGCAACGGTTTGTCAATCACAGTATCTGACGAACATGATCTGATTTATTTCGAAGCTTGTCAGGCTTAAATCGATTGTTTCACATTATATCAGATGTCACCAGCCCCGCCTTTAACGTGGAAGGCCGGCAATGGCGTTCAAGCGTGACATGTATTTTCCATTTCTATTTTTCCTCGTTGTGGGCAGATCCAAGCGTAAGAATTTCGGTTCTCAAACCGACGGTATTCTTACCCAGATCAACAGGAGGAAGTCAGAATGGCTGTTAGATCTTACTCGGCAGCGCTACTCCCTGCTCACTTTAAAGTCATTTCTCATTGCTGGGATGCATCTTTGTCCACAGCCCCAATTGCAGAGCGTACTCGCCTTGTCGGGTTTCTGATACAGCTCCGACCACACTTCCCAGGTTGGAAAGGTATTTAAATCTAACTGTCGTCGTCAGGTGGTCGTTCAATTGTCCTTTAGTGGTGTCCTGGGACACTGTGATCGACACCCTGATGGAATACGATTATGATTCCGATGCTCTTCGCGAAAATTTCTTACAATACGTGAGGCTTACTTTTGCTCCGTTTTTGGTCCATCGAACTAACCGCCTGATGTTTAGAGTTCAAGGACGAATAACGAGAAATTTTACCGCTTATCTACGACGGATCCAGACATGGCACATCTACGAGTCGGTCTTCCTTCTCAGAATGTTATGATCCGGAATATGTGTTGATCAAAATATTTTGAAACCAGGTTTCCCTTATCCTTCTCAGTCTCCAAATGGTGGCCGATGGTGTTGGGATCGATAGTTTTTCTCTTATGAAGATCAAGGTTCAATTCATTCAGGTTGCTGGGTTCAGCAAAATTTCCGTCATCCCGACTCAGAACGGACAATCGTTCCACCTTCAGTTTGGAGACATTGAAGAATTGTCAGAATCTGCATATCCATGCACTGAAGAACTGGTCCACGTTGTGGATGCGCCATATTACGTTGATCTGCCGCGCTCCGTTCTGGGGCATGCCAATGGCCACGAGGACGAGCCCTTTAACGTTCTTGTGGGATCTCCATTTTTGGACGTGAGCCTATGCATGCTGAGTACCCTTCGGAATCTGTCGCTCCTCCCCATTATAACTTTGAAAGCCGTTCTGGAAACGTTATACATCGTTCTCCACAAGTATGACTTTGAGGACCACCACTTCCGACACCTACAACCTCTGTTGCGAAAGGCGGTAGTGCGAACAACCGAGTTGTTGTCCAAGGATATAAGCTATGAGCTCCGCCAATTGGCTCTCTCTATTGCACAAGCTTCCATTAAAAAATGCCATGGTTTCTTAGGCGTTACTATTCCGTGAGTTTCGCTGTCCCTGCATTCTCCTATAGTTTTATCAAGAAATTTTATTGAATGCAGGACCATTCTTGATCTCGTTTCGGCTGAAGTTGCCTCTCATGTGCAAAGCAGTCAGGATTCGTTAGTTGTGCATGGAAAATCGCTAATTGAGAATACGCTGTATTCGTGAGTCATCTCTTTTTTGCTCATGTACTATTTTTTTCCTTATTTAAGCATGATTCAGATTTTGCAACCACGGCTTACTCCTCAGCTTGATAAAGGTGATTGTGATTGTTGTCTATCTCGTTCTTGTTACGATAACGATGACCCGTAGCGGCCTCGTCCAATTGAATTCTTCGCTGTTCTGAGTCAGGTCTTCAATGTTCAGAGTAAAGAGGTCGGCGTGATGCCCACAGCCATTTGCGATTTGTTGGTTCGGGACACGCTTGCTCGGGTCGTCGATTGCGACCTGGGGTCATTTCAAATAGCGTTGCTAAACCTGTCCAATTTCATCGAATATGTTTATTTTCAAGACTACAGTTTGGATCTAATAAACTGTACGCTCCTCCTTGTCTTTAAAATCCTGACGCTCTGAGTTACGATTCTATCTAAGTTATTGGACAACACCTCGTTCACCTAGTTCGCCGGATGTCGGATGGCACCATTGCCGGGGCCGATTCCTCTCCCCTCATTGCGATATCCGTTGTCGTGCTGCAACACCACCCAGTTTATGCGAAGGTGATTCTTTTTTTTGCTGCCTGCCCAACATCGGTATATTGAACAAAATTTCCTAGGATCTACTTCCTTATGTTGAAACAGTTCTACGGGTAGCATTGAACAGATTACATGTCAGCAAATCGTCTCTGACACGCTTGGTCCGCGTTTCAAGCTCCCAAAGGTTCAAGACGCGAGAATTCGTGTCTACGATGGACGCAATAAACGTGCTTTATGACGTGCTCTTAGATGGATTTCGGATGAAAACAAAAATGGTTCCTTCAACCCTCACGTCCTTGATCGAGGTGCGCTGCCTCCATATTTATGCTTAAAAATGCTGATATTTGACCTTTTCTAATTAATTATTTCTAGACTTTACTATCAACAAATGATCCAGACGTTGACCCCCCTTCTGAAACTCATGTGCACTTTTTCCAGAACTTGCTCGAAGACGCCTATACTTTTTTGCACAACCACATCTGGCTTGAAGATGATATCGACCACGAGTTCGAGGCAATTGGTGCGACTGCCAAGTTGCTTCTCCTAGGATGTAGCCGGGACCCCACTATCTTTCAGAAATTCACGGAGCAGAGCTCAGATTCAGTGCGTTTAATCCCCACCTTCTGTATGAGTCGTTCCTGAACAATAATTTCCTATCCTAGAAACCACCTAGAGTTCCATTAACAGTACGCTCGTGGAATATCCTGGTCTTGGCCGCTTTACAGGAATCTCGCGAAGACTATAAATCGTTGATATATGGATACTTCAGCGAGTTTGTTAACCCTTATTCAAATCTTTTGAGGACGTATGTCTACTCTGGGATTTCGTCCTCCGTAACCGCAAACACAGACATCAATCAAGCCCATATTGCCATCAAACTTTGGTTGATGCTTGCACATTCCATGGTTATTCCGGCGAAAAATGGAGAGGGTTCCGTCTCAACAGTCTGGAACGAGTTATGGCCAGCATACGAAGGATTCCTCAACGTTCTTGAGACTGAAGCTCAAGTTGGTCAATATCCGGTATGCCAATGGCCAAGTTGATTATAACGAATGTACTGACGATCTCTGATAGACTCTTATCTCCCTTGCATCAACTTCTGTTGCAGATCTCCTGACTTATCTGTATTCACTGAAAACATCCTTGAGCCTTGACACCTCGACCCACGTCGCAATTCTAAATCGGTTACGAATTCTTAATCGCGGGGATTCTTCATCAGGAAAGGTAAGCTGCGGCAGCGTGTGCTAGTTGCAATTGGAAGGACGTATTCATTTGTTCAAAATTTGGTGCACAGATTACCCGGGCAATACGAGCCATATCAGAGCCGCAACCTGAGATCGGGGTGAAAATTCTCTTGGACCAAATTGCGAAGGAGCTTGTCGCCGCCGAGAAAATCAGGATAGCAGAAGGCAAGCGTGACAGCCCGAAGGTTGTAGGAGATAAAGTTAAAAAAGAGGGGAGATTACTCACTACATAATTATTGTTCTCGAATGAGTAGCGCCGGAAGTACCAGGAACCGTACAATTAAATTATTTTCGTATTGGTTACACTGCATCACGCTGTCCTTAGCCTCGCCTGCTGAGCTCTCTTTCGATTTTCTTGGACTATCGTAGAACCCAAAAAGGCTCCAATTGATGACAAGCCAACGACCAAAAGGAAGGCGGGGAGTCTCACCACCCACTCTCTGGACGGAAACCAGCTGTGAACGGGGCTAGAGCTGTGGAAAAAAGGCTGGGATTTGTTAGAGAGGTACCAATGGAAAGTCGTGGACGGAACGCACAAGAAGCAGAGCCCAAGTAGTGTAATATATGAAGACGACGGACGCGGCGAGAAGCATTGCTCCACCCAGAGTTTTATCGCTGATCCCCTAAAAATCATGGTGTTAATCAATTGATTTCTTGTGGAACTGGGAACATGCCATGTGTGTTGTCACTGGTGGTTCGGTGGATGAACCTATTCATACTGTTTGAACTACTTACGAAACTATATCCACGTGATCGGTATAAATCATTAATGGGGGCACTGGGTACGTTCTTCAGAATCTTCACGCGTAAAGGATTGTATCATAAACCTTCAAAGCTAGAAACTCGTCGCGATCTTTATGGACACGCACCCTTTTGCATCTCTAGCACATGTCCGAATTCTCCTCATTCCGGTCGGATTGATACCCCAGGCTTCGTTTGACACTTACGCACAAGAAATACGAAGTTTTGAAACGCTGAAGCTGGGTGAAATACCGGCTGACACAAAAGATGAAAGAGGCAAGTTTGGAAAGACATGTTCTTCGAGCTTTCTCAACCTTGTGCACAATAGCCGCCCGCTTTCTACCAAGCCCATTGTCGAAAGGAAACCTACACCTTAATTTCCCGACCCATCCACCTCCACGATCACATTCTCCCCTGTCCCTCCTGCGTCCATCCCATTTCCCAATGGCTGTCATCGGAGTCGCATCATGTTCTCAAATCGACTCTATGCAATCACTCTACTCTCAATTCGATGCATCTCTAGGTGATATCTTCTCCCCCGAAGGAGTGTATCCGCTTGTCAAAAACTGCTTTGTATTTGAGGAAACTGAAGGAACCGAAAACCTTGATCCTGGCGAGACCTTTCCGGGTTTGATTGTCGTGCCTCGCATAATGAACAGGAAGCTACACATTGGCACATTGCTTGGGGTGATTTGTTCGCAAATACTGGCCGAGTTTGGGGTCCTTGTAGGTCTTTTTTCTTTGTTACCTGGATTTACATTGACAATTCTTTAGATTCGAACCCTAGAAAACCCACTAGGGAACGAATACCTGAATGCGGCCATGATGCCAATTTTACCTCCCTTCTCAGAATTGCCATCCCCTCTGGATTCTTTATCTGGACCTGACCAAGCCCCAAGGTTTCCTTCATACAACAGCCAGCCCGACATATCTCGACCTTCTTTTACTCTTAGTTCCGCTCCTAGCCTCAAGCGTAACGCCGCAAGCACTGGAACTGGCCCACAACAGCCTTCTTTGGGTATACAGGCGCAGAAAAAGCGTTTAAGCACAATTGGTGTAAGTTCGTCTCATGGCCGACTGTACAAGGTACTCGGGGACTTCTTCCTGATGGCTGGGCGAACTGAGGATGCGATGATTTGGTACATACCTTTCCCAATGGTCTCCAATGCACATTTAAACTGAATGCAGGTATACCGAAGCTGTCCAACTTTTCAAGAATTCACATGATCCTCTTTGGTATGCTTGTACCTTGGAGGGAATAGCGACTGTGTCCATCATCGAGGCCTGGGGCGTTGGACAAGGACTGGTTAGCTTTCTTTGCCTTTTCACAAATATGTCCCCGAATGTTCTCCGTTCTAGTATAACTCAAGTAGTACTGTGAAGGAACCGTGGACAGATGTCAGCGATAAACTGCAACAGGCCATAAACCTCTACCTCAAGACGCCAGCACCAGATAACGAACAAATACATGCGCTCCTGGCCTTTCTCTACTGTGGATGTGTCCTTCGGCAAACGTCGCTCCTCTTTGCAATCTGGTCTTCAAAAGGTTGGGGACCGTTGGCATTTACGACCATGTTACGAGCACCCAAACCATATGTACCTCCAACATTGGCCTCACACGAAACTGGCAACTGGGTCAATCTCGAACGATTGAGTGCCATCACTGGAATATCTCGTTCCTCGATATCAACAGTATTAACGCAAATACACGGGCCTTGGCTGTTGCATCTCGGTCAAAGAGAGCGTATTTCTATCTTGGAATCAATGGCTACATTCTATGCGTCTCTTGGTTATCAGCGAAAAGAAGCCTACATTCTCCGCGAAGTCCTTGGTTGCCTCCTGGATCTTTTGGTCTGTGGGCGAGAGGAAGACGGTTATTCGCAGCCATCAAGCATACCTCCAACGGCGGGGCTGGGCATACATAACCTTCACCCGGCTTCAAGCGCAAACTGGGGTGCCGTTGGTGTCCGGGTCAGTGAGAGTTCCGCGGGCAATGAAAGTATACTCCGTCTTCTCAAGTATGTTTGCAAAGTTCTGGGAATTAACTTGGACGTCGTGGGGCTGGTACAAGACACCCTTAAAATGACATCGGAGCTTCCTCCCTCTCTCAATGATTACGACGAAGATATCGTGCAGGAGCTACGCGAACCTTCTGGCTGGCCCGAGCTTCAAGTCGGTGTTATCCGTGAAGCCGTTGCGGTTGCAGAAGCCCTACCTGGTAAGCCCGGACCCCTCTGATCATTGTTCAAATCTAAAAAGTTTGATCGTCAAGACTTCCCCACGGTTGCCCAGTTCGCGCTGTCTTCCCTCAAGATGTTGCAGAGCGTTTTATCCCCTGGAGATCAGTACCATCTATACTCGACCGCCACACGAGCCTTAATCACGGCCCGTAGACGAGGTGATTCAAGAGCTGTTGGATACTGGTCCGGACGGCCTATTGTCAGCATTTCCATTGCGCCGTATGTCCATCCCACTATTTAGCAGATTTATAATTCTTGACTGAAAATGATCAAGGGTGCCTCCCATCCGCATCCCTCTCGAGAAACCACGCTCCATTCGACATAAAGCTAATGACCTCAAACCTCTGATTAAAGGGATTGCCGACCCTTTTCTGTACAACCCTCGGAAGGCTGTCGCAGGAAAAGTTAGTTATTCAACCCGTTCACTCGTTCCCATGGATAGACATTTTTTATCAGGGAAATACCCTTGTCGTTCAAAATGACATTCTTGAATTCGTGATTACACTACAAAATCCCTATATCTTCGACTTGGAGCTAGAAGAACTATCCCTGAGGTACGTACGTGAACTATACCAACCGAAAGTAAATCAACTCCTCCCTAGCACCTCTGGGGTTTCGTTCAAGTCAAAGTCGATTCAGGTTGTCATCCCCGCTGGTACTCTTCATCAAGTAGTGCTCTCAGGTCAAGCCACAGAAACAGGGACCTTGACCATTCGTGGCTGCTTTGTCCAAGCGCCTGGTGGCATCGCCCGAGAATATATTCTCCCTCTCTACACTGTCGAAGAGGAGGAACGTCTTGCGCGCAAGAGGCGTACTATCACCTCCGAGAATGGTCGCTCGAAATATGCTGGCCTTAAAGGATGCTTGTCACAAAAACGCTCAAGTACGCCGACAACGGAATTGTCTGCGGGAACTTCTACTTTTAGATTTTTGGAGTGCAAGGTCGTTCCTGATCAACCTCTCCTCCGGATACGAAGAAGTTCAGTTACGCATGGTGCATTAATGCTTTACGATGGGGAAAAGTGCGCATCTCAACCAACTCTAGAGTTATTGTTCAACTCCTAACAACAGGTCGACGATCCGACTGACGCTGGAGAATGTGTCACCCATTGCTGTCGATTTCCTGCATTGTGCATTCGAAGATTCCACCATAGTACCTGCTCAAAAGGCCCTTGCCGAAGGAAATCTCTCTGTGTTTGAAACATACGAAACAGAAAACAGCCTTATCAACGATCCAGTCTTTTCGTGGGACCAAGATGAAGTTAAAGTCATTGCACGCAACCAGAATCTCACGTTGACCCTAGGATGTTTTGGAAAAGTTGGATGGTATGTACGTTATACATGTCTAGATATCATAAACTGATTCATGGTGCAGCACTAACGGAACCATTCACATATCCTATGCTCATGCTCATGATCCGCAGCTTCAGGACTCAGACACTTTCTACCTTCGCCAAGTATCATACCCATTGACGGTAACGGTTTACCACATGCTCGAGTGCAGCAAGATGGATATTTTACACTTCCCATCGTATGGAAGGTCATTGTCAGGGACTGACGAGGCAACCAAAGATAGATTCAGCTCTCTCACATTTGATGACGGCGACTGGTGTCTATTTTCTCTTGAAGTCCGTAACACATATGGCGCTCCCTTTGACGTGACACTCGAAAGGACCCAAGATGGAGAATCAACGGCATCATCCACCACAACAATACCCCCGGGCTCGGTTTCTCGGTAGGTGTTTCCATAAACCTTGTGTTTACTGATGCTGGACCAATTTTTAGCCTTGTCATGGCAATCAAAAAATTACTGATCGACGAAGCACTCTGGTCTAAACCAATTCCAACTCTTTCTGATAGACAATTTGTCGTTGCGCAATCCAGTCTTTCGCGACGTGAAGAGCAGGCCCAGCGAGAACTATTTTGGTACCGGGAGGAGTTGTTTAAATGTGTCCGTGGCCGGTGGAGAGAGGTAAAGTTGTCCAAATCATTAACCAAACTCTCCACTTATATCGGACCTAAGACTGGAGGTGTACGATCGGGAGTGCTATCGTTCAGGGCACAAAGGATGACTTTACCGATGCTTGAAGCTTTCAGGAAGGAGATTGCACACATTACTTTGACCTTACTTTCAACCCACGAACTGTCGGAGGGGGTTCCTTCTCGTGGGGCACAATTCTATCCCCAAGCCAATGAATTCGTCCAACTGACAATGAAAGTCACGAACTTGACGTGTATGTCCGCTATCTTACTATTCTGAAGAATTCGCTTGTCTAACGAACCATCATCAGCCACACCACTTGTTTTCACCGTAGATTTGGAGACAACACCTTTAGAATATGTACTGCACGAAGGAGGTCTCACTGATCTTCCCATCGGTCGTTTGCGAAGCGGTGAATCTCGAGAAGTCACAACGTCGTTGTGCTTTCTCACGGCAGGCCATTTCGAGATATCAGCCCAAGTTCGAGGATTCGGTGCATTTGAAACGGACAACAGACAAACACGAACCTATATTACAGCAGTGGTGGGGAGGGAATAGGCACCATTCGTGATGTGCGTCTGGATGTAGGATATTTAATTTATAACAGTATGTCATATTTGACGGGGACCAGGAAACCGTTCACGTCATCAGTACATATACATGATTGAATCTCAGTCATAATCAGATTCTTCTTGGCTGAATGCTGCTGAATATGCCAGAATCGTCGCATAAACCAGTCTGAAATATCGTGAGCTTCCAAAAATGTGGAGCTTTAAAAGTGACCCACCCTCCCCCTATAATTGACATTACGCATGCCTTCGGATCTATGACGTTCGAGTGTGCAAGCACAATTGGAAGTGCGAAACCTGTCACGACAAACATGGATGTGATGAAGCGTCCAAAGTCTATTGGCGCAGAGCCTTCATAGTTTGAGGATAATTCGTCGCTTCCGCAGTGGGCGAAGAGAGCGTTGGGGAGGGGGGCGAGAACAAATGTCAAGGCTATAACGCTGAGAGGTCAGATGGTTCAAGGGAAGGGAGGTTTGGGCATACCAACCAGTAGCGGCAGCCAATTCTGCCACAGTGCGCAAGAAAGAATGATAAGCAAGAAACCAACGGCGAGGACGAACGACAGAAGAATGACAGCTAAATAGAAGATGGTCAGGGGATACTTGAGGATTCAGAATGAATGTAAGACGCACTCCTTAGTCCGGCTGCCATTGGAGAGGAATAGGAATGCGAGCGCTCAGCGGCCAGGCCAGAGATGTTGTTGGTGGGTATGTCCTTGTTTGGCAGTGGGTTCAAGGCCGTTCAAGGTCTGCACTCTGCACCTCACTGGTGCTTATGGCCACCTTTTCTCCTTCTCCTGCACCTCGTCGCTCTTCAAGACTCCAAACTCGTGGCAACTCTCCGACCAGATCTCAAAGGTCACTTCGACTCGCGCAAACTTCAACCCTGAACCAACTTGTAGATGGCACTAATTCCGTCGCGTCTGGTATGGATTTGGACGACCGAGCATCAATCTTTACGGACAAGAGTCTCTCCAGGATGGGAAGTGACATTCTTTTTGCGAAAACAGACGAGATGTCTGTTTCATTCTATGCAAATCTTCCCTTAGAAGTCAAGCAAGTCCTCAGGACCTCAGGTGCAGTACATATTTCCGATAATATTTGGTTAACCTCACCCCCCCTTGCAGACTTCAATACGGACCCATACTCTGGGGAAATTGATACAGTAACCGGATTCGCTCTTGTTGCTTCTGTACAGACGTGTTTTGTGTGGCAACATTCTCAGGTGTGGTTGGACCTCCACCTTCTGTCAGTTCATGGTCTTATTATTATTATGAAAAGGCAATAAAGGGGATTCCCACCTGCTATATATTTCCATCCCCTCAAGATTCTAGATCACCAAGACCGCCATTCCATTCTCTTGTTCCTCAAGGCTCTTCACGCGAGCCTGGTTTGATTTTGGTTTCTGTGGCTGGTTCAGTTCGCTTCTGGGACAGCATAGGAATTGGATTAGCTGGTGGTGAAAATTATTCTTCGTCGGAATTAAATGATATGGAATATGACGAAGAGGTTACAAACCTTATTCGTGCTGATGTGAGCCTGTTTTTATCCATTAACGAACAGCCCTGCCTATCTCCAGACAGACACAAACATATATTCTTTCAACATCCTACGGAAGCCTCTATCGCTTCGTCCTCACTTCTACTGGTGGGAAGTATCACCTGGCAACACGAAGATTTGCACGGCCCACCGCATCCAACTCCTTTTCTCGACTTCTTCCGTCATTCCTTTCCCCGACTGCTTCCTCCTCCTCTTACGATAGCAAAGACAAATCTAGGCACATACATGCTGTCGTTCTTGGCCTCCAAACTGGGAGCGGCGATCGAGAAGTCTGGGCACTTGCCAATGGCCATATTCAGCAATGGAGCATGAAGTCCGAAGGATGGGAAGACCATCTCTTAGACCTTGATTTATCCCCCCTTCTATCTGAGCAGGTCCAAAAAACCCTGGCTCCCAAAGGATTTGATAACTCATGTCACGACCTTGAATTGTCCGACTTGGCCGTATTCGAGTGAGTCTGTCTGTCTTGCTCTACTAGATTTGTCAATTAAGATTGGACATGTTTAAGTGACCAGAACATCGCCGTTCTGGTCTCGTATACGGGGCAAGAATCGACGGATGATGACTTGCGGCGTCTTTATGCCCTGGCGGAATTGAAACCCTCGATTTCTGGATTTGAAGTTCACCGTTTGAGTCGTGTTCCATATCAGACGGTCAGCATTCCGTATTTCATCGACGCCCTTCACTTATTTACAGTCGCTCAGACAAGTACCCCCGGACCTCCTGTGCATCCCCGAATTCAATTAATCTGCCGAGGGTCCATTATCATTGTTCAGTTTGGCGATGCAGTGGCTCTCTGTTCTCGAGGTGACACCTTGTTTCCCTGCCTTTCAGTAGCTTTGCTTACCTTGTTCTTTTCCTTCCAGGTTCTGGCTACCGAGACAGACTAGAATTGAAGTCCTCCAATGACAGAACTCTTGGCGTTGGTGTCGGTCTTTCAATAAATCAGCCATTGATTTTGACTGCCACAACCATGATGAAAATATCTTTGGATTTAGAGAAAATCAAAAACTTCAAAGAAGAGTAAGGGTTTGCTCACGCTAGGCATAATTTACACTGAACCCTGATCTTGTAGGACTGGCAGTATGCATCTCATCAAATCTATCATGATGCAGGCCATTATATATGGCTCTTCTCCATTGGTACTCTACGTTTGCCTTACAAACGTCTCGGATGATTCTCATTTATGGCTTCTAGAATCCGCTCCGATTCAGCTTCCCTCCTGAAATCAATGCAGCGGCCTTGATGCAAGGAGCGCAGCAACTTAGTTACGAAGTCTTAAAATCTCGTCAGTCGTAATCATTCGGTCCATTGGACTATTGCCTAATACCAGTTTTTATTAGATCCCGAGGTGGTTCAGCAGAGCCCTGATATGACAGCGCAGCTGAACGGACGAAAAGAAAGACTCAGCTGGCTTGTCGGTTTCATCAACGAGAACGCTGCCTTGTTGAAGGTCAGCAATAAATGGGTCTGTCTTTCGGGACGCTCAAATTGTCCCCTTTCTATCTAGATGTCACAATCCAGCCGCCAGCAATTGGCAATGGATGCAGAAAAACTATATGCGTCCCATCAACTCTGGTTGAATTATAATCGACATCTCCCGTGCGTAATTCTCATGTTTGAATTAGACAATCGGCTATGCTGAATTCATCATCACAGTTCCTCGTCTTTCCAAAGTGTTCTGAAGGAAGCAGTCGTGAAGTACATGGAAGAAATCGGCGAGAGTACTCAGGAAGATGTTATGAGGGTATTCTTCCGTTCACGAGTCGCCGATATTGGTAAGTTATTGAGCAAAGTTTCGGACGTCGTCGTTGCTGTTTCAAAACCATCAACGGGAAACGTGAATGCCCTCCTTTCAGAAGCAAACAGTGTGATTGTGGTAAGTTTCTGCGGTCAAAATATACCAATCTTGTTGTTGATCATGGCCTCAGACGGTTCTGAGATCTGCGTTCAAGTATCGAGCGTATAACTTGGCCGTTTACGGCATTGAGCTTCCAATGATCAAACCCTGGTCAAGCAAGCCAAGCATTATTGACGCCGTATTGACCCTGTTCGACCTTACCAGTAAATGTGTAGAATCCACGCCTGAGTCCCGGACTCATGTCAGGGATAAGGAACCGCTCTCTCAGCTACCTCCTCTCGCCGGTGTGTTGTTTGAATGTATTAAGGAGAGATTAGATTGGCTTTCCAGGTACATAATTCAAGTTTTGTCTCCTTCCCTGTCTGACCATTACATGCACCAGTTGCGGAAATGAAGGCCAACGCGAGAAAGAAGAGCTCCAACAAAAGTTTTCAAATCTGCGACCTGAGGTCCTTGAAACATTGCGTATGCGCAAGCCTTCTCTAACCTGTCATGATCTCATTTTGCCCTGCTTTTCAGGAACATGTGGTCATGAAGAGGCGGCATATTCTCTAGCAGAACATTATCAAGATTTTACCAGTCTCGTTGCTCTCTGCCACCGGGAAACAGTTTTCCCTCCTGAAGATAATCCCAACGCTGAACGAATACAATCATATATCCAGCAATTCAAAGAGGATTTCACGACAGAACTTTTCCAGTGGTACATACAACATGGTGGGTACTCCTAATTTATTGCTATCATATGGTCCTCATCCATTCTTAGGTGAAATTCGGACCATGTTTAACCAGGAGGCCCAAACGAGAGGGTATCTGGACATCTTTTTCAAGAAGAGGCCCAACATAGGCATTTCGTGGATACACGATATCGGCACAGCAAACTGCATACCCGCGGGTTCAGCGTTACTCCAAGGTGCAGAGGCTGCTGTAAACCTGGAAGTAAAACATGTAAGACTTCTCTATACTGGAGGCTCTTCATTCACAATTAATTTGATAGATTATGCTCAGTATCGGAAAATTATCGTATTTGGCCGAAATGCAAGCTACGAATATCCCAAGCGATTCGGAACTCGATGGTATTCCGTTCTCTGGTTTGCTATGCTTTGCTATGCTGTCTAACAAACCTTGTTGTGATCAGCATTCCACAGTAGCCTTGATTTCATCAGCGTTCAGGAAGGGGTCTTGGAAGAATTACGTTCCAATCCACCTCCCACTCGTACACGACAAACTCTTGAAGGCCAAATCGACGCCATCGTACATTCAAAAGGCGGAGAACTTGTCGGAAAAAATGCATTTACCTCCGTCAGTTACTCTAGCCTATGTCTGTTTCACTTCCGATGTTGATTATTTTCCCTAGGTGTTTAGAGATTGCCTGCGACAACTGCTTCAAGGAAAAGCTTTATCAACAGAAGACCTCGTGGATATCTTGACTCTAAAGGATAATAAAACATCGTTAGAGGATTATTCAACAAGCATACATCTCCTGCTGTCCACTAAAGTGGGTTGCAGCGGCTTCTATCTCTCCGCCTCATTTTGTTGATTGCCAAATTTAGGATCTACCGGAAGCACGTAAAGACGCCGCATTAAGGACTGTTTGGCGGCGTGTTTATCTACATGATGAGTATGTCTGTCGTTTTTCGTGTTATGTGAACGTGCTGAATTTCAAGATAGCTGGGAAAATATCATGAAAACGAACGGTGTTTCAGACCATGTTTTGGCAGAACGACTGGATGACACCGCTTTATTTTCTACAATCCTCTCCGTCTTGCGCAGAAAAGATGGCCAAATTATTCAACCAAGTGAGGCTCTAGTGATTCCCTCAAAGAGTGAGATCGTGTCCCGGTGGCCTGGTATGTCGGAGGACCAAGTAAATTCCATCATCATGGATTACAACTATGAACAAGACACTCTTGGTGATGTAGAGCCAAGCTTGACTAACGCAAAGCTAGTTTCTGCCGTTGTGGAGCGAGCAATGGAGGCACTCGACATGGAGGAAGGGCAATAATGGCTATCTAGGATTCAATTAACTCTACTCGCCGTTTGTAAAAGCGCAAATAGTAACAACCAAAACTCCATGAATGAAATAGTTTCCATATAATTGAGATCACCTTTTGGTCACCTAAGGATTTTTAAAGAACGATGCAAGGAAATCTTTCAGCTGTTGGGCCTGCAATCGTGCAGCCAGGACGATGAGTTGAAAATTTCGAGTCCTCCATTCCATTGTGTAGCTGTCCGTCCAGCTCTTCTCTTGCATCACCCATTGCTTGTGAAATGCAGATAGCGCCTTCTCCTTATCACGCGGGGTGGCTGACGTAGGAAGGCCGCCGAGGATGGCGTCTCTAGCGGCGTAGAAACGGGTGTTGCTCTTTCCAATAGTAAGAATATTTCACAAGCCAATATTGGGGCACTCACGTCCAACCAGAAATTTTGGTGTAACGAATCAAGTTGTTGTCTCAACAGACGGAATTGCAGTTCGTAATTTCCCAGAACTCTTGTACTTCCGTCCTTAAATTCAGAGAGGGAGTACGGGTGTCGCAAATATGGAAGGCGCAGCTTCGAAGGAGGGCCATCGTAAATAACAGGGCGCATATGCGAGACAAGATTGGGAGGTGCAACTAGCTCCCTGCGGGTTCTTGACATATGGAAACCATGAGTCCCAAGTGAGGAAAGGGATGCTTTCCGTGCGATAGCTTGACTGTGCGATAGAGACAGCATCACCACTGCGAAGGAACAAGGCCGCGCCCGGGAGA
>Ga0307517_10004496_pt1 | contig 21402 bp, 20 predicted proteins | sample 23_EM_MG_FD_194515 | JGI IMG/M metagenome (GOLD analysis project Ga0307517, IMG submission 194515) | Populus trichocarpa ectomycorrhiza microbial communities from riparian zone in the Pacific Northwest, United States - 23_EM | ecosystem: Host-associated > Plants > Roots > Unclassified | place... | reverse complement strand
TGAGGGAGGATGCACGAGGGTTTACAATAGTAGATATAGGGACAATCCTCGGCCTGGCGCATCTGATCCAGGAGGAGGACTGGCGCTGGCTTATAAATAGCCGGATTGATTTGAGAACATTTAATGAGGTTTATTAAAGAATCTGGATGAGAGAATCAGGACTCGGCTATGCGGGAGAATCATACATGGTCTTGATACTGTATATAGAAGATATAGAAGCAACTTTAAACCCACATCATGAGTTCGCCAGACCAGTGAGGCGTGATACCTGATACGTGAGATGTGAGATGTGAAAAAAAAGGTGCTGCTGCCCCAGACGCCAGCAGACCGACGTCTGAGGAAGCAGCGAATTAATTCAGGTTGAGAGTACTCGAGCGGGGACGAGGGGCGGGATACGTCAGGACGCAGAGAAGAAGCGAAGCGGAGCGAGCACGATCAGGAGGAAGAGGCGACTAGAGGGGGAATCTGGCGTAGTCTGGACGTTGGGAGAACGCGACGTTGCGTCAGGACGTAAGAAACGTTGCGACGTTGCGTCAGGACGTAAGGAACGTTGCGACCCAAGTCAGGACGAACAGGACGCACGGGACGCAGAATATCCGGCGCTTGCGTCAGGACGCAACGCCGGCGGATCAGACGCAAGATCCGTTTTTGCTGATGCCTTTCCGGCTGGGAAAATGACCTCTCCGCTTTGAAACAGAAAGGGGCGGGGGTCATTGATGGCGGTTCGCTAACAATCTTGTCCTTGGATGTGTTGTGGGGTGGAGAGGTTGTGGTGTGTACTCTGTATAGAGGTTGCTAGGTGTAACAGGGTCTTGGCACTGGACGTTAGTCCAAGGCACACAACGACAGGAAGGTCCTAAACGATAACACTCATTTAGTGTGTGAGTTCGGAGATGACAATCTCAGGTCAAGGCTGATCGTGTAACGATAGATCAGGGTCAGGGTTCGTGGATTCTTGGCGTGGAACTTGGATATCAGAATAGAAGATGTTATATTCTGAAGTACAAGAGTCGTGAAAGAAATACAAGGTAGCGTAAAGAATCAAGGAAATAAAAGGCGGAGCCCCCCCTTATATAGAAGGAAATCCTAACACAGCCTTTGCCGCCCAACTCATACCCCAGTATGACTCATATATCCGCGTAACCAAGGAAACAATACAATTTGTCGTAAACCTTACAAAGGAAATCCCTCATAACAACTGTGTAACAAAAGAAAGAACACCAAAGTTATCCCAACACGTATCTCATCAGGGGACAGTGAGACTAGCTACGGTTTACCTTAAGTAGTGAAAACTCTGCTCATATATGTGATAGCCCTATGTCTCCATATATGCCCCATATATCCATTCATGCTCTAGAACATTCCTGATGTCCACTCTCTGGTATTCCTTTATATGATAAATTTGAGCATTCCCTATGCCTCAGCTATCTCTGCTCTCAGGCAGTACTCTACTACTGGGATTATTATGCCATTAGTCATTTGTATGGTATAACGGAACGCAACCACTGTATTCAAGCAAGCTCTACCATGGTTTGGTTATCATCCATCTGACGGGAGTTGGCTAATCGGCGGATGGCTCGTTGGACCCCAGCGTGGTTGACACCTTGACGTGGTGCTGGGACTTCCAGACCAGGATCAACCGTTGTAAATTTGTTGAGGTATTTTATGTTTATTTGTTTTTAGATGTCTGATCTGGAGGGTGGTTCGGAGTTGATTGAATTCCCAGGGAGTGTGTTATAATAGTTGGGGAACATCCTGTAGGAACAGAATGTATATTTAACAATGTATTTCCACTGCTTCCACAAGCAATCTTGCAGAAATTATTATATATATTTCTTCTAATTTTGTGAAGTAGTACTGTAAGAGCTTTCAGAAGCCCTGCTTTCACTATTTCTGCCTATTACCCACTTTAAGCAACCTTCTATAATACTTGTAGTGACGAGTTCTGCATCTACCACTTTCGGAGGATCATGCCCCTCAACTCTTTGTACCATAGGTTGTGATGCAGCATTGGATAGGGGTTGAGCTGTCTTGTGATTTCATGTATGGCTTAGTTTTCCTTATCCCAACCGGATAGCCAATTGCAGGATTGATAAGTCTTGTTATTGTTGAAGTTGACTGACTGTGAGGGAAGCATGTAATCCTCTATGATACTTTCCGTTTTTTTAACCTTTTTTTGCTGCTGCGGTTTTTGTTTTTCGACTATGCTACTTTAAAATCCCAACCAAGGTTCCACAACCATAGTTGGTAACTTACGGATTACTCAAATCACGTCACGGCGAACAGCCCCTTCAACCACCAAACTAACTCTGTGATCACGCAAACAGCTTAGCTATGAGCTGCCCGGTACGCCAACACTCGCAAAGTATCCATTGCCCAACACCTGAAGGAACTTTTGTAAAGTGAGAGAGGGGAGGAAGCGGTCTTATATTATGGTAAAAACAGCCCACCAAACCTTAAGATATACCGGTCACAAATATTTTTAAAAAAGAAAATCGTAAAACCCAGATTACCATGTTTCTGATATGCATTTTGTAAGGCTTGCGGATTCTGCCTTCAAAAACTGTGCTGACAAACACTGTTAACATTGTAAACTATATTATTAAATTTTGATAAAGTATTATCTTACAAAGGTTGGCATGTCAAACAGCCCCTTAACTTTTCTGTTCTTGCCCTCCTTCCATATTCTTATAGCTTGGTTAATGATAGAACTAGAGATTTGAGCAGGTGATTAATCCTCTCATTATAAAAGCTACAGAGTGCTCACGTGATGTTGCTCTCCAATTAAATAAATCATAACTTGCAATATATCACAAGACTAAGATTCTCATTGTGTAGCCTTGCACACTGGTAATCTCCAGGATGGGTATATTTCTACACAAGATTGGTCACAAACAGCGGAGAATAATGTAGGCCCCTCATTGTTGGTGTGCAGATTGTATGGAAAAAATATCACTTGCTCTCATTATTATTGAACCTTTCTCAGCCTGTCTATATTCTTAATTATCTTTGCCTCCAGCTCTTTGTTTGACACAATCAGCTTGCAAGCTAACTCAGGTGGAACTTCTGCCATTTCAGGGAACCCAAATGGCCTGCCTGTCTGGCTTTAGGTATATCTAGACTGATCCAAGTCCAGATGTTTTCAAGGACTATAAGGCCTGATTATGGGAAAGTAAGTTCTGAAAACTAAAGCAAAGGGTAGCCCTGGTTGGCTGCAAACTCAAGCACTAGGCTGTGGTCTAAATGTTCAAAATGCCAATATTGTAGCTAGGGAAATGACTCAAATTTGGTGAGATTGGACAAGGTATCTCAGAAAATATATATCTACTACAAGAGGTGGAAAGGTTGTCAAAATAACACTATAGCAGGTATTAAGGAGGTATAGTGTAGGTGTCTTCAAGTTGCATGTGGATTTGATGGTTGTTGAACGGTTGAAGACTTTGATTTGCTTAAAGTGAAATCCATAGTAGTACATGGAGTTTCTTCAAGTTGTTTTATTCTCATTCTGTAAGCAAGTGAAGGTAAAAGTCTTGTCCTGGAGAAAACTGTTAAAATCAGGGCAAGAGATGCCTGTCTGCCAGTGAATGATCTGAGTCATACTCTGGACTAGTTATATGAGATCACTACTTCTTTCTGCCTGTTATCCAATTGGAAAGCAGGAATCAAAAAATAAAGCAGGTATCATATCATACAAGTATTTCTTCGTTTCAGCACGATGATGTGTAGTACCGAGCACGCTCCGGCCCGGATGGGTTCTCGGACGGGGCAAAAGTGTTTGCCTACGGTACAGTAATTTTCTGCCATCCTAAATTCTTGTCACTACTCGTAGACGGTCAAAACCTGGCTTCGCCTCAGAGGTGCGTCCAGGAATCCTACCCGACGCTGGGCGCTAACGCTGCGGTACGTAAACGCCGCCTACGGGTATTAGAGGGTGATTGGGTGTGAACTGAGCATATGTTAAGAATGGGCTTGACAACCAATAACCTACTCTGCTGCCGGCAGGACACTACGGTATGGTATCGGATGTGCAGTCGCAGACGGACCTGCCGGAGTAGCCCTTCACACTATTCTGAAAGACACGAAATACACCGAACTTACAAAGCTATTTGTAAAGATATGCTCGAGTATTTAGCCCAGGGGCATATATAACATTGCCGAAGACAGAAGAATATTGCCGGTATTCACGTCTAAGCGCAGAACTTGATGCTAGAGATAAGTGCTCGAGTACGAGCACAGTAACCGGGGGGGCGAAAATATGATACTTGGAGGTTGACTTTGTTTTTTCTGGTGGGGCTTAGGATTGAAAAAGTGAACAAACCAGTCATTTCGCCCCCCGGCATATGTTCGGATCCTGTGATTGGACCGCCCTGTCTTAGGATCAACCCTTTACCCATCAACCCCACTTTTCCTCCATTCCAGGTTATCGCGTCAAAAGCTAATCAACACCTTGCTCTCAAGAATATCCAAAGCGACGAAAAATGTCTGGAGTCTTCAGCCGCAACGAGAACTCTATCGTTATAGCAAATAGCTTTAACCACACCTCCGCCGATGTCGAGTCGAAAATATTGGAGTCGAGGATACTGGAGTCTAAAATATTGGCATGGTTGTCTCCACTAGAGCCATGGGTACGGCATCGGGACATTGGGGCTCAGCTAGAGAGTATAGGGGCCTGGTTTCTTAGAACCGAGGAATTCGAGCACTGGTATAATGGCAATAGGGAGGATGGATCTGATCATGCGACCTTGTTCTGCGACGGGAATCCAGGGGTAGGAAAGAGCCACATCACGTAAGAGAGGGAGAAGGTGTACCTTTACGCAAATAAGGGGGTGGTATGGCTGATCAGTTGTGATAACAGTTCCCTAGTTATAGACAAGTTATGCGACGAGGCTGCAGGGGAGGATACTGCTGTTACCTGTTTTTACTTCGACTTTGCTTCCCGGAGTGAGCAATCACCAACGAATATGCTGGGCTCCCTGCTAAGGCAGCTTGTGAGCGGATTGGAGGAAATTCCCGAAGCAGTAGTCCAGGGTTTTCGGGACGAGAAGAAGGTGATTGGGGGTAGAGGACTACAAGTACCAGGAATTTTGAGGATGTTCCAAGCCATTACAGCCAGAAAGCGCATGTTCATATGTGTTGACGCGATTGACGAGTGTGTGCCAGAACATCGAATGACAGTTCTTGAGTCACTAGGACAGATTCTGCAAGGGTCGCGCGACACCCGCATATTTATGACCGGGAGACCACATGTCCGGAGTGAGGTTGAGGGGAAATTTGGTGGAGCAGCAAAATTTGTATTCATACACCCTATAAACGACGACATTACTAGATTTCTGCGGGAGAAACTCAAGAAAGACACTTCCCCGAATATCATGAGCAGCACACTTCTGGAAAGCATTATGAAGAACATTCCGGAAATAAGTTCGGAAACGTATGTAGGAATGAGGGCGAGGGTGAAGCTGCCTCTGGCTAAGTGCTGACATATTTGAATCTAGGTTCCTACTGGGATCTCTCCATATCGAGGCAGTCCTACGAGAGACCACTATCGCTCGGCGAAGGAAAAGGCTCCTGTTAATGAAAGATGGCGCAGGGCTAGGGGACGCATATGGTGTGACACTAGAGCGGATAAAGGCTAAGGGCGAGGAGAGGGCTAGACTTGCGATAACCACTCTCACATGGGTCTGCCATTCGGAACGGCCATTGAAGGTGGATGAGCTGTGCCACGCACTGGCAGTGGAGGTAGGAGCAGAGGAGTTCGATTCTGAAAATATTCCTTTGATGAGTACCCTGCTAGACTGCTGCCAAGGCCTGATCACTATCGATGAGGAGGCGTCGACGTTCGGTTAATCCACTTTACCGTCCAGGAGTATCTTTGCACTCATCCAGACCTCCCCACCAAACCTCAATCGATACTCGCAGAAACCTGCCTGACATATTTAAACTCGCAACATATCAAGAACCTTTCGTCCTATCCCCTCCCGGGCCACCAGGCCATTCCATTCCTGGCATATTCATCGAGATATTGGGGAACACATGCGAACAAAGAACTTTCAGACTCTGCGAGGACACTTGCGCTGAGGCTCCTGAACCAGTACGAAGACCACGTATCCGCTCTATCGCTCTTGAAGAAAGTACTTCCTAGGTTGGTAGGAGAGATTAGTACTTCTCCACTCTTCTCCGGACTAGACTGCGCGTCGTTCTTCGGGATTGTTGAACTCGTGACCGCACTCACAAACATGAAAGGTTGCCAGATTAATCAACGGGATTGCACTGGCGGTACACCACTGTCATGGGCGGTGAGGAATAGACATGAGGGAGTGGTCAAGCTGCTGCTAGAACGGAAGGATGTCGACCCTAACTGCCCGAGTCTTGATGATTTAACGCCACTCGCGTTGGCTGCCGCCTCGGCAGATGAAGCAATGGGTAAATTACTTTTAGAACGGGAAAATGTCGACCCCAATCGCCTAGCTAGGGGTGGTCATACACCACTCGTGTGTGCTGCTATTCAGGGACATGAAGGAGTGGTCAAACTACTGTTGGAACGGGAAGATGTCGACCCTAATGGACCAGCTCACTGTGATTTAACACCGCTCAGGTGTGCTGCTTATCAGGGGCATGAAGGAGTAGTCAAACTACTGTTGGAACGGGAAGATGTCGACCCCGATCGCCCAGATATGTTTGATCAAACTCCTCTCGCCCATGCTGCGACCAAAGGACATGAAGGAGTGGTCAAACTACTGTTGGGATCGGAAGATGTCGACCCCAGCCGCCTAGATATGTTGGGTCAAACTCCTCTCACGCATGCTGCGACCAAAGGACATGAAGGAGTGGTCAAACTACTGTTGGGACGGGAAGATGTCGATCCCAATCGCCCAGATATGTTGGGTCAAACTCCTCTCGCGCATGCTGCGACCAAAGGACATGAAGGAGTGGTCAAACTACTCTCAGGACGGGAGAATGTCAGTGTTCTCAACCGTCCAGGGCCCCTATAGGGCCCGGCGGGGGGACTGCCAAGAGCCCCGGACGGGACGGGACGGCAAAATGCCGTCCACGCCGGTCCTGGAAACCTCAGGACGGCGGTCTTGGTGGAGGACGGCGGGCCCTGCAAGGTAAGACAAATTAGCGTGGGGGATTGTAGGCGACGGCTGGGGACTGCCGGGGAGTGCCGGGGACTGCGGGGGACGGCCGGGGACTGCGGGGGACGGCCGGGGACTGCCATGGACTGTGGGTGACGGCCGTTGACTATAGAGGACGATCCATGAATCCTATCAATGCAATTCCCTAGCCCCCTCTCAACGCAGATACAATATTTCACAAATAATATCACAAGCTTTTGGATGCTGTCTAATAGAGATAAATAGGTGTAAAATATGGCTCTTGGGATAGGAGTCAACTAGGACAGCAAACCGCAAAACTGACGAAACTTATCCCCAAACAATACCCCTTTTGCTATATACATACTTTTATTAGTTCAGTAAACATTCTTCGACCCAGATGGCATACGAATCAGCTGAGTTGGGATCGCAACAAACAATATGGGATTTGGAAGTAGATCCTATTACTGGACTTACGAATGCCGAATTTCTGAATCCCATTCCGGCGGATGATAGTCCTGGTGGGAATAGTGGTAGCCGTGGTACAAGTCCTGGGAGTGCGCTAAGTAGTGCCCCTAGTGGCCTATTGACACCAACGATTGGTAGTATGACTGGTGAGGCTGTATACAGTATAAGGTCAGAACGTCGGATTTATGAAAGAAGACAGAAGATGAGAAAAAGTTGGGTCTTTTTCCAGGAAAATGGTTCCGAGTATACAACTTCAGATGGGAAAACAAGGTGGCGCTATGCTCGATGTGAGTTCCCTAACCCAATCTATCCGTCATACACTATCACTCAAATTCTACAACAAAGTTAGTCAACTTACTAGATTGTAGCCAGAGAGTTAATATGTTAATTTGTTCATATGTAGGTCCATCAAAGGGGGCTACGGTAACATTTTCTGACTCTTCGACAAAGAATATGATTGAGCACTTGCGGGAGGTAAACAAGATCGGCAAGGATAGTCCAATCGCACTTGAGCACGGTCAAGTGTTAATTGAAACCGCATTTGGGAAAACGCGTCCACAAGTTGCTTTTAATAGTGATTTGTTCCAGGATCTCCTTTTACGGTGGATTGTTGAAAACAATATCAGCTTCCGGGAGATTGAACAGAGTTCTTTTCGCATTCTGGTACGATACTTGCTTGCCTGTGTAAGTAGTGTTATTTTATATCTTGATTGGCCTCAATTCAGAAAATAGAAGACTAAATAGTGTGTATATGTCAGTATATCCTTATTTAGCTAACAATAATTGCCACAGAATGCCTCATATACGGAGATGCCACGAGCCCTACCGAGTTCAGGAAACACAATAAGGAATTAGATTATTGATCAATTCCACCGAAGTCAACAGGATCTGACTCGCTTATTTACGCATTCTAAAACCAAAATTCACTTTACCTTCGATCTCTGGACATCACCAAACTACCGAGCATTTCTTGGTGTGGTTGCCCACTGGCTCGACCAAAACAACAAGCTCCAGAGTGCTGTTATTGGAATGCGAAGATTCCTCGGCCAACATACCGGCGAAAATCAAGCTAACTGTTTTTTTAATATCATTGAACCCTATAATATTATTGACAAGATTGGCTACTTCACATTAGATAATGCAAGTAACAATGGAACGGCCATGCAGCATATTGCCCAGCAATTGAGTCAGCAGGGTATTAGCTTTAATCCTGTTGAGCGCCGTCTACGCTGCTTTGGTCACGTTATCAATCTCGTGGTAAAAGCGTTGTTATGGGGAACCAATGCTGAGGCTTTTCCACCGGAGATCACTAATCAACAAGAGCTACAACAAGAGGCTGAGGAATTGGCTACATGGCGCCGGAAGAGACCTCTTGGCAAGTTACACAACATCATAGTTTGGATTTCTCGTACGCCACAAAGATGTGACCAGTTTAGTGAACGCGTGAAAAAGGCCCTGGGGCCCGGAACGAAGGCATTATCACTCATTAATGGGAATAGTACCCGGTGGGGGGGTGACTATGAATCCCTAATACATGCCTTGGAGCTTCGAGATCCTTTAGAAGAGTTTATCGCGTTAGTTATTCACCGAAATGAAGATCAGGTCTTTTCCGCCTCGAACTCCACTTATTCTCTAGGACTTGACGAACTGACCCTGACCAACTGGGCTATTTTGAAAGACATAATATATATCCTACAGCCATTCCGGAAGTGGCAATTAATTTTACAGAAGAAGAGTCATTTTGGTCAACTACACGATATTTTTGCAGCGATGGATGAATTGCTTAACCAGCTTGAACAGTTCCGGGACCATGAGGTACAGCATATCCGAACATCAATTCATACAGCACGGATTGTTTTAAACAAGTGAGCTCACTACTCCCTTTCTATATGTTCCTCTGTGTTATTACTATACCACCTTGCCCACCAGCACTCTTAAGATCTGCTATGGCCTTGAAGCCCCCCCCCACAACTGCTTGTTACAGCCCTTTTGTGTTTCGTTTTCCAAACAATCGCGATATAAGCAGAATAACCTTTCCTCCTACCCTCTCAATTTTCTCCCATCCGTCAGCTAACCCTACCTAGGTACTATACATTGACGGATCTTGTCCCTGCACATTTTGTGGCAGTGACACTAAATCCTGAAATGAAATACGGATATTTTGAAACTGAATGAGAGGACCGCCCTGACCGGATAGAAAATGCAAAGAGCATGGTACAGAGAGTTTGGAACGCAGAGCATAAGCCTGAAAAAACAAATCAACCTGAAACACTACTTCCTATCGCGAATCCAATTAGGCCACAAACAACGAACCAGAGTAGCCTTGATACTATAGACAACTTTGGAACATTACCAGATTGGAAACGGAAAAAACGGCAGAGACTTATAGGGGATGAGCGGGATGAGTTGGATTGATACCTTTGCCGTGAAACCGAAGACAATCTCCATTCTGGTCTACTCCAGTACTGGATTGACCATGTTGACGATTTACGTCAAAAGAATATCGCCCAGATGGCACTCGATATTTTCACAATACCTGCCCTGTCAGCGGATCCAGAACGACTTTTTAGCATGTATTGTGCCCTCTTCTATTTTTCTAATTTCAATACCCGGACTGACAGTAGAGTACTCTCACCTTTGTAGTTCAAGGCTACTTATTAGTGATCGTCGAAATCACCTTGGCGATGATATTATTGATGCATCCGAGTGTCTTAAGTCCTGGGCCGCTTCTGGTATTGTCTATGGAGGGATTAACTCGGATGTGAATAGGATGGAAAGTACTTTGAAGGCGTTGGAACTTTATTCACTTGGTCTTCGTTCTTCCTCTGTTGTCTGAAATCATTGTCTACGTTTATCCTTTTCATTTTACCTTCATCTTCTATTCTCTTTCACTAGTTAGTCTTATCAAGCTATGAGTTTTATGTTGTAAAACATGCATTGGAAGCATATCTAGTTGTTTATATCAACTGATAGTCTGCATACTCCCTGACCTCGGACAGTGTTCCGAAATATTCGGATATTCAACTGATCGCAATTACTGATGAAACATTTCCTAACCAAGCATGAAACATTTCTCACGGGGGACGGCCGGGCAACAGTCCTTCTGGTCGGGGCGTCGGGCTAGTTTCTAAAAAGACGGGACGGGATGGCTTAACGCCGTCCACCGCCGTCCGCCCTCAGGACGGACGGACTGCCCCGTTGAGAACACTGGAGAATGTTGCCCCCAATCGTCCAGCTAAAAATGATTGAACACTACTTAGGAGTGCTGCCGCGGGGGGAGCATGAAGGCTTGGTCACACTACTGCAGGGGGGTGACTGTCCAAACCCTGTCACCCACGGCCGTGCACCACTCTCCTATGATGCGATAAAAATCACATCGAGGAGTAGCGAAGCTTCAACAGGGCCGGAAATAAGCGAGAGGAGCTGATACGCAGAGCCCTTACCGGTTGTGAAAGATCTGGAGTGAAGTGGAAGCACCGAGTGCTCAATTATTACGCCCAAATCGCTTGGGATTACTCTTCTCCCAGCGCCCCGATAGCCTAGAATACTGTTTTGCAGGAATCTTCATCTTCCCCATTTCCCCATATTTTCCCCTTACCTCTGCCCATAACATATACTTGAGGTTTCTCCTCTTATCATTAACGCAAATCTAACTCGTATGTATACATACACCCCTCTAGGGCCTCCGGATATTTGTTCACGTTTTTCCTGACCAAAGGCTCGCTAATTTCTGTTTGTTATCTTTCACCCCGTGGCCATCTCACCTTGTAACCTGCATTGTTTATCCTGATTCTCACCCCCCGATTGAATCGACCCCTTATTACCAAACCACCCATTTTCCTATCTTTCTTTGCCCATTCATTCCCTTCTTGTTTCTCCGTGCTAGCGGTGGGTAGTTGGACGGATAGACAAACTGCATCTAGACTGTTCTCTCCGGTAATATAAGGTTTAGCGCCGGGGCTCCTGAAGCTACCGGGAAAAAGATTTACTTCGAAGGTCTCGATTCCGAGATAATATTATCTCCTGCATGAATCAGCGGCCGAATAATACCAGCCATTCCATCGAATCCCTTCCAAACCCCTGCTTTCCGTACTAGATAAGCTATCTCCCATCTATGCGGACCCGTTAAATTACCAAAAAAGCCGCAATCCGAAGAAGACCTGTAATTGTACTCCAGCTATCCCAAACCCACCCGGAAGTTTGGGTTGTGTAGAAAGAGTTATTGCACATCTTGAGAGAGTACAGCGATGATCTATGACACAGCGTTTCGCTACTGTAGCTTCAGGGAATGTTCCGAAGCAACAAATCTATGAGTGATCCACAGGCTCCAAGTATAGTCCTTGGTTGTTGGCAGAAGGGAAGGGGGCGCCGGTGGGCTGTGAGGTTGTCTCGGTACCTCCTTAACACAGTTGTGCATTCTCGGCGGCCGTAGCTAGAACGACTCGAGCAATACAGATACCCTGTCCTGTTATTATAGTCGTTAAATAGTCTCATATATGAGGCAAGAAGCCATGGACAGGAAGTTTGCAATCCCACTTCACTCCGATTTTTTTGATTCCGGTATTCCAATGGGCTAACCGGTAGAAAACGAGGGAACCCAATCCGAGCTAACCTGCAAGCCCGTTAGATCGAGCCAAAAGGAAAGAAGCAAGGATGATCAAGGAAGCACACACGAGGAGGAAAGCCAAGTAATTCTATAAAAAAAACTCTATTGTACCACGCCGCTTACCCACAAATAGCGACAAGCAAATATTATTCTTCTCATTCGGCGATTTCCGGAGTGGGAAAAGTCCATCTCCAACAGGAAGGGAACTCATCTTGGAAACTGTGCTAGGCTAAGCATACGCCATAAGAATCTCAGTTGGGTGACACGTTCCAAGTCGCCACTTATTTGGTGGGGGGGATGTCGCTGTCAGCAGCATATATTGTGTGACCTCCATGGTGAGAAGGGCCAAACACCCACGCAACTACTCGGCGGTGAATTTAAGCAAGTTGGTTGTAGGAAGATGGGAAGCGGTTTCGGAAGAATTAGCGAAGGTGCTTAAGTCATCGCGATGGTAATTTGGTGATCGGAGGCTCCCACCTCCAGATAGTGGCCAATTTTAACAAAAGAATGGGGTATGATACCAGAACGTACAGCGCACTCTTCGGCGCGGGCGAATTCTGCTAAGATATTATCGTACCCTTACCGCCAAAGTATCCCCAATCCAGCATCTCTCTCACTGACGACGTGACACCTCCTTGACACCTTCCAGAAACTAACCTCATTGTCCCTGCTAGCTATACTTCTTGGAGGATATTTGAGCGTTAGACCCGTAGAGCCGCTGTGAGAATTGTTGGAGCCGTTGTAGAAGGACACTTGTTTTTTCCAAGACTGGGGAAAAATCGTGCTATAGCACAATACCGAAGAATAAAAGTGACGATCTCCGGTGACTTGCATGCAAGTCAAGTCTGCTTGAGTGATCGAGTGGCCGGGGGAGATGATCATCGCAACTAACCTCGGCCCGATCCTTTCTAGCACCGCAGAACGGTTTGGTTTAGATGAATCAAACGTAGCTCTAACGCCCCCAATTTTGGCTCATTTCGCGTTTACCACAGTCCGCTCTCCCGAGGTTTTTTCATTAGAAAGTATTCGCGAGTGATGAGATGTGAAGTTAATCCATGTCAATAATCCATTTCTTCTAAATTCAGGTATTGCTCTGCGAGCAGAGGAATTCATTAAAGGACACGAGACACAAAAGATGCAGACAAAAAAAGCCCTTCCACAGATATCCACTATGCTTCGGTGTCACGAAGGAGGGCAGACTTATGTAACGCTTACTTCTTGATGACGAAAATTTCCCCCGTGACGCGAATGCACAGACATTAAATAATCACCCCGAGGATGCATACCGCTCTCTGAAGTGATAAACACAAACCAAGCATTTAGCGGAGGGAAGCAGTGAACTCTTTTTTATTGATTGACACACTACTCAAACTCTTTTCACCCCACCCTTCCATCTTACTCATCCTCCTCTGCATGCCACTGCTTAAGCAATTCGACAAACCGATTACACAAGGCCATCTTCGTCCCAGAAATCCCAGTACTCCCTGCTCCAACTCCCTCTCTCGGTACGAGTTTCCAGCCATCACACTCGCAAGCCGCGCCCAGTATGGATCCTCCCTGCCAGCTACAGATCGTTCTGTTCAATCCAGCTTCAACATCGACTACTACTTCCTCCTCTTTCTTCTGAACCCTCTTTTCTACCTTCTTCCCGGGAGCCTTCTTGGTAACCCCCGCATAATACCTACCTCGCTTCGCGCCCTTTCCTAAGCTGCCTAGGAGCTCCTTGTTCCCCTCCTTCTTCTCTTCAGGCCTCATAACCGCCATTCCACATCGACCCCGAGCTCTCTCCTGTGGCGGCCGGACGATTTTCTTGACCTCCCGTGCCAACTCTCCAAAAGATTTCCGTTCCCTGATGCCGATGGTCTGGATCGACAATAATTCGTCGTCTACTGAAGACGAGTACCCCGAAGACGAAGGATACGACGGAGAGGTGCACCATTGGGCCTCGTACGGTGATGAAGGTAGAAGCGAAGATGGAGGCGAACTTGTCACCGGATATGGCGGTGGTGCTCGGGTGGTTATGGTGCTCGGGGAGGTCAGGCTCGGAAAGGGATAATGAGTGGAGGATGGGGAGGAGTGGGAAGGCCGGATTTCGAGGTTGGTAAGCCTTGTTGACATTGTGGTTGAATTTTTATTCGTGGGGTTGTGTAGGTTTGGATGGCGGTGGCGGTGGTGGTTATTTTTGGTTTCGATGGAAGGGGGTGGGTGAGTGTGGTGTTGTCGGGAGGGGAAAGTATGAGAAGAGAAAACAAAGTGGGGTAGATCGGAGTTGGATGGGCTGGGCTGAAATACTTGATCGTGACACTTTCAAGTTAGGGCTTGTTGGTGGGGTTGGGTTTGCGATAGGCTTTGTTAGAAATTAAGGGTATAATAAGAGAAGCGAAGAAAGAGGACAGTTGAAAAGATGAAAGAGACACGCTACGATACCAATGATAGCCAAGACAGCTCCATGACTAAGCAACCACGCTCGGGCATACAACCTATGATATCTAATAACAGGATTGCTGGCGCAATAATTCTCTCTGTTGTAATTGTGCCTCAATATGTGAACGCGGAACTGTAAAGAATTCGCACAACTTCTGCTCGCCATGTCATTCTTACTTATTATCCAAAGAGAAGGGCCAAAAGGCCAAACATATATAGGGAATGTAAGTGACCTCATCCGTCATGAAAAGTAACCGGTTTCCTGTCTTCAGCCCTGAACGCATCATCATGATGTGTTTCAACTGAGTGTACGCCTCCAAACCTGGAGAGCGCAATAAAGCCTAGCTGATACAAAAATAGCTGCTCAGTAATCAAGATCCAACTGATGATGTCTCACCACCACAAAAGATGCAACCCAATAGAGCGCAATGATATAGGAAAGAAATGCTTTAGACAAAGCCGTTGTTTGAGGACAATGGAAGACTCAGACAATAATCAGAAATTCAACACTCTCAATAGGCCCTTGTATGAGTGACGCGTCGTGACGGGATGTTATGGTCCACCCATAAACGGATTTCTACGGTAAACAAAGCCTGAAAGAGCTGTCCACACCGCGACTGACAGCTATTATCGTTTGCACTTTTTGTCTGCTCTTGGTTTGTTCCCGGTTGGCTCATGCTCCTTCCTTAGAGATCAGTGTTTATCCAGCTCGTTCGCTAACACCTAGAACTAATCAACTAGATACCCTCAGAGCGAGGCGTATCCTCATGTCCCCTGGCTATGGTTATTTCCCGAACCCCTTGGCTTTTTTTCTCCAATTTTTCCCCCAGACGGAGACTGTACAGGCGACCCTTGCCGAACAAAGAAATTTTTTCGGTGATGCGGTGTCTAGTTCTTGATCAAGTTTGTGCTCAACCTTTTTACTAGGCGGTGCTCTGCTTGATCACGTTGCCCCGTGCCATGAGAATGCCTGCCATAAGTGATTTGTTTGTCTGGATTGATTTCAGCTCACTTTCCCTCTTGTGTTACAGATGAAAATCGATTTCCCGAACAGGGACCTTTTGTGCTTGAGCCACAGAAAGTCAACAGAAGCATTTGAAACCTGAAACATGTTCAATGGCGATTTGGAACTGGATGTGGCGTAGTGGGGTTGGTTTTGTTGTTTTCTCAACAGGCCGTTACCGGAAGAACTGGAATATTTGATAATAATGCTAGGATCTCCGGAATTTCCCTCTCTGGATTAGAGGAAGGGAACATGGTGGAAAGATTCTCTTTTAAGCCGTCGGTTGAGGTAAATGAAAAAGGCAAACACAACAGGCCTTACTGGGATAGGTAACTCCAACGTCCTAGCGAGATTCTTAATTATTCCAATCCTTACCGTACAAGTACTTAATAATTAGCCGTGCATCTTTGATGAGTAGGTGTATTATATAAGCGAGCGAAGCAAAAAGTAAATATAGAGTAAACGATGCAGGAATAAGGAAGATAGGAAAACAATAGCTAATACTTGGTGTAACCTTCCTTTACTTATAAAACAGCAGTCGCTCTCCTGGGTATTAGTTTCAATAGTAGAACATATTGTACTCACACGAGGGGCGACCTAAACGATGCCTCAAGAACAGTAAGCTAAAGGATTGCTATAGTCATCCCTTTCCCGGTGTTTGTTATTTCTCGCTGCGCGGTCATTAGATTTTCCCTTTCCTTCTTTTCCCTTGTTTTTTTTCTTTTTCTTTGGGGGGGGGGGCATGGCTAACCCCTCCAGGTCGGCCAACCATTGCGATATAAAAAATAAAAATAAAAAGATTGTATCGCGAGGGTTTCGTGTCCTTACTGGCACTATTCCATCACAAAAGTCAAAATGAAAATAGTGTCAACTTCAGCTCACGGCTCTTGAAGAATTTCAGTCGAGCTGGTTGTAAGCGATGGATAGTGGTGAAATATTCTATCATACCATTCCGTTAGTGATCCAAAAGGGCTAATCCGCACAGCCTTGGATACTATCCAGCAGGATCAGCTTGGGGTTTTGGGCGCACGTTTTTTGTCCTTTTGTTGCACGATCCCTATTCCTGGACTTTTTTTTTCATTTGCCTGTTCAGTCCGGTGGGTGTGGGAATCGCAGGTAGTTTATCCACAGTATGGGCAGAATCCAATACTGTGAGAGAGGAGTTTGTTACGTAGCGGCTAGGATGTAATGCATCCGACACACTACGCTTTAGTTTGCAGTAGGACCAGATGGTCCTAAGTGGTTCCGGGGTAGTCGGTGGTAGGAATTATTTTCAGGATAAGATGGAAACCATGCCCAAGGGGAATTAGTGTTAACGTATTGCTGGTACAGTACTTTTTTGGCGAGCTGGACCTAGTGTTAAACAGGATCCGTGGCGAGTTGAACCCAATGGATGGTTGGCCAAAGAGACGATTTCCAGAGCGGCTACTTCGATGCGGAAGGAGCAAGGGGGAAACAAGGGAGAGATGAAAGGACAAATAAGAAACCAGTTGCGACCGGTATTATTGAGTAGTTTTCGGAAAGAAAAGAGAATTTGTCTAGAAGAGAGGAGAATGAAGATATGAAAGACAAGCAAGACCTGCAACCGAAGACAGGCAGAAACCGCTATGACTAAGCAATTATTCTCGGGTGAGCAACTGATGATATCTGACAGCCTAGAAGTCTCTTGTGGTGTACCGGGGGTTGTGGGTAAGTCTGGCGAAGTCATTCTGATTGGTGCGGGTCTTAAGGAAGCAAAAAAAATAAGGCTTGGCAGCGACCACCAAATGACTGGTAGCGAGCTCTCTTATCAACCAGTTTCTCGTTCATTCTGACAACCGATAAGACACGCCACCGATAGCACCCACCAGAACCTTTGAGAAGGGATCACTGTTTTCAATACTGCCGAACAGCCGATAAAAAAAAGGTGCCTTCTGAGGCCCTCTTCACCCTGCCCATTCGCACACCTTGCGACAGAATTACTGTTTTCAAGACTGCTGAACCGCGGATGAGAGGAGTCTTCTAAGGCCCTATTCACCCTGCCCGTTCGCACACGAAGAAGGTAAATTATATCCGATACCTACTTGAGCTATTGTACCAAGTTAACACAAAGTTAGTTCCAGGGTGGTTTGTTTTGCCCAAGCCGCATTTAAATCATGAAGCTTGAGGATACGCAAGCTGATTATGCTGCGCCAGCTGGAGGTAATCTGAAGTGGCAAAGAAACAACAAGAGATGAGAAAGTCCAAGTAATTGCTCTAAGGGATAAAGCATGTGTAACATGGAAGGTAAAGTTACATTTGATTTGGATTGCTATTCACAGTTACAATGATTGGGATTTAAGAGCTTACATCTTTGTATTTATTTCAATCCATGTGTCATTGTATCAATTTCTTGAATCTGGGATGAAACGATGTTCGCCAGACTTTTGTTACTCACCCAATTGCAATGCTTGGCAGTCCGGGAGAGCCAATCATAATTGCTGGTAGGATCTGTTACCCTGCAAACTTTAACGCGTCAGCCACAGTTCGCTGTACTTTTGCTCACGCCCTAGTACAATCAGTCGCATAATCCTTAGACCCAAATGTTAGATATAGCAGCAGTTTGTGATTAGTGCGCCGGCACTCTAGGGGTGCAGTTGTGCGTGTATGTATTAATGGAGGGATGCGAAAACTATGAAAACTTTTAATATTAATTGTTTCTTTTCCCTGCTATCTTTTCCTAGCTCAAGTTCTCCCTCATTTTCCCAACTTTCATACCCTGCTTTCTCGACACTCAACACAACCAATTATGAAAGTCTTCACTGTTTAATTCAAACTCTGTGCCTTCACTTGGCCTGTTCCACCTTCCTGGGTGGAGTCCTCATAGCCAGATGTATAGAAATGTCACCCCGTCCCAGATTTAAATTTGCGCCCGAATCGGGTGAAGTTATCCAATTATTTATCAACTTTTCTGGAGCACTGGGCAAGTTTGTCCATTCCCCCCGGTTCCTGCGATACCTATCCTTAAGCATAGCGCCCAGTAATAGATGTGGTATGACGCTGTTCCCAGACTCCTGGAGCAAAAGGTAATCTGCATAAATGTAGCAGAGGGGAATAAAACAATTTAATCTGTGGTTAGGTCAAAGAGGGATTCACATGCTAGTGTAAGTTTTGTTGAAGAGTTGACTATAAGGAAATAATGGGGGAATGGTGCTCCTCACGTTTATGCCCGGGTTTGAGGCTAGGAGTTGGTTTCAACCGACATACTAGGTGGAAAACAATAACTTTATCTTTTATCAAACTATTCGTTCACTGATTATACCATTTCATATTGTGCAGTGGGTCTACCGGTATTGGGGGAAATAAAATTGATTTACCTTCCCTAATCTGAGTCTTTTCATGGTGCATTTGTTCGTTTTTTTATAGCGAGATCCCACCCCCTCCCAGAGCGCACATCCGAGAATTCATACTATGACACAAAGCAGAGAGAAGGCATCCTATAGTTGAATCACTTCAAGCAGAAAGGAGGGGTGAGAACTCTGCTGACCGACCTCCACTTCCCACGCTGCGGCCCCTCCCGGACTAGATATCTAACTGAAAAACAAACAAAATATACCATAAGCCTACAACGGTTGACCTTAGTTTCAAAGCCCCAGCACCACGTCAAGGTGTCAACCACGCAGGCGTCCCACGAGCCATTCACTGATTAGCCAACCCTTGTTGGATGGATGATAGCTGAACCATGTTAGAGCCTATTTGGCTACGCAGTTCCGTTCTGTTCTCCGAAACAAATGACCCCCGCCTTCCATTTCAAAACGGAGGCAAGGTCATTTTCCCACCCGAAAAGGTCGCCCAACGAAACGGTCCAAATTTTGCCAAACAGACTCTTTTATAACATGGCCTAAAGTATCCTTCCTCTCAGGCACCCTCAGTACCAGGTGTGTTACTGTGCTCTTGAGCAACACTAAATACTGCTCGTGGGAGCCAGGGCACTCCAGGCAAGCACGCGCCCTGGCTGTCGTCACAGTCGCAAAGCTCCTCCGCAACAGTGATGCAAATTCCGTGAAGAGGAAAAACGGGGATTTCGGGGGGAAGGTGGTGGTATTTATAGAGAATCCGAGCGGGTGCCAAGAAGTTTCACGCGCTGGGATTTTGTGGGAGATGTGAGGTTTAGGTCTCTGGTAGGGTTCATGAAAGAGTCTTCAAGTTGGTATGACAATAATATTATTATTATAGTCACGGCTGTCCATGCATAGCCCAACACCTCGGCGGATGCAATAGGGGACGCCTTCGCATAAGATCCGGTCTTAGAAAGCTCCAAGCTAGTTTAATAATCATGGATGTCTTTTCTCCCATCTCAAATTAGGCTCCGCTGGAGATATAAACCTCCCTAGCCCCCCCACCACTCGCTGCACAATTTCTACATCTGGCTAATATTTTGGGCAGAATTTGATGACCCGAACTTCACATACACAGCTTATCAATATTGGCCATCGCAATGCTCATTTCGGAAACATAATAGGCAGTTTCATCACCTTCTGTACGCCCGATGAGAGTTAACTGGTTATGCCTTGTATCTCTCCACCGGAGCCGAATAACCGACATCCAAGGGTATACACTGACTTGTTTGACAGTGAAGGAGATTTGCTTCCATAATCGCGTGATTCTCTGGAATTGAAGGTCAGGAAGAGTGGAGTCGATAAGACCGTCTTGTTTTGCTCGAGAATCCGGTATTGGGAAGGCAAATTTGAGGTAATAGGCAGGATTCTTTGAAAGAAGGGAATACCACTGACGACAAGAAAAATTAGTTCTTTAGTAATCAACAGCCTGTGTGATTAGGCAAATGAGGAAACTATCGCTATTGCAGTCTTGTACAGCCACTTCCTTTCTCAACAAGATCAGACCACCACCAACGCATCATGAAGCCACCAGAAGGCAGAGGGGACATCTCTAGTGATATACTCTTGGAATTTCAGGAAGGGAAGATGGAGTTTGGCCATAGAAGGCAATGAATTCTAGATCTCATGGGAATGTTGAGGATTGCTATTGCTCCGCTTCCCGGCATTTCCATCTGTGAAGATGCCTTAGAGGAACCTTTACCAGAGTGCCTGAGCTTCTATCTCTAAGAGATATTTTTCCGGAGTCTCCTACCAAGAGAATATTCCTCACCAGGAGCCCCAACATCATGGATCATATTCACAGATATTTGACCAAGGCGGTTGTGATATCCATCAATCCTAACAGATTACATCCAGAATTTTCTAAAAATAAGATTAGGCAGGGATTCTGAGTTAGAGGGGATGAGCTATGATTTAAGAGCACATATTGTGAAAGTTATCCTGGGAAAGATATTTGATATGTGCGTAAAACCATTTCACATTTACACTCCACGACTGGTCCATACTTAAATTCACGAACGATTGTGCGTAGATTCCTCCTTATTTCGTTGAAACTCCACTCCATTATGGGAGAAGTAACAATTTGCCACAGATGAAAGAAACTCAATAGATAACACATAAGTTATCAATGCATTGAGTGAGGCATACTGTAACAAACACATTCCCATCGGTGTTTCGTTAAACGGGGAACGACTAATCGTAGTGCATATCGTGATCGTTGACTATCTTCATAGTCTCGTTGGAGGAAGCCTTATCGATATAAGACCAGAAGGTACAAAGTCCAATCGCTAGAGGACTAGGTGCTCGCGCTTGAGCCGTAAAGGTTGGCGTAAGAAGTAGAGTAATAGGTTTGTATATCTTGCACCTCGGGAAGGTCACTGTCAAAGGGCTTGGCCCGTGCTCCAGTATCCAAGTGTTGTATTACTTAGATGGTTGCGTGAAGATCCTATCTCT
>Ga0307517_10004495_pt1 | contig 21404 bp, 18 predicted proteins | sample 23_EM_MG_FD_194515 | JGI IMG/M metagenome (GOLD analysis project Ga0307517, IMG submission 194515) | Populus trichocarpa ectomycorrhiza microbial communities from riparian zone in the Pacific Northwest, United States - 23_EM | ecosystem: Host-associated > Plants > Roots > Unclassified | place... | reverse complement strand
GCCTCTACGAGAACCTACGCTCTAAGAACCTGGAGACTATTGTGATAGTCTCGACAGGTTGCCCGAACATAGGACTATTGTGATAGTTCTATCAAGCACGACAATCCACCCACCTTACTATCTGAAGGGATAGTACCTCTAGTAAAACAACTCAAGACAAGCAAGCCAGTTCCGTACTATCTGAAGAGATAGTATTCCCCTACGCCTTATTACAAAGAAGAAGACTTGCTCACTATAGGAAACCACTATCGTTGCCTGTTGCATAACTACCTAACAATAGGATTGTTACAATCGATTACATTCAACCCAATGAAAGCGGGCGTCAGAGTTCATGCAGTCGTCGTGTCCAAACAAACCAGTACCAGATCGGATAGGTATCAGTGCATAAAATTCCAACCGTGATAATCCTTTGAGGTGACGGAAGTCATGCGGAACACCTTTATAGTAAAGATGGCCTTCGTTAACATACCATGTCCGCTACTGTTCCAATCGATGGCGTCGAATCTCTTGATATGCACCCAGCCCAAAATCAATATGTGGCCTGCGAGCCGGAACTAAGGCCAGATCGCACGCCCATTTAGCATAACCATCAACAAGCTGATTGCCGTGGATTTTCATGTGACCGGGGATCCATCGTTTGGTGATATCCGGAATACGCGAAAAGAGGGGAGCAAATGCCTCCCACAAACCACTTGTGGTATCATCATTCTTCATGTTCCGTAACATCTTAATAGCACCTTGGCTATCGGTAAAAATCACAATACGTCGAGGCACCAATGCAAGAACATCCCGTACCAAAGACAAAATGGCGAATAGTTCGCAAGAGTCAATGTCCCAATTCTTGGGCAGTCCGCACTGGCAGGAGTCTAGTTGTAGCTCTGAACAACCTCTATAGGCCGCACACGCACAACCACATCCGGAGCCCCTATGGCTACCATCAACGTAACCAACAACAGTGTCGGTGGCAGCCAGCGCATTAATTTGCAGTAGGCCTTCTCTCAGTCCTGTGTCCTTATCAGGTGCAATATGAAATGTCGGGACCGTGTCCAACCACTCTATTGAAGACATTCGAACAGCGTTCATGTCCGGCAAACACCACTCGTTGCGGATGCTCCCATGCCAAGGGAAGTTGGCACAATACTGGTAGTTGAGGAATCGCTGTGCGCACCGAGCACGTATATAAGAAGCCCGTATGCCTGTAGGAGGAATCCCGCACTGAGAGTGCAAAATGTTATTCGCGAGCAATTGGGGCATCCTGAAGAGTGAACGTATGCAATCCCGTAAATGAACCTCGATCCGTCGTATCACAACCAGGTCATCGGCAACAAATTCCAGACCATATTCCACCACTGGCATGTATGCTCCCTGTATCAACCGCATAACCTCCCATGCCCCAATACCACCAGCCCCACCAAACCTCCTAGCTAATGCACCAATCCTAGCCCTAACCTGTAATCCCCGTTCCAACCAATAATCAACCTGCTTACCCATCTTGCCGTCAACAGCAAAACGCATACCCAAAACACGTAAATCACTAGAAGGAAATACATCAACACCATCTAACCTACAAGAGCCCCAATCATAAGCACCAAAACCAATCCATTCAGTCTTCAACCCACTAAAACCCATTCCCCGACCCCTAGCCATGTCCGAACACTCAGCAAATACCTCCTCCAATCGGTTCTTGACCATTAATGGAGATTCGCCAGCCACCACAACTCCACCGTCATCCACGTAACTGACAATAACCTGCCTAAGGACAGGTGAATATCGAAGCCTCGGTCGAAATATATCTGCCACATATACACCGAACAGAAAGGGCGAAAGAGGGACCCTTGAGGAATACCTTTACTCAAGTGGCACATACGGGATAAACCACTGTTGAAACTGAACCTGATTCTCCGTTGACCCGCCCAGTGTCGAATCCAGCTGACAAACATAATAGGACAACCGCGGGCCACCAAAAAGTCGGCCATCAAGTCCATGTCTATTCGGTCAAACCCCCCTTCGACGTCCATGGAGAGCAGCGCGGTGCAGAAACCCGAATTGGCCTTAAGGAATTCGTAGAGTACAGCACAGGCATCATGGCACCCTCTCTCCCTCCTAGATCCAAACTGCGTATCCTCTAGTTCCAGGTGTTTCGCGACCTCAAGCAGCACCATTCACTCAGTCACCTTGGCCATTACTGGTAGCAAGTGGATCATATGCCACCCTTTGACCACATCATATCGTGGTTTGGCAGCCTTTCGGATGAGTACAACATCAGCCTGATGCCAGTCCTTGTTCCCATGCCGGATTGCCTGCTCGATGCATCCAATAAACGAAGCCCGTGACTTGCGGAACCAGAACCGAAGAAAGGGGTAGCTCATGCCCTCGTACGATGTGGCAGTATTGCCAGGAGACATAGCCATGGCCGCGTCAATATGTGGCTCAACAGAGGGCCAAATGTCACTGTAGTCCGCAGTCCAAGGGCTACCAGGCACCGGATCTAGTTGAGCAGCAACCAAATCGCTAATATCTTCGCGTGAATGACACCAGGTTCGTCCATTATCCATGGCAGGAAGTGTGCGTGACATGTCAAGCGAGTGAACATACCGAAATATATCAGGATCTTTGGCGGTGGCAAGGAGAGTCATTAAGTTGTCGTATCGTGCCTGTATCACTGACTCACGATAAACCTTTCGAGCCAAAATGTAGTCCTGTCGGCGATGTGGATCCTTGATAGAGATCCTTCGTAACCTCCGAGTATCGTCCCGCATCCGTTCCAAGTCATCGTTCCACCATCTGCACCTGTCACGTCCATGGCTCTTGCGAGGGATAGAGTCCACAATGGTGCATGCCTGTTGCCAAATATCGGGAGCCGCAGGGTCAATAGCCTCCAAATCACTTTGTAAGATATCCCACTTCGCCTTCGTGTAAGCCGGTTTAGCCAATAGCAGACGATCCGTGTCGACCACATTCTTGATAATCTGTGCAGCATGAGGAAGGCCGGCCCTATGTGATAATCTGTACCGTTTTGGTTGCCACCTAAAGGCACACAAGTCGATAACAGAGACGCCATCATGAGTAGCAACGGACGGAACCATGAAGTCCATATTAGCAAGCATCCGACTAACAGCCGTACCTTGGGCATTATGACCACCGACATCGGCCACATATCCCCACCTATCATGTCGAGCATTCATATCCCCAACCACAATGTGACAATCCTTGTAGGCAGCTAAAGCCACCTGAATATCCGCCACCAGCATCTTGGGGCGCAAATACACCCCACCAATCAAACGAAAAACACCACCCGAAAACATTCCCAAAACCAACCCATACTTATCTAACCTAACCAACTCAAACAAAGCAAGCAAACTCCTCCGAATAAACACATGAACATCACATCCAAGTATACTAGAAACAAAAACAAAATCACCCACATCCCCATCAATCGCATCCCCATGCACATCCATGGGAGGATCAACAACAAAAACAACATCAACATAAGAAAAAACATCCAACACCAACGCACGATTACCCCTACTCGCCCCCACGTTTATAATGCATAGGTTAATAAACATTACCATTCGGACAGGGTAACGTTTCCACCAGCCCTCGACACGTCTGCAGGTGCAGATAGTGATCTGGCAACCGCTTTGCCTTTATCAAGACGAGGTACACGTACCTCCTTATTGTGCACGGTACGGTCTGGATTGATGTCAGACCGGAGCATTGACCTCCTGATACCGTGAGCCGAGACGCCGTTGTTGATCATATGCGGAGCAAGGGCAGTGCCAGGTCGACTGGCCGCCTGTCTCCTAAGTCTTCCACGAGATTCATCACTAACCCCGACAACAGAAGTATGGTCAGCAACCACCAGAGTAGCCGGACCCAAACCAGGGGGTGAGGATGATGCCCCGCGTAGCGCATCACAATCACGGTGACCTGTGAAGTGATCGTTAGAGTTGCACAGCAAGCACAACCTGTGAACATGTGCACATGCTGTACCCAGCTTTCTGCACGACATCACCGGGCATAGATGTTTGGCCGTGAGGTGATCCTTGTGGCAAAATGCACACACTGGTTTATTCTTGCATTCACCAGACCTATGGCCAACGGTCTGGCAAACAGCGCAAACGACGGTAGGGTTATCTTCCCGCCATAGCCGGCATACTCTGGGTCTGCCCACAACGGTGATCCGAGGTTGAGCCGCCGCCATCATCTTTCTGACCTCCGGGGTCATTTCGAGAACTAAAATAAGGCCAGCATTATTCACCCTGCGTTCTTTTAGTTTATGAAGCCTACCCGCCCATGAGGGTTTGGCAGCCACAACAATACCAGGGTTACTGTTTTCAATGTCAGCAGACAAGTGGTCGAACGCAGTGCGTCCTTCCCACTCCCTCGGTTGCCATCCTCCACCAAACCGTGATAGGGGAACCATTCCAACAAATACCTTACACTTCTGGGTGTCCCGTAGGCAGGTAAATTGACCAATATTGAGACTTTCCAACGTGTCCCTAAGGGCCGGATAGTATCCAGCGATATCCCCAACCCTCGTAGCAGCCAATGTCAGTAAGACATCACCCCACTTACCAAGCGACGCCACCGAAAAATACGCGTTACATTTCAAAGCATAACGAGACCTATTAAGGGCGTCTCTAATGACCCCAACCGTGACACCTTGAGGTAGGACCGACTTGGTATCCCTTTCACGAACAAATTTAACAGTAAGGTGTCTTTCCCGCAGAGGGATCGACGTAATGGGATCCGGAGTGACAGCCTTCTTTGATGCGAAGCGCTTCCTGCCGGCAACCACAGAGTAACCGTCCTTACGGGAATTACCAGCAGCCACCGAGGCATAACTGGAAACAACACATTCCTCATCCGAGGTCGCATAAGTGGGCCGCCTAAGGATAGTAACAGGGGTCACAGGAGGGGCCACAATGTTCACCGCGCCATCAACAACGGCGGTATCATTCCTGGGTGTGCGGGTCTTTGTCACCCGTACCGATGCTCGTGTCTCCTTAGTATCCTGAGCCTGGCCGATACCAGCCCCTGACGATGAGGAAACCATTGGTGGGGATGGTGTCAGAGCAGCCGGGGCAGCAACTCGCCTGGAGGAGGAAGCTGAGCCGGTAAGTGGAACTGCCGGGTGAGGAGCGTCAGCAGAATTAAAGGCCTTCCTAGAACACCCAGAACAGCCCTTGTCCTCCACATTCTGTTTCCACGTTCTAAGAGATGCGACTTCGCATTCCAAGTCCTCCACAATGTCTCGTAGCCGGTCAAAAAGGTCTCTGTCCTCCTCGACTCCTCGTTCCAACCGCGTGATCCTGTCAATATCAGCAATAATCTCAGGCACAACCTGTGCTGACTGTTCAGACACATCCATTTCGTCATCATCCTCAACAGAAGAGTCCAACTCCGATGGTCTGGATGGCAAGGCACCCGCCTCATACTCAGCTAAAGCCCCCAGAATGTCCTGTGTCGCAGAAAGCGAGTATGGAACCGTAGAAGGCAGCTAATCGCCAGCCTTATCTCTAGTAGTATCAGGGGATAATGCGTGTCTGCTGTCACCAAGCCCATTCGCCTCAGACGTTTTATTATCGCCTAGAGACATCGCAACATCATCCACAACAATAGAAGAGGGAACATAGTCCTCATCACTCGAGCGATCCAACTTCATGCCCTTGTAGCATTGCTTCTCAGACGAACATAATCCGGAAAGGCCAGATGGCCAGGAGCTACTGCTTTGCACCTGTCGTCCAACACTAATGTCCGCAGCACCAGAAGGCGTACCTTGAACCCCCTCAATTAGCATCTCACCCACAAGCGAGCACGTACCAAGGCTTGCTGTCGTGCCAGACGACGCCAAAAACGACGAGTCTTGCGAATGTTCCTGATACAAGACACCCGTAGAATTGTCCTTATCAATACGGCACTCAGGTGGGCACCCTATGACCACCATAACAGCCTTTGCCGCAGCAACTAACTCAGTCATTACCTTGGGGTTTGCACTCCTCACATACCTCACCATCTCCACATCACGGACGTGATTACCGCATTCTCCAACATGAGTAACCAGTATAGGTAACCCACCAGGAACAGCGTAGGAGGCTGTCCTGACCCTCACCAGCAACCGTTCGTCACCCATCATGAAAAAACTCACTCAAGGACCGTCCAAACACCTCCAAAAATGCCCAAGAGGGATTACTAGGCGAACCTAGATATCTCGCCCCCTCAGAGTTGATGAAAGATGATGAACAATAGCCCAAACAAGCTCGTGAAACAAACTCAAATAAACAAAAAACCAAAATGAAGCAAGTCGTGTGGTAAATAAAAAACCGTGATTGGACCGTGGTTGTTGCAAAGCCTTTTTGCTAGGATCTCGGCCGTATGCAATAGCAGTCTTTTTTAAAAACGCTTCGACACCGCGAGTATACAGCGCTGCTGCGGGCAGCATCTATTCACAATACATGTATTGCGAAAGAGGTTATAGGGGGGCAGTGCAGCCCCGCACGTCGATCTTTTAATCAGCAGTACTGTATAGTATGCGCCCTCGACCCATAAGCTGAAATATTTGCACAAAGGTTACTCTGTAGCCGTGGGGGTTAACTTACACATTGCTCTCACATCTCTGCTGGCGCCTTGCCTAACATACCGCAGAAACTCGAAAAGGTCGGTATGCAGCTAAAGCTATCATGCAGCCAATTGCAAGGTAAACTTGTGGCCAAAGTCCATTGTGCTGGCCAGTAAAGAGTGCGACAACCCCTGGTCTTGCATACCGACCTTTTCGAGTTTTTGCGGTACTCGAATAGAGCTTACTTTTTTTTATCACCCTATCGGTCTAAATCAACCCTAGTCTAGCCAAGAATCCAGACAATGTTCTCGGTCTATGTGCTTCAAGACCTATCTACTGCGTCTGCGGGGAAACAAAGAAAAAATTCCCCTCGTGTCTTTTTTTGTTTACACATACACTTGCATCCATCTCTATTATATATCAAACAAAAATTACTATGATGGATTATAGAATGATAGCTTCTATTGTACCGCATCTTTTACCAAATCTTTTTAACTACATTATGATTTACTGGAAGTCTCTAGCATACCCTCGGCTAATTCCGAGAATGGGAGATGGGCTAAACAAGCTTGGTAAAGGTTTAGTTGATGTTGGCTTGATTTTCTTGTTCCAGTTCCCTTGACAGTAGAAGACGGGTGGACAGAAAAGCCACACTACAGTAAGGCTGACTGAACAAAGTATTCTCCAAACGCAACCTTAAAAAGAAAAAGAAAAATGCCCATGAGAGAAACAGCATTGCTACCGCACGTCTGCAAGGCAGTTGGTAGATTTTAATTCTGCCCAGCTTGGGTCACCCAGGGCTAAGATGAGAGGGTGCGCTCAAAATTAGAAAAACTCCTAAGACACATGGAATCCAATACTTGTGTGGGGATGAAGCCACTGAGGTGAACTTTTCTTGTCGTGGAGGGCGACCTACGGGGCAGGAGTGGAGGTCATCCTTGTCCCTGTTGGGCTGTGTATGAGGTACGTTGTGTGAGGTGAGATGTTCGTTATAGACTAGTCGTACAAGAGAGAAACTACAGTCGCACCTCGTTGTAACGAAATTCTTTATACGGGAAGCTCGCTATTAGGAATGAATCCTCTGGGATTTTGCAACCCTGCTCCCATACAAATAGACCTCGCTATAAGGAATTTCTTCCAAAACCCCGCTATACTCAAGCATGCTCAGCTAACAGACCAAAATTCCTCATGTCGCCTTGATGAATTGATGTCCGAGACACATTACAGCACATCGCTTGCCTGCCAATTCGGTTCAAACGGTAAATTTAGGTCAGATAGGGACCGACGCAATACTCGAGTACTCGAGTACGATACAGTGCGGTGCACTGCGTTCGCTCACTGGGCACCATTGGCCTGGCAAAAAGAACAAAAAACACATTTGATCTTGACAGGGATGTAAAGTTAGTAAGCGAGAATCTTTGTGAAACAGAGATTCTATTTGACAGGGATTATGGTAGCCTAAGGGGCAAGTATTCTCGAGGAGTGGGATATTGGGGCCACTTTGGGGTCGGGGGGCGTTTCGCCAGCAAAGAGAAATCCCTCTTCATCGGGGCTTTTCCCGAGTGTCTGATAGATAGCGGGATAGGCTGTGTGCCCGCCCGATAGGCGGAGTATGCCGCGCAGCATCGCGGAATTCCAACATTCATGAGTCGTTGTGGAGGTTTTCGTAGATCCAGGTGTAATATGATCAAAGTAGAGCCAAAGAGGTTCTCACATGAGCTCTGGGTTGATACGTCCCCCCCGGGAGCAAGTTTTTTTGATGCTGCTGGGCGTGCTTAGCATAGGCGCAGCCTACCCCGATATCGTTCAGACAAACCTTCGGGTATGGGCCTAGGATCGGTGCAGCGCCGGAAGAATATAGGAAAGTCGGATACGGGAGAGAGTCGGCTGCGCGGAGGCTATGGAGTGTGAAGGATTTTTCTTTATGAGATTTGTCCTGTCCTTTGTTAGCATGATAGTTCTTTACGGAAGAGAAAGGGGGCCTGTGTGGAACCAAATAGAGATATGTCGCGATCATTGGAAGGATGGGAGTAAGGGCGTGGAAGCTTTCGTTGTTGTTTTATATATACTTCTGCCTTTACCGTTAGATTAGATAGTAGAGAAGTAAGCATCGTGGAGCCATGAGCGCGAGAGCAGTTAGAACACAAGAGTAATTTTTCCCCTCTCTAAGTTGTGCTGGCGATAGAACTCTTTAAGTATTGCTTTGATCCCGACATTTCGTTTCATAGCCACCGCCGTTCGGCCGCTTGGCCGTTTCGCCAATAGTCATTATTACAAATAGAGAGGGACTAAAATATACGTAGGACTACGAGATCCCAGCTTACAAGCTAATGGTGAGCGTTTGACCCTCAGGTATAATACTGCTTTTGTAGGCCTCCGGGAGTTGCCACTGGGCAACAGTAGGCTACTGTTGGGGTGGGGAGACACCAACCCAGACACCGCGGATTCGGGATGCGGCCAAGCACCACTCTCACGGGGTGCCGAGAATGGACGTGAAGGGCTAACTAAAGTAAAACTAAAGATTATCTGCATGGAAGGGAGATAGGTAACAGAGGAGAAAGTCCTTTATCTTGATTCTATCGTCGCACTCAAGAGGAAAACTAACGTCCTAAATACATAACTCAGAAAACCTTCACATTCTAACTTCTTCCTTTCCTAGACCTTCTTTCCCCACGATAACATTCGCTGCATCTCTTCTCTCGCTGTCCAACCTCCCCTGATCTCTTCACGTCCATTCTTTCCATTTCCTGCACTTCACCTCTTTTCCATTCCTAACGCTTCCTCTTCCCTTCTCTTCCCTTCTTGCTCACTTCTTCAATGGGCGCCCAGCTCCTACTTCGTTCTCCAGTTTCCAGGTTATTCGTGCTTGTCCTTTATGCGAGAAGCGATGAATTCCAGAGACGTAGTCGGTGTTCTTGAGATGTCCAGATTTTGCTATCAATCAAAGCGCCGGTGATTCACAATACTAACTGGGCCAGTGTTGCGGTGGAAGATGTCAATGCCAAATTGCCAATAATTCATGCACTAAATTGGGCCAAACGCTCTCCCCATAGGCAGCCGAGAATGGGCATGATAGAGTTATTGAGCCCCCCACCTCGACTTCCTGGAGCCTCCCACCTTGTCTCAGGGGAAATCATGATTTTTTTGGTACAGGAAGCGCCAGAGAATGAGTTTTTTCGGGGCTATGTGTGTGTTTAAATATTTTTTTTACCTTTCAGTTTTTCTTCAGGCGGGTTGGGGGTTAAGTTAAAAGCCTTTCAGACAATTTAACCCCGCTCTTACTCTTAGAGAATCTCATCCTTTTATGCAATGCCTATAGTAGAGAAGGTTTAAGTTTAGGCACTCGAGTGGAGGGCACAACTTGAGACCCACATTTAGGAAGAGAGTCGCTTAGTTTTGTACAGTACAGTAGCTCTAGTTTTCTTTCCCTCTGCGAACGGGGCGGAATATAATGATTCATTAGAGATTTGTTTTGATACTCTGAGTGTCGACATAAGAGGGGTGCATGGAAGAGATTGATATTTTGTAACGCAAAGTCTTAGATGGTGATGGGGGCGGTGCGAGATCACGAAGGTTTTCGAAACGGAACTGCCCAATTGGAATGAAGGACTGACTTCTTTCTAGAGCGACTTCGTATCTCGTATTTTTGAATTGTAGAATTTGTAGTGACGATGTGTCTCCAATTCTTGAGGCGGTGGCAGGGGAGTTGATCGGCGTCGACGCAGCAGAAAATATTAATAGCCATACTTTCATCGCAGCCCCACTCCCCCATCAGCTGCTTGAGGGTCGCGCATACAGCAGCCCACAATCATGTTGATTTCACAGATCGTGGGCTATTATTGGGTGGATTTATTGGGCAAGGCTTTCTCCCACAAAGCCTCATCATGGCGACCGCCCCCGCTCTTCTTCGCACCCCAGGAATTGCATCGGCCCACTCTGCTGGACACAGCTATTCACAAACTCATCCTCTACAACCTTCCAAACAGCCAAAAATGCAAAATGTCTCGACAGATTAAGGACAATATCATCAAGGACAATATCAACTCTTTTAATACAAACAATATTATTATCTCAGTGCCGGATAAATATGCGGCGGCCAAGGAGAAGTCCAAAATTTTAGCCTGGCTATCTCCACTCGAACCCCGGAGACGGCACCATGACATTCGAAGCAGTAGGGTTCATGGGGTGGGAGACTGGCTCTTGCAGACCAGGAAATATCAGAATTGGTTTGGCGGTATTCGAGGGGGTAAATCTAATGGTTCGGCCTTGTTTTGCTACGGTGGTCCAGGGGTTGGCAAGACCCACATTAGGTAAGAGAGAAGATAGTAGAGGAAAGAATAGTGTGACTGATAGTGTGGTGCCAGCTCGCTGGTGATAGATACGTTACGCGAGCAAGCGGTAGGGGGAAACGCAACCGTCGCATGCTTCTACATCGACTTTGCTCAGGAGCAATCCCCAGCGGCTATTCTGGGCTCGGTGCTGAAACAGATTGTTGGCGGACTGAACGAGGTTCCAGAAAGAATAGCCAAAGCATTTCGAGACCGAAAGAAGGCCATTGGTGGCCACAGGCTAGAACTCACGGAAATTGTGGAGTTCTTGCAGGATATCTCATCTTCACAACCTACGTTTATATGCATTGATGCCCTGGATGAGTGTCCACCAGCAGATCGGGTGAAGCTTCTTGGTTCACTCAACCAGATTCTCCAGAGGTCCCCAGACACTCGGATATTTTTGACAGGGAGGGCGCATATCCGGCGTGAGGTTGACAGGCATCTTGCGGGAAGGGTAGCGATGAGATCCATCTCACCAACCAAGGATGATATTGTCATATTCCTCCAAGCGAAGCTAAAAGAGGACACGATGCCGGAGGCGATGGATGAGAGTTTAAAGGAGGAAATTATAAAGAATATTCCCGAAACAGTTTCTGAAATGTAAGTAGGAAGCGGGGCTACAGAGAATACCTAAACATGGATACTAAAACATATTGCATCTAGATTCCTTCTTGTGTTCTTGAGCATCAAGACTATCCTACGAGAACCGACCATACATCGAAGGAGACAGAAGCTTAGCGCGATGAACAATGGCCGAGATTTGGGAGACGCGTACAAAGCAACATTGGGAAGAATAAGGGCTTAGGATGAGGAAAAAGCAAGACTAGGGATGGCCGTTCTGATGTGGACCAACCATTCGAGGCGGCCTTTGCAGGTGGATGAAACATGTCACGCCATAGCAATCCGGATAGGGTCAAACGATCTCAGTAGCGATGACATTCCGGCAATATCGACTTTGCTCGAGTGTTGTCAAGGACTTGTTATGGTGGATAAGGGTACCTCGACAATTAGGCTGATCCATTTTACTCTACAAGAGTATCTTTGCACGCATCCCGACATTTTTGGTAGAACTCATTCGGCGATGGCGGAAACCTGCTTGACGTATCTCAACTTCCAGCACGTAAGGAATCTTTCAACTGGCACGTCCCCTGACCCGCGAAGCATACCTTTCCTCGAATATTCTTCTTTATATTGGGGAACCCACATGCGAATGGAACCCTCAGATCTCACAAAAAGGCTTGCGCTCGAGTTTCTTTACCAATTCGACAGTCACATATCCGCTAAATCCCTTTGGCAGTCGATTAGCAGGGGGCTTGTCATGGAAGACACTCCTAGCCACCAGTGGTTTTCTGCGCTGCACTGTATCTCTTATTTCGGCATCGCTGATGTTGCAAACCCCTTGATAAAGACGAACAGGTGGGATGTGAACCAAAGAGATCGTGCGGGTATGACGCCACTTATATGGGCTGCGAGGTGTGGGCATGCAGAGGTAGTGGAGTTGCTCCTGCGGGAGACACATATTCGGCCTGATCGGCAAGATACAAATTACGGCAGAACAGCGCTCTCTTGGGCCGCTGGAAATGGACATGAGGGAGTAGTTAGGTTATTTCTTGGACGGCGATTTGTTAATCTTGGGAGCATAGGTCGTTGGTGGAGGAAGGCGCCGCGAGTAGCAGCTCTCCTGTTTGGCAGGAGATACGTCAACCCCGATAGTTCAAGTAAATCCGGCCGGACACCGCTCTCTTGGGCGGCTGAGAATGGCCATGAGGGAATAGTCGAGGTACTGTTAAGGCGGAAAGATATCAACCCTGATACAGTAGACACGGTGTATGGTAGAGTACCGCTCTTATGGGCTGCTAAGAATGGTCATGAGGGAATAGTGAAGCTGCTGTTGGGGCGGAAAGATGTCAACCCTGACATTCCAGATACGAAGTATTGCCGAACACCGCTCTCGTGGGCTGCCCGGAATGGCCATAAAGGAATAGTGAAGCTACTGCTCGGTCGGAAGGATGTTAACCCAGACAGTTCAAATATCTCCGGCCGAACGCCGCTCTCGTGGGCTGCCCGGCATGGCCATGAGGGAATAGTGAGCCTACTGTTGCGGAGAAGGGTCAACCCCGATAGTTCTGATAAATATTGCCGAACGCCGCTCTCGTGGGCTGCCGAAAATGGCTGTGAGGGAGCGGTGAAGCTGCTGTTGGGGCGGCAAAATGTCAACCCTAACATTCCAGATACGAAGTACGGCCAAACAGCGATCTCGTGGGCTGCGGAGAATGGCCATGAGGGAGTAGTGAAACTGCTGTTGGGGCGGAAAGATGTGAACCCCGACACCCTAGATACGAAGTATGGCCAAACACCCCTCTCATGGGCTGCCGGGAATGGTCATGAGGGAGTAGTGAAACTGCTGTTGGGGCGGAAAGATGTGGACCCCGACACTCCAGATACGGAATATGGCCAAACACCGCTCTCGTGGGCTGCTGGGAATGGTAATGAGGAAGTAGTGAAGCTACTATTAGGGCGGGAAGAGGTGGACCCCGATAGTTCGGATAAATATTGCAGAACACCGCTCTCGTGGGCCGCCCAAAATGGCCATAAGGGAGTAGTGAAGCTACTGTTGGGGCGGAGGGACATCAACCCTGACTGTTCAAATATTTCCGGCAGAACGCCGCTCTCGTGGGCTTCCCGGCATGGTCATGAGGTCATAGTGAGCCTACTGTTGCAGCGGCAAAAGGTCAACCCCGATAGTTCTGATAAACATTACCGAACACCGCTCTCGTTGGCTGCCGAAAATGGCCATGAGGGAGTAGTGAAGCTGCTGTTGGAGCGGGACGAGGTCAATCCCGATAGTTCGGATAAATATCGCCAAACACCGCTCTCGTGGGCTGCCGAAAATGGCAATGAGGGAGTAGCGAAGCTGCTGCTACAGCGGCAAAAGGTCAACCCCGATATTTCGGATAAATATCGCAGAACACCGCTCTCGTGGGCCGCCGAGAATGGCCATGAGGGAATACTGAAGCTGTTGTTGGAGCGGCCGTTTGTCAACCCCAATAGCTCCAGTAAATTTCGTCAAACACCAGCCACACTAGCCGCCAAAAACGGGCACCATAGAGTGGTACAGCTGCTACAGGCGCGATGTTCTCGACCTATCCGGGAATTGGGTCCCCGCGTTTTTCTCTAATCTATCATCTCCTCTTATTGAAACCTCACCTGTTGGTCTAGTGGTGCCATGTGAATATGAGCTTTGTACAAGGTGGTCTGATTTGTTGATTCGGTTTTTTGTTTTCGGTTTTTCTTCGGGCGTTTCATGGACTAACTCAGAAGTTTTTTTGTGGATAAGTTAACCTCTCTCTCACATACTGGCATCTCTCTCTTGGTTCAATAATAGAATAGATTTAGGTTTAGTTAGTGCATATATTTTGATATTTATTTTTGGGTGGCGGGTGTCTCGGTCCCGTAGAGTTGGGATAACTCTTTTTCTTCTTTTTACTTATTCTAATGGCGCTGAATGTAATAGATTTAGAGCGATGTTTTGATCAGATATTTTCCGGTTTATATGCAGTGATTCTCCGAGAAACTTGGAGGTGCACAGAAGAGACCGATATTTTGAACCAGTTGAAACTACCAGTCATCTGTGGTGCTTGGAGCAACATTAACGATAGAATATTCTTTTTTATGATAGAAAGGGATTGTGGGTGGTGATGATCTACAGGAGCCCAATGAATTTGTCGTAGCCGAAGAAAGAGGGGTGCAAACTCGTGAGGCTCTAGCGTTACACAATCCTGCCCCAGCCCAATCAGCGGCAGTAAGATACTTGCTAAGTGCTCTCTCAATGCCTGTTTGCAAAGGGATTCTGAACCAAGATCACCTTTGGATATTAGAGCGCAAAATAGGCTATCTAGTATCAATCCTTTGAGTGAAAAATTCCATTACCTGCATCGTACATATCCCTATCATAGCACTATTGAGTGCGGCTCTGCTCACAATGCATGTACCCTGTTGTGAAAGCGTGCTTGGAGGGGCAGAGTGTAACCCCGCACTTGCTTTTTTCAACCAGCCGAAGGCAGGTCCACAACGTTACTACTGCGCCAGACTTCAAGTGTGGACTGAATGTTTGACCCACCCCTAGCTACGGAGCTTACTTAAGCAGTCGAACTCGATGTTTATTTTTTTCATCCCATCTGTCTAATTCGACAACTAGCCTAGCTAAGAATCACTCTAAGTGCTTGAAGAGCTATGCCCCTAAGCAGTATATAAAAAGGAACCCCTTTTTGCCTTTTTTATTTACATTGACACTTGCATGCAGTCGAACACGTGGATTGCTTTTAGAAATTTTTGGTATTTTTCTTCAAGCATTCCGTATACACTTGTTCAGTGAAGTTTGCGACTTAGGTAGTATTTCTATTAATTAAGCGAGGTAGAAACTCCTCAAACAAGGTGCGAAGATCGTGGGATTTTTTTTCGGTGATCAGAAACCGTTGTTTCAGTGGGCATCTGCGGGCTTTATCTGGGCCCCTGGCAGCTGTGGCTGGGCAACTTTGGAGTCCTGCCTGGTGATGGCATAATAATCCCAGTAGTGGAGCACTGCCTGAGAGCAGAGATAGCGGAGATAGCGGAGGCACGGGGAACGCTCACATGTATTTATCAAACAATGGTTGTCTTGGAACTAGCTCGCCCTAGTAGCCTTTCAATAAGGGGTTGTCCTCGTAGTAGAAGTTTTCCGTCAATGAATCTGAATGTGGTGAGCAGCAAAATTCCAGCACCATCAACCCTGCCAATATTTTATTTGCTCTGGCCTCTTAGTTGTTTGAACCGAATACTCACAGGGCAATTTCAACTATGCTGGGCACTCATCATTCGGGGGTATGATCGTGTTACGAATTGAACCTTATGTTGCTGCTGCGGAACATTGTTGATTAAGTTACTTAGCCAGCTAAGCGGAACATGAACGGTATAAGTATGCCTTATCGCGATGACGCAACCCCATGATGTAGAATACTCACTCATGCGTACACTCCTGATACGCAATAGCGAGCAGGAATCCTCAAGCAAATATCTCGTACCTCCTGTTGGATATCTTGGGTTGTTCGCAGAAGCTAGTCATAAGTTTAGCTGGGTTGCCATCGGCTATGGGGCCCACTTGTCTTCTTTGCGCTCTGTTTCGTTTCGCTTCTCTTCTCTCTACCCCACTCAACAAGTTCTTCACAGTAAACAAAACCAACAAAACTGCTCTTAACGCGACTCTCATCTTGACCTTGAATCCCTCTCTTGTTTTCACCCTCGGTAAAGTTCTGTCCGCACTATCTCTACACATCAAGCAGTCTGCAAACACTTCATTCTGCCCGCCGCCTAAACCGCTTGGCCGACCACGGATCATTTCTACCACCTCCACTCAGAGGACTATTTCTCAACGGTGGCTAATACCGCACAAGACGACAAATAACCCTTGTTCGAAACGGGGCCTTTCCCGAGTTACTATCCTCTGTTACCATTTCACCAACATGGCATAAGAATACTCTGGAGCGCATACAAGAACTGAAACCTTTGTAGAGGAAACAATTGAAATCCATACAGGATTTTACACAACCTTTGTTTGGCCACTGAGATGTCTATCGTCACCCCAAGTGTCGCGATAGCGAGCCTAGTAATGAAATCACACTTCCTCAGCCTTGATTGAGTAACAGCAAACATCACATATAGTTCATTGACAAAATTAACCGAGCATCAACGAACAGGAAAAAAACTTCCACCATGCAACAGCGCTCCCCTACCAGCCATACTATCATGAAAACTAAAATATAAATCAAGAATATTAATACATAGTAGAATATATAGTTGAAACTAATATCCGATCTTGAGGATCTCCGCTATATGGTGTTAAAAAGGTGGGGTATCAAAGAGGGTTCCCTTGCCGTTGATTGGTCGGCGGTTAACAGAACCATTCAGCCCTAGGGTTGAAAAGTCTTTTTCGAGTGCCCAGTTTCTAGTCGATCTGCGAGTTTTGCGTGCGGGAAGGCATTACACACACCAAAGTTTTCCAACCCCATGGCTGAATGCCGCTAACTTTGTCAAAATACTATAGAATCACTCGTGGAATATAACCACTCAATTTTCGGCGGACTCCTCCTCCTGGGCCACGTACCCTTGCCCATGCTCCCTACAAAGCCTTACTCTGTAAACTGGAATAATTATTGGTGAAGGAGCCCAGAAAAAAAAGAAAAAAGCTGTTATACGAGACACACCAGTTCTTACAGAAGCAAAAGGTCGTTTTCCATATTTCTCCTTAATATGTTAATCCATTGGAACGGGCGACTCATGCACCTCTCCCCTGATGGAGTAACCCCATCGTGGTATGTTAGGTTAGGGCACACTTGTAAGTGGGAGTAGGGCTATTGACCAGACCGCGCGGCGGGGACTGGTGTTGTGTGGTAGGAGCCCACTGCGCGGGCCACCACAAACTGCATCTAGTCTGAGCTGCGTTCCTTTCTCTGTATGATCACTTCTTAGCATCACCTTACACTCCTTTGTGAACACACTTGTCATGTACATCGAATATCGAACACATCTCAGTTTTCCTATCAGAGACTGACCCGGGTCTTTCTCGTAACGACAGTTCGGCTCATAGCTGTGTCCTTGCGGTGATTGTACGACGGCATATTTCCCTGCGCATAAACCAGACCTCCATCATCCCCGGGAAAATGGAGCAAAAGATTGCAAAGTGCCCGGTACATTAGCGAAGCTTATCACGCGCATTCTGTACAACAACTGGATAATTTAATACTGGTGGCCAAACCATATCGATTTTAGGAACAATGTAAAACAACTACTTAAGAAATAGCAACCCTTGCCTCAAACCAGGTGAACCAAGAATGGTCCATTCTAACACTAACATCAAAGGTATACTACCAACATGTGCGCAAATATCAGCATATCCCTTCTCAGTCAGTTATGAAAATTTGCATCCGTCCACTACCACTTCCAGCAAATCAATGATGCCGTGTTGCCAGTAAATTTTCCAAGGAGTCCGAACCCTGGCGAAACTATAATACCAGATGCTTCACCTGAGCAGCCCACCCCAGTGAAAAGTATGCACATGAGAGCTTGTGAGAAAGGATATCAGTACGGTTCATCAGAGGAATTCTTGGATAGGGTGATAATACATTGGCTTGGGCTGAAAGAGGCAATGTTGGAACTCCAGAAAGGGGTCAAGGGGAGACACAGGCCTGTAGGGATATTGCATTGCGTTGCAGAAAACCCCCCGAAATGACTAGAGTAGCCCTATTAGATTAAGGGGAAAGGAGTACACAGAGCAATGCATTGCTTACGGCTTAGTAGTCGCTGTAATACAACATTGAGCTTTCTTGTCCCGGCTCTCCTATTGTGGAAGTTAGTCACTGTCTGCCGGGCCCAATTGATTGAATATGGTTTTCTACTTACCAGGTCTCTAGGGTCCACACCGGAAGGAGACCCCGAAGAAGTAAGAACATCGCCTTCTTTAGGAGGGATAACAGGCCCACTGGGGCGGGGCGCCGGAGCTCCTACAAAGGAGGCCCCATTTTCGACCACAATGTTAACATCACCCGGGGGGGCCTCAGCCTGAGGAGCAGCAATAACACAGACAGCGAGAATAGTGGCCAAAAAGGATGCGAGGAAAATCTTAGCCTGCATTTTGAGTAAAAGGATTGAAGATTGAAATATGTCTAGGGAGTGGATGTTAAAGCAGTTGATAGATAGTCAGAGAAGCTAGTGATGGTGATGAAGTGGGACGGAGGAGGGAAGGGGTCGTTTTATACCTGAAATTTGGGCTACGAGCAGATAGAATTGGATATTGGTACTGCAACTATAACCTCCCTTCATTTGAGGGAAACTTCGATATTGTGAAGTCCCTCAGTAATATTAGCACCATTAGCACCGCTCCACGCTATGGGCTAAATGAACCCACAGCATGTAAGGAAGTCTCAGTCAAACAAGCAGCCTCAATTAGTCTGTATGCATACGAATACCGATTGAAGCCCGAAGTGAGACAGATAGCCAACCTCCCCAACTGGGTATTGCTACTTTTGTGTATAATGAACTTTGTCGTCTCTTAAATTAGAATTTTAGAGTGGCCACGAAGGTAGGGAGTATAATAGTCTGACATTTGCTGAAGGGCTGACTTTCCTATCAGATGAGGGAAGAGAAATTGGGTGAATTGATCCCCATAGGAGGATAGGGTCGTACTCACACAAGTGCAGTCGTCTCTCCAGCTGAGGAAACTAGAGCCATCCTTGCAGCACTTTCCCCGAAGGAATCCGAACTCCTCATTCTTAACCATACCGCTGATTTCCTACATCTCATTTCCGGGTCCGGCCGGAGCCTGCAAGGGAACAGCACGTCCTACTGGCTCTGCAAGCGATGAAATGACCACATCGTGGGATGGATTGTTAGCAGGCGAATGGGACTGTGACCATGTTGAAGGTGACCGGTATTGTCGGTGTTTGGGCGATGGAAAGCCCACTGTGCGAGGCTACTACAACCTATATATAGTCTCAGCTGCGTTCTCTTCTCTCTGTATGACGATGATAACTCTACACATCGAGTAGCGAACACACTTCAATTTTCCTACCACCTTCGTTCAGGGGTCTCTTCTCACGCTCGCTCCAAGGCAGCCTCCTAGCGGTGCTTCTACGACCAGTGTTCTCAACCGTCCAGGGCCCTGCGGGGGGACTGCCAAGAGCCCCGGAAGAGACGGGGCGGCACAAGGTAGTTCATCCTCGCCCGTGAACTGGCAGGACGGCCGTCATTATGAAGGACGGCGGGCCCCACTAGGTGAGACAATTTCAGGTAGAGGACGGCGGGGGACGGCGGGGGACGGTGGGTGACTGTGGATGACGATAGGGCACTGTGGGTGACGGTGGGGGACGACACAATGTCGTCGGTCCTGGTCATTGGCTCTTACCTGTCGGGAAAGTTTAGAAAATGAGTGGACGGGATGACACAATGTCGCCCCTTTGAGAACACTGTGCATAGCGGCCGTTATGCGCATGAGCAGACCTCTATCAGCAAGGACATTTAGTATAACTATTCCTACAGGAAACTATAGTTCTCTAAATACAATAAATCTTTTTTTTTTCATCTGCCTGGGCTGAACCCTTAGTCATTTATCTAAGAATTAGCCCAGTCCTAGAACTGAAACACGAAGAGGGAGAGATCGTAAACAACCATTTTACTAGAACCCCACTTAGCCCATTATTACGCCCTACAATTCATATCGTCAGTGTGTGTTCACTATAGTCTCGTAAAACTGTAATAATCAAAGAATATGCTATGTCGTTCGACATGCGTCTACTGGTAAAGCTTCGTGTTTTTTTGCCTTTTTATGTTTTTTTCTAAGCAGCTAAGCAGCTATTTTTTCCTCTGTACATTTCACCCTTTTTTCAAAGTAGGGAATTCTAAGCGGTATAGCACGTTGCTCGATTATTTTAGTTTTCACGGTATTCTCTCAACAGCACCTTCAGAACAGCAATTGCTTGAACGTGAGGTCCCTGACCAATAGTTATTATACAACCGCCTCCACCATTCCGAGCTCTAAGGTAAGAGTAAGACAAAGCCCAATGCTCCTCTAATTAGCTATTACGGGCACGATGTCAACACTTTATAAAACATGCCCATAGAGAAAACACAGCACTGGGGCGCTGCTCCTAGAAATGCCTATAGAAGAGAAGGGGAGTTTTACTACAAGGCTTGCTGCGTACAAAATGTCACAAAGGTTCTCAGGAATGAAGTCATGAGGTTGCCTTCTGATAAGAAGCTAAGCCGACACCCGTGCAGTGCCGGTGTCGGGCTCTCTCACTTCTGCCCTTGTGTGGATGGTGTGTCGCGCAAGCTGTATTCCACTCCTGTCGCCCGCGGCGTGACCTTCTTCTAAACCGTAAGATAGTTGGGTAGCGGATTGACTCGATGCTGACCCACTTAATTCACCGGATAGAGGATAGTAGGAGAGAAGTGCTTGACCCAATCAAAGTAGAAAAAGGAAACGTTGACAATGGTATGCTTGCCTTGTGTGTTGTGCCCGCTTGTCTAGTTACAGAAGGTTGAAGAGGCTATATACAGAAAATTCTGCACGCCAAGCTATCTACTAAGTGGGTGAGTCACAACGGGACTCAACACCAGGTGTGACCGTCTAACTACCCCATGATATGACCCTACCCCACAAGGGTCCCCCCTTCCATTTGCCTTCGACCCCGAAGGCCCCCGTTAACATATAGCAAAAGCTCACAAACAAATCCACCGTAACATCTCTCCTCACCTCCCCTGAGGCTTCGGCACAAACCGCCGAGTGACTAGCTATGATCCTCGTCAACCCACTCCCTTGGCTTCCTCAATCCACTCAAGATGCGGTGTTCCACCGACTCCAACTCTCTCCCAACTAAATACATCCCCCTGCTCCTCCTTCATAGACCTCTGCTCGTACTCCAGTAAATCAACCAGGGTAACACCCGCTTCCTCCTCTTCCTTCCGCTTCAGGTACACCT
>Ga0307517_10004493_pt1 | contig 21409 bp, 17 predicted proteins | sample 23_EM_MG_FD_194515 | JGI IMG/M metagenome (GOLD analysis project Ga0307517, IMG submission 194515) | Populus trichocarpa ectomycorrhiza microbial communities from riparian zone in the Pacific Northwest, United States - 23_EM | ecosystem: Host-associated > Plants > Roots > Unclassified | place... | reverse complement strand
TGTAGGCACGGGAATTGCACTGCAGCACGGCAACAGCATAGTAGGATTCTAATTTATCCTGGCTGTTAAATGAAAAAAATTTGAGTGAGTAAAGAAAGTAATAGGGTGCAACCTTGAGGTACTTTCCCGGCCTTCTGAACGTAAGTTACATAACTGCAGTGATGAGACGAGATCAATTAATTAGTGTCACAATTTCTGAATAAGGAAATCATAAGTCAGCGTATCACAGCGGCTTGGGTCGTGTATCGCTCATAACTTTGTTGGACCAGTGATTAAATTAAATTCCTTCAGAATATTTATTCTATATGCTACAAAATATTTCATTCTACATCAAAATATTGAACAAGTTGGTTCAAAGGTCGCAAGTTTGAAGTGCAAGAAGTGCTTATTTTAAGTCAAGTTCAAACTCCGAAATTGCAATTGTTGATGCGCATAATGGGTAGACAAACTGGAGAGGTTGTCCCAGTGTCTGACGTTCTGATCTCCAAGGTACCATTTATTATTTATGCCATGTACAGTAATTGAACGGCACTGCACGGCTATAACACGGCTATGCACGGCTATGCACGGCTATGCACGGGAATGTGCACGGTAGGTCACGGTAATGCACGGTAACGCACGGGATCGGCACGGGAGGCACAGTTATGATTGTCAACGCACAATCCATTTTCATGTATTCAAGTGGTAAGTAATAACTCCAAAGTGTGTACTCAAACATAATACACACTACTTACTAGGTACGTAGTATTTAAAATAGTGATAAAGGTCAGGCACGGGAGTGCACGGTAGGCCATGCACGGTAATTGCACGGTAGGCACGGCAGTGCCACGGCTTTTTCCATTTGCCCGAAGCTAATGAGTCTGATAAAAGAATGGTTACGACATGACCACACGCTATGCATGTGTACACTAGATAGAATAGAATGACTGAGAAAGAGAAACCTATTCCGCCGTAAACCACTTATCGCGCCCCCAAATCGACTCGCAAGCCCTGACCTCGGCTGTTCCCCCTGTGACTTGGTGAATATATTTTGCGAGAGCGAAAATGGCCTGTTTCATATGTGTTGGATGCTTTCGACATAGATATCCAAACCTGAACACCCTACAACGAGCGAAGTTGAGAAGGTTGTCGGAGTATGCAGATTTTCTCAGCAGGAATCCAAGATGGATTGTCCGACGGCGTTGACAGAGGTATAAGGCTGCATGGATTTCCGGTATTCCCTGACGCTCTGAGGTGGAAAAGTGAGTTTCGAGGAAGTTCTTCCACCCCGGAAGACTCTTTACGTCACGCCGGTTGGCAATTTGTTCCATATCCACACTGGGAGTGAGAATGTGTCGGCGAAACCGCTGAAAACATAAAAGTGGCACTTGATAATGTTTGAAAATGATTTTCAGGCATGTCAAAGCAGCGGTGGCATATCTTTGTCCATCCAACGCCAGGGGATGGTCAGAGCCCAGGAAATTTCGAAAGATGTTCCAATCTCCTGAAAGTTGAGGAACAGACATAAAGTTAAGGGCATCTCTATCCATCATTTTCAGCCTTGAAGGCAGGGAAATGTATTCCGGCCCGAAAAATCTCATCGGATGAAAACGATCTGACGAGTATTCCAATAGGGTAAGGAGCAAGGTCAATCGAGAGCTTGAGTAATATAGTGGGAGCTTAGACTTGAAGAAATCGAGAATCTCTTCTTGCTTTTGATTGTAAATTTTATCAACACCATCAAGCGGCTGTTCCATGTGTTCAATATACTGGATCAAATGAGCAAAGAATGTAAGACATACAAGGTTCTCGATAACTTTCAGAAATTCGGGAACAAAAAAAAATAAACTTGTCCCAGGCTGAGTGCTTGCCATTGCGAAGCAAGAATCAGGGCGATCAAAGGAAAAGTTCATTAATTCTTCCCGAAGTTGCAAGGATGCAGATAGTGGGGTATTTTCGCAGTGCCACGATATATTTTGGCCAGCATAGATGATGTGAGTGCCGTGATCATTGGAGATCGAGTCTATTAAACAGGGATGTCCAGTAACTTCCTTTGAAAGAAAATACGACAACGTACATTGCTTGGTATGGTGGAAGCAAAGTTGCATACATCTGGTGTGAATATTTGCAAAGTCGATATAAAACTCCTTTGAACGAGCCGCATCAAGAAGGAAATCACTGAGAGAGGCATGCAGAATACGAATATTGACTTCGGAAATGGTGATGACTGAGCTAAGGTCACCAAATAACACCTCAATATCTCCTCTGTTCAGAAGGAAAAAGTCTTCGATGTCCCCTGGATGGAACCTGGGGTACCGGGATGATGAGAGCAGCCAAAACCCAAGAATCAGAAGGACTGTCTCTTTTTCCTCGAGAGCAGTGAATATATGCCTGTACAATGCATCGAGTTCGCCGAAAGGCATCTCCCGAGCATGACGGGGTGGTCGGATTCCGAGGACGACGGCAAGGCGGTCTGCGGGTTGATGGCGTATTGATGAGATGTATTTTACGACGGTCGATGCGTATACAAATTGCCCAGAGGATTTTTCGACGAGTTTCTCGAGGACCTCTACGGAAGGCCACAAATGGTCCAGGTAGCGTCTCATGGGGTGAGTATCTTTAACTTCCCTAAAGCTATCAGTCAGAAAGAGCCGTATGTCATCATCGGGTTTATAGGTGTCGTCCAACGCTAATGTGGTATGAAATTCAGGGAGAGTTCCGGTAGTGAAAGAGTGGGTGAGATGCCTCTCTGGTCGGCTGGCGACGAAGACGAGGAGGGGAAGGCGGTAGTCGCGAAAGATACGCGAGATAATTTGAAGGATGCTGCATTGCGTGGCTGGAGTGTCGCATTCATCAAGACCATCAATGATGATCAGACGTCGCGAGGTAGGTGCACTGAAATATCCAGCCTCAAGCGGCTCACGAAGGGGATTGACAATCAGGGAAGCGACTTGGGCTTCAAGGGATCGGGTGAGAATGAGGGGATCTCGCTCAATAATTTCAACAATACTCCCGCGCGTCCCTGGGATGTTGATCGCGATCTGATAGGCAATTGTAGCGATGAGGGATTTGGCGTTACTGCGGGTGGGATCGGAACGAGAGAAGAAGAAGCTGGCGAGTAGGAGCTTCTCTAGATCGGAACGGCGAGCGATGTCGTGCGTGATGGCGGACTTTCCAGCTCCAGCGGGCCCGTATAACCACATAATGACAGCGTTCTGATCGTCCACATCAAGTCCAAGAATCCAATCCATGATTTTGTTGATAACGGCCGTTCGGGTGTTGGGATGGCATTTCGGTGGATCGACTGTGTCTCCAGCATCGTGAAACGCTCCGGCAGAGACTGCCTGCTGGAGAAGTTGGAATCCTTCTAAGTGATCGATAAAGGTTCCCGGTCAGTTACTATCTCTCTTTGTTACATAGGGCTCGCACCGGCTGTAGTCCCTTGCACGATAACATTGAATGTTCCACCAGTAAACCGGTTATTGCTGGCTCCTGAAAACATCATCCTGTCCCGTCCTAGATGAAAGTATATAAGAGGGTGATTTCGAAGCAACGTTGTCGACTGCTCTGATAATTTGAGGCTGTGCTGCCTTGGGAATCTATTTTTGCCTTAAGTATCCTGATCCGGTGATGTTCGCCATATCCCCGTTCTTGTTCCCCCATCGAGAACCATCCTCCACTCTTTGTCAGTAGGCAAAGCAAAGTAGGAAGGATAGGACATTCAACATTCAAATCTTCGATTTTAACCAACCAGGGAACGTTGAAAGTTGTTTTATCCCGTGGTCGTATGTACCGTCAGTGTGATATGAACTCGCTGCCATCTTCACTCGCACAGATACGCCACAGGTGCAATCCAGATCCAGCTGGGAGTTTCCCCTACTGCCAACGCTGTACCCATCATTCGGCAAGATATCGTCATTCAGTGGCCGTCGTCGGTCTCTGCGTCTCCAGTACGTTACATTCCTATTTATTTCCAACTACTGACTCGTACTGAAACTTCTTCCCATATCTTTCTTTTCATATGCTATCTCAATTTTATTCGCCCTGGCAGTAACCCCGATAGACATTCCGTCAAATATCTACATGGCACTCAGTCCGAAGGCGTAGGAACGATGTGTCCAAACCTGGGCATCCGTTACGAGGACACAGGTAGCCCCTGATCTGACGATGACCATCGACGATTCAAACCAGAAGGGAGAATTGTTCGACTTGGAATTATTCGACACTTGGGATACCACCCTGTCAGCTTACGCCGGCCCAAGACTTCAATTCACACTTACCACGCTAGTTTACCACGCTAGTTTCTTTCGTGGATGATATATTTTACTGATAACTGCCATAAAACTTAAATGCGTGACCCATCGATGCGATATACAAGCACGTCAAGGAAATAAAGTTGCTCGAGATAAAATGCGGAAGTGAAGGAGTCCGCCGACCAACATCATGAGGCTCTCACTTACCAAAGTCGCTTCGCTAACGATTACGCCTGTGTCCATATCCTAATTATTCGACATTCGACATTCCGACTTCCCTTCTCTTCTGGCCCAACTTGCCGAAATTAAGGTCGATTCAGAAAAATTACGATTCAAAGGGTGTCACTAGCCTGACTTCTGGGCGGATGTTTTCCTGAGAGGCTCCGCGGTATTTCATGGCTAGTGGATAGAAATTTTCTTCAGATTTTGATTTTTAGGACGTTTCGCAATATCATCATAGTTTTTATACATTGCATTTCTATTCGAAAGGATGCGAACTACGAATAAGAGGTGTTTGCGCGATGTGTTGCAGTCAAAAATTTTATTTGGTCTTGGAAGTTAGGATTATCGTACGCATGAAGAAACAATCCCTGCCGCCACGTTGACCACCATTCCAGCCCGTGCGCCACAGTATAATTATTGGTGGACGAGGATTAAACAAAGTGGGAGAGCGCAAAACCAGATTACGTGCTGGGGGATGAGGTGTAGATAGATTAGTTCGAGTATATGGTGGTCATCATTTCTGAATACGAGTTAATTGGTAGGCCAAACCAAGCATGGGAACATCTCCACCGACGTTGTACTGCGGTGAAGCCATCCTTAAATTGGGAAATCGCTAGATGCAACGCGCTAGCCCCGTGACAGTATATATGCTGCTACGCGGATGATCAGCATTTCAATACCCGCCTGCGATACTCATTGAGAGTGACTCTGCCAGTCCCAATCATACTTTTGAAAGGACGGTCGGCCAGAAGGGTCGGTTAGATTAGATTAGTACACGTGATCATTAGATAACCGTTCTTCCGATGTCGTCCGCAATGCCAATTGCTCCTTGCCTCTGTCCATCGTGTCGAGCCCATGTCTTTTTCTGTGCAGAACTGACGCTCGAAGCTACATCCATCCATTCCCATTATTTTTTGGACCTACTATCCCCAATATGGTGTCCACACCTAAGTTATCTGACTCTATGTGCGCGTCTTAAATTATTCAAGCTCGACAGGGAGCACTAGACACCATCAATACCCCCCTCCAGTCCCCAGCGCGGCTGTCCGCTCGTGGTCCCTGCACCTCTGAGACCATCCCACCTCCCACATCATTGGTTGCTCCCGGATATACATCCGACAATGATGAAGAGCCAGCAGACGACAATTGTATTAGGTTCTTGGCGTCGTACCTCGCTCGACGCCTCGACCTTTTCGAAAATCTGGAATCAAATTTTGGTCATAGATACCCCACACCACCCTGTTCGTAACGTTCGACCTTTTCATTCTCGGCCCAAGTAGTCACTGCCTCCCTCTCGTTGCGTATCCTCTTTCAGCCTCCGTCTGTCCTATCCTCACCATGCGTGATGCGTGCGCCGCCTCGATTTCTAAACAGTATCCATAGGGCGTCCTTCACCCGCTAATTCAAAAAGCTACCAACGCTTATACCCTACCAAGTGCCTCTCGCATGCATGCGAAGCTCGTGTTGAACTTCGTGTTCGATCTGGAAGGTGGGGTGAGAGCCATTCCGCGACGGTGGCCATATTTGAGGTTGGGATTATCGATCCAATAGGATCCATCTGACGCTACCAGGGAGCACACGGACGAAGTGGGTTTATCAAGGGCTAGGGCACGGATACGATGTGCCTGTAAGCGTACGCGATCATCGAGGAGTGCCCTCGCTACTACCACTTCTCGAGGTAGAAGGACGACAAAGCGGCGTCGATGAGAACTCATGGTCAAATGTTGGGATTAGAATTTGGAGACGAGGCAGTCAATCAGGAACTGCCGGAGAATCGACACTTGGATAAAGAAGCTAGGCTGAAGAGCGAGCTTCCACGAATATCGCGCTGGGCATTTGTCGCAACCATCCGTCCATCTCCCCACCTCAAAACTGCAGGTTTGCCCACCGCCTGCCTCCTATTTTCCTGTTCCTGACTATCCGGTCACAGTTATATCATGATCACCCCGTTATATGGCCTTGTCCGCACCAACTTTGGTGCGGTTTCTTGACCGGGAACGATCGCCAATCCTCTCAGTTCTGCACGACCACGCCATCGTCTATGAGCTCGTCCACCCTGAAAGCATGATACACGATTTTCAGCGAGCCATAGCGGCTCCTTGCATGACGATCTTCAAGTTCCATCCCGTTCAACACTTGTTTGACTTTCCACCGACATTCACCCCGCATGCTCCACGACCAGCCAGAAATCCTCCAATATTTTACGCTACTGCACGACGACGGTTTCCTCATCTCGCCGACACCTAGCCCTAATTTTTTGTATTTTTGGCTCGATCCGCGAGTCTGCGCTGACGGCGAAATTCGCCTCATTTCTCGATTTTCACACTTCAAATGTTCCATTTCTCCTTCGACTCCGTGAACACTATCTTGGCCGTCTAGCGTCTTCCCTCGTCTGCGTCACCATCGAATCCCTATCATCCTCTGTCATCCCGACATTCTCTCGTCTCTTGTTGTCCACTAATTGACTTGCCTCCTCACGACGTCAAGACCCGCCCTTGAAATTCGCGCACTAGCGGCTAAGGCATCTTCTTCCTACTTCAATAGTGAGAGAATACGGGAACGGGCATTACATTGACAATTCACCACTCGTCTACAATCACCTTCCCAGCAACGACACCGGTTGTTTTACATTCTCCCCCGTTCAGGACTCACTTACGGCCGTCATAATTGCACCTTCTACGCGCTCTCCTTTTCGTCATCCGCATTCTCATCACCTCGTATCCTATGCCGAGATGGACGAAAGGGCCGAGATAACCCTTTAGATGGAAACATTGCCCGGCGTGTTCAACAATATCGCGAACTGCAAATTTCGAGGAGCAGATGGGCGGGGAATAGTAAGCAAAAGGAGCGAAAGGAGGGTGTACAATGGATGGGAGGGCCGTTCATATGATCAATAGGTTTGTTTCGTCAATGCAACGCAAGCTCCTTACTGATGGCGTGTCCTTCTCCAGGCGAAGATATTTTCGTTGATGAGGAGGCCCAAGATCATGATATATCCCATTTCTTCTACCTGACGACCAAGAGCGCCGTTGGGTTGATATACACATGGCTAGTCATGTTGATCCGTATCTTATCTCGATCGTGTGGCCTAGGTGGGATGAATGGTCGGTTCAATTGTGGTGAAACAGCGGGACGACGAACTCGGACTTGCCTCCCCGAACAAACGCCCTCATCCTCACCTCGAACGTCACATATACGCGATCTGAATAACGACAATCCCGCCTCTTCCAAGAACGTTCGTGGTCTCGCACTCTTTTCTTCCTTCCCGCCGCGTTCTCTTCCCACAAAGCTGTCCATGCGAGTTCGTGCGACACTCAGAAAGCTTACGTTGGAGTTTTTGGTTCGCGTAACCCCGATATCGAATTCCCAGTTTTCCCTGATTTTACCCCGTCATCTCGTTTGTCGACCTCACTCATGGTGTACAAGGTTGACCTCTACCATCTTCACCAAAACACCTATCACGCAAGACCGCTTCTGTTCCTGGTCAGCGAAGAATTCACCTGAGCTACATACAGTCTTCTCTCACCCTGCCCCTTCCTTATCGGCGAACAGCTGATTACTGCCTTTGTCTCCGGATTCCGCAGAGCAGTGGTTAACGGGCCTCGTTCAATTGGGAGGTTTCAGAACCCTGTACACCTGGCCAGTGGTGTTGACCCGCGACATCGATACCTCATGGGCCGGGGTGGTCGAGTGGCAGATGGGTGGCGTAGAAACGGGGATTGAGGGTGTGTGCGAAAGACAGGGTGGCTCCGACATTTCGCGAGGCCTAGGTGGGAAGAGTGCTCCTAATGGAACGGCGGCGACGATGAACTTCAAGCGATGTCTCTGACTCCGGCCTTGGGACGAATACAATCCACTCGAACGCTGCATACAAACGAAGGCGTGGGGTGGAACTTTTCAACCTTCGTGGTTTTGTAGGTTGATGTCGAATGGACCCTCCCCTCTCAATTATCCAATAACGGCAGCAAGCCTTATGTCCCGAGCTTGTTCGAAGATCCTGATGAAGCACAACAGCCGAGACGTTGGAGGTTGTGAGGCGGTGTGTATACTCTGTTACAGTCGGCTCAAACTCGCACTGAATCCCTGCGAGGTGCTTTAATGGATTTACTCAATGTCAAATGATTTCATAAAAAGTCGATTAAAGCTAATGAGTCCGATAAAAGAATGGCTACGACGCGACCACACGCTACGTATGTATACACTAGATAGAGTAGAATGACAGAAAGAGAAACCTATTCCGCCGTAAACCACTTTTCGTGCCCCTAAATTGACTCGCAAGCCCTGACTTCGGCCGTTCCCCCTGTGACTCGGTGAACATATTTTGCGAGAGCGAATATGGCCTGTTTCATATGTGTTGGATGCTTTCGACATAGATATCCGAACCTGAATACCCTACAACGAGCGAAGTTGAGAAGGTTGTTGGAGTAAGCTGATTTTTCCAGCAGGAATAGAAGATGAATTGTCCGACGGCGTTGATAGAGGTATAAGGTTGTATAAATTTCTGGTATTCCTGGATGGTTTGGGGTGGAAAAGTGAGTTTTGAGGAAATTCTTCCACCCCGGAAGACTCTTTACTTCACACCGGTTGGCAAGTTGTTCCATATCCACACTGAGAGTGTGAGTGTGTCGGCGAAACCGCTGGAAACATAAAAGTGGCACTTGATAATGTTTGAAAATGATTTTCAGGCATGTCAAAGCAGCGGTGGCATATCTTTGTCCATCCAACGCCAGGGGATGGTCAGAGCCCAGGAAATTTCGAAAGATGTTCCAATCTCCTGAAAGTGCAGGAACAGACATGAAGCTAAGGGCATTTCTATCTATGATTCTCAACCTTGGAGGCAGGGGAATGAAATCCGGCCTGAAAAATGTCATCGAATGAAAAGGACTTGATGAGTGTTCCAATAGGGTAAGGAGCAAGTTCAATCGAGAACTTGAGAAATATAGTGGGAGCTTCAACATGAAAAAATTGAGAACCTCTCCTAGCTTTTGATTGTAAATTTCCTCAACACCATCCATGGGCTGTTCCACATGTTTAATATACTAGATCAAATAAAAAAAGAATGTAGGACATACAAGGGTCTTGATAACTTGCAGAAATTCCGGAACAAAATAAAATAGACTTTCCCCAGGCGCAGCGCTTGCCAAGAAAGAATCAGGGCGATGAAAGGAAAAGTTCGTTAATTCTTCCCGCAGTTGCAAAGATGCGGATAGTGGGGTATTTTCACAGTGCCATGGTAGGTTACGGCCAGCATAGATGATGTGAGTGCCGTCATCATTGGAGATCAAATCTGTCAAACCGGGGTAAGCGGTAAATTGTTCTGATGGAAAATATGACAACGTACATTGTCTGGTATGGTGAAAGCAAAGTCGCATACATCTGGTGTGAATATTTGAAAAATCGATATGAAATTCCTTTGAACGAGCCACATCAAGAAGGAAATCGCCAAGAGAGGCATGTAGAACACGAATACCGGCTTTGGAAATGGTGATGACGGAGCTAAGGTCACCAAACAGCATTTCAATATCTCCTCTATTCAGAAGAAAAAAGTGTTCGATATGTTCTGGACGGAACAAGCGGAACCGGGGTGCTGAGACCAGCTGAAACCCAAGAATAAGAAGTATGGTTTCTCGGTCCTCAAGACCAGTGAATATATGCTTGTACAATGCATCGAGTTCTCCGAAAGGCATCTCATGAGCATGACGCGGTGGTCGGATTCCAAGTATGACATTCAGGCGGTCTGCCGGTTGATAGCGGATTGATGAGACGTATTTCACCACAGTCGATGCGTATATGAATTGCCCAGAGGACTTTTTGACAAGTTGCTCGAGTACCTCTACGGAAGGCCACAAATGGTCCAAATAGCGTCTCATGGGGTGAGTATCTTTAACCTCCCTAAAACTATCAGTCAGAAAGAGCCGGATGTCATCATCAGGTTTATACGTGTCGTCCAACGCTAATGTGGTATGAAATTTGGGAAGAGTTCCGGTAGTAAAAGAGTGGGTGAGATGCCTCTCTGGTCGGCTGGCGATAAAGACGAGGAGGGGAAGGCGATAGTTATGAAAAATATGTGAGATAACTTGAAGGATGCTGCATTGCATGGTTGGAGTGTCGCATTCATCAAGACCATCAATAATGATCAGACGTCGCGGGGTAGATGTACTGAAATATCCTGTTTCAAGCGGCTCACGGAGGGGCTCGACGATTAGGGAAGTGACTTGGGCTTCAAGGGATCGAGTGAAAATGAGAGGATCTCGCTCAATGGTGGCAACAATATTCCCCCGCGTCCCTGGGATGTTGATCGCGATCTGATAGGCAATTGTAGCGATGAGGGATTTGGCGTCACTGCGCGCGGGATCGGAACGAGAGAAGAAGAAACTGGCGAGCAAGAACTTCTCTAGATCGGAACGGCGAGCGATGTCGTGCGCGATGGCAGACTTTCCAGCTCCAGCGGGCCCGTATAACCACATAATGACAGCGTTCTGATCGTCCACATCAAGTCCAAGAATCCAATCCATGATTTTGTTGATAACGGCCGTTCGGGTGTTGGGATGGCATTTTGGTGGATCGACAGTGTCTCCAGCGTCGTGAAACGCTCTGGGAGAAACTGCCTGCTGGAGAAGTTGGAATCCCTCTAAGTGATCGATAAAGGTTCCCGGTCAGTTACTATCTCTCTTTGATACATAGAGCTCGCACCGGCTGTAGTCCCTTGCACGTTAACATGGTTAACATGGAATGTTCCACCAGTAAAACGATTATTGCTGGCTCCTGAGAACATCGTCCCGTTCTAGATGAAAGTGTATAAGAGAGTGGTTTGGTATCTAAGCGTTGTTGCCTTCTGTGAGAATTCGAGGCCGCGGCTGTGCTGCCCTACGAATCTATTTTTATCTTATCCTTGTTCCCTTTTCCTCCATCGAACATTCCTTTGCCTCATAATGAACCATCCCATGAACCATCTTCCACTCCTTGTCAGTGTTTCAAAGGACGGTGGGCAGGATAAGGCATTCAATGTTCAGTTTTGACTAACCGGGGAACGTTGCAAGTTTTTTTATCCCGTAGTCGTATGCCATCTTCACTCGCGCGGGATCCGGATGGTAGTTGCCCCTACTGCCAATGCTGTACCCAGAATTTAATGGAAACCGACGAACGTCGAGTTGTCGAAGGAGTGGTTGGTTCGATAGCGACAGGTGCCTCTTACATCCCTCGCTGGCTTACCCCAGAACTAAATGAGGAATAATCAAAACCCAATGCATCAACCCTTCTTTTCAAACGTGCTGCAATACATTTCCCCTCGGTGGACCATGCTCGTCCCGGGAATATTTGCTAGGTTAAATTTGGTTCTGAAGTCTCGATAGTGAGTCTGCGGTTGCCTATATAACGGTATGCAGGTGAGTTTATTTCGTGCTGGATCAAGTTCGGTGGCTGAGAGCTCTCTCGTTCAGTCGCCCCGTTTCCCCCTAGTTTTTCCACCATCTCATTGTTCACTCATTGGCCTTATTGCCCTCAGGCCTGCCAGCATCTACGGACACAGCCCTTCTAAAATTTTATGGATTTCTCTTTCTGTAAGAATATGTACCACTTTATTTTGTTTCGCGGGTAGCGCACAACGGAATCTTCTAGGACCCCCCGACGCAGGATACAGGAGTTTGACAACCAAATGATCTTTAACTATAATCAACGCAGAGGTAGACTTACATAAGGACGGGCCAAGAACTTTGAGTCCCTCCAATTCCATTTGAGTCGTAAACTCACTGTATCTCTCTCACGACTGTCGGTCACCCACCTTCTCCTCAAGACGGGTCAAGGTAACGACATTTGAGATTGAAAAGTTAAGAATAGAACGCAAAAACCGGGTTCTCAAATTCCTGGAATCCTGGGATGCCATAAGTATTTCGCATCAGCAAATCCTGGTTCTCTGTCTGAAGCACTCCGGAGCGCTCCAGGTTATGTGTCCAATCGCTCCGCAGTGCTTGAGGCCACCTCCCAAAGGGTGACGGGAGTTGTTCAACTGCAATTAAAGCGGAGGTAGACTCGCCCTCATTGGAAGTAGCTTGACGTATGGAATGGAAGTGCACCCCATTGAAATGTTTCCTGGTGAAAACCAGATCTGCGAATAAGAACTCGTTTTTGAGGGCCATTGCTGCACATCACGCACAGGAATACGAGTCTTCAAGTTCTCCTTTGTTTTTTCTTGTTGCTAATCGCGAACAAGACCGATGTCATCTCTCCAATTCAAATTCAAACACCTTCATACACAGACGGTCACCGGTCTACGCGTTGTTATTCGTCCTAATGGTCGTGGTCATGGAAGCAGGGACGAGATGCTCCGCGAATCCGCGTGAAACCGGTTTCGAAACACTGACTTCGAAGATACTTATCCCATCGCGGGGGGGCAGTGAAACCGCTTGCTGGAGGGGGTTGTTCCCAACTTGGTCCACCTCTGCGCGGAGATCTTCTACAAGCGCAACAATCAGGACCACTCAAGAAAGGCAAGTGAAAAACAAAATATACATCCACAAGTTCATTCGGCAACCTATTCAACGCCCACTAACCCTTGCGAACACCCCACCAACCTAATCCTCGTCATCGCAATGCCACCGCACCGGTTTCTCCTTCGTCAACATGGGCAGCAGCGTGCCGCCCAAACCCATTTCTCTCCAATCCCTCGAAAAGCACCTCCGTCGCCCTATCCAAACATACCTTACAAGGGAAATACAATGAAACCCGATTCGAACCTCTGACCCGTTATTCATTTACCGTTTTCATGAACCCTGGCTATAGATATTCCTACAGAAAGTGCACTCCCTGAAATTTTAGACGGCGATGTCCGGTTACTCGTAATGGAAGAGTGTTAAATTCATCAAAAGGTGTCAAACGTCCTGAAATATAGTGCAGCCGTTTGCAACACGACGGGAATCTTGCGCTACATTTACCGTGGTTGGCTTAATTTGTTTTCGGAGCTTTGGAGTGTAGAGCCCTCGCTCTCCAAGTACATAGGCTGTACTTCCGGGCCATTACAGCAAGAATGGTTGAACCAAAAATTCGCTGGTCAACCGACATCCTCATGATTTCGAACCTCTGCGTCAACTCACCTGTGTTCCTGCTTGATTCGTATCAACGACATGCAACCAACACTCTTCGCCCACCTGGCAGGTCCAACTACATAACCAGTGTCTTCTAGACTCCCTCGTGTCTACCCTACTCACCCGTCTCGGGTATATTAAATAACGTAAGGGGTTCTAGCCTAGCCGAAGTTGGATGCAAGAGATCTGCTGAATTATTTAAAAATCATGAACACGGAGGGAACCGAAATTGGGAAAATATTTCTCACCGAATGTCAAATCTACCAGGTTGGGATTAAAGAGGTCCTCTACATCCTCACCCTCCAATTTCGAGGGTGGTCTGAGAAGACGGTCATCGAGGCCGACCCATTTTATCAGCAACCGCACGGGAATCCAACGGCTACCCTCTCTTAGGTCGCTTTCTCACAAAAGAAGGGACTTAAATGTACTATAGGGAAGGGCCATCAAAGTAATCGTCAAATTTTGGCCATCATTGATGGACGTTTTACTGTTGACTTCCTTGACAGTTGCTTGACTCGCACAACATTGCCTAAATGGGCCGAGATGAGAAGCGAGGAATGAAGACCGAAGAAGCGAGAAGCGTGGAGCGAGGCCCGGGAGCGAGTAAGAGAGACTGATAGTTTCTCAGAACCCTTGTCAAAAAGTAGAATAACGCCTAGCCGAATCGTATAAAGCCAGTACAGAATCTTTCGGAAAAAAGCACTCAGAAGTCCACTCCGAGCCTAAGCCAACTCCTCTCATCAAAATGCGTTTCTTCATGATCACCTCAGTCCTCGCCAGTGTGGCAGTTGCTCTCGCCATGCCCGGCGGTGGTGGTGGAGGAGGTGGCGGCGACGGCATTCTCTGCCATTCGTCTACTTTCCCCAACCCCGAGTGCTGTTCCACCGATGTCCTCGGCGTTGCTGCCTTGGACTGCATTCCTCGTAAGTTTTCGCTTCGACTTTGAATCGAAAGAGATCCCTTATCTACCTTACTTTACTTACAGCCTCTCCCGTCCCTCACAATATCCCCGACTTCAAGGCGACTTGTGCCGCCGGTGGCAAAACCGCTAAGTGCTGCCTTCTTCCAGTGGTACGTAAATTTTGTTTCGTACTGGCGGACGGTGTATTGAAATGTGATGGAACACGAATAGGCTGGCCAGGCTCTCCTTTGCCAAGATCCCCTCTAAATTTGGAGCCACCAATTTAGGGATAGAGTCAAGGCGATGGTAGCGTTGAGAACTATTCTGCGCATTCGGAGAAACAAGTGGCGAGAGCTAGATACCTAGTCCATCGACGTATTTCAATAATTATACGATTTGATTTCCATGCCCTCCTACTAAATCACGATGACTCCTCCAATGGGAATCCATTAAGACCTCCCCGAGATGCAATCCGCCTATGTATCCTCACTTGTGAGTTGAGAAGAAAAAAAAGTTCTGGCTCCTACAATCCGTTTATATGGTGTACTAGGGATCGCGTCGCCGAACATTCAAAGCTATATGGCCAAGTTTAATGTGTAATTTAGCAACAAGTTCGGCATCAGACTTGTGATGGCTCAACCAAGATAGCTTAACAACTTGCGAACAAGGCCGCAATGCCTACAAAATGTACATATCCCTGGTCAGAAAAAGTTTGGCTCAGGGATACATCCTCTCCTGTTCCTTACGCTTCCTCCACCCAAGGTTTCTTCGATAAACACTCATCATTGTCAAAGATCCACTACAGATCGCCCGTAATCCAAGACACCGCATACGTTCAACATAGAAATCACGAAAACGAGAAGCGGTTAGCCGTCGACGACTCGGAAGAAGAGGTTCTAGGCGACGACCCGAGAGTGGGTAGAAATAAATTATTCACCTTTTCCCCTCACCGAATACTCGTATTTAAACGCTGCCGTTGCATCAGATACTTGTCCACCACAATGGTACCGATAGCTAATCTTTCTAATAATGGGCATTAGTCGAAATTCATGACCAGGGGAATGACGGAAAACAGACCTTGACTGTCTGGTTCGTTTGCAAACACCTATTTGGTCTTCAAGGATTAAGCCGACGAACGGACAAAAATCAAAAAAAGGGGAACTATGGGATTTACAGATGTGAGGAATACGACTTGGGTGATAGTTGAACGAGTAATATGGAAGGAGCTTACCCTCAATCGTCCCTTTAATTCCCAATATCCCAGAGGGCGAGGGCGAGGGTGGGGTAGATAGTGGGCCGCGTCCACTCCGATTGCAGTATAGGCGCGTTGGATGATGACAGAATTCTAAAGCACACATCTGCGACAGGAAGGCAACGGGTACCATTCAGATGCATAAATGTTAGCTGTAAAGAATGAAGGGAAAAACAAGTACCAAACCGAACTCAAATTTCATCCTCGAGTTTACGGCAGTTGAAACAGGGTCAATCGAGCGCTGGCGAAGAACTGGATGGCACATCTTGAAGGGAGAACGAAAACCTGGGATATATTCGGAGTGATGTGTCGTTTAACACCACAGGAGTCGGATGCCATGGATGGCGTTGGTGTTAACATTGCGGGATGAGTGCAAGAATGCAAGTGTTACATAAACGCAATTCCAATTCGCGAACAGGCGAAGACGGACCTTGATCATGGTACACAGACCGCACCCTTCGCGTCGTTCATGGATACTCATAGATGAAACCTTCATCTCAAAATTTCAACATGGTGCACCGAAACTTGCAGAAATGATATTAAGATGAGAAAGACGACTTAAATTTCAAGGAAACCAAGGGGAAAGAACTTACCGCGCCCCAAAACTATCCATGCGTCCTTTCTCCGTGCTTCTCAATACCAAAAAGGCACAAAGTTAGTTGAAGAGACCATGAAAGCGTGCGATAGAGGGCAATACGACTAGAAGGAATCAATCCAATCGGTTCAGCCAAGATATCTGGGACTTAAGGATGCCACTGGTTGGCCACTGGGAAAAGGAAACAAAAAGCGACCACCAGGAGTTTCAAAGGAGTTTTGCAGTCGCCCCAACACAAACATTTCCGCAGACACCGTCGCTACGGGTGACTAGTTGACTCATTGTGGCCCATCCAGGCCGACTACCCACAAGGAATAATAGGAAATGCGACTGAAAGGAATCCATTCAATCGGTTCAGCCAAGATATAAGTATGAGACTTATGGATGTTACTGAGAGGGTGAAAGAAATAAAAAGCGACCGAGGAGTTTGCATTGGCCTCTGAACCAAACATACCACGCTTTTCTATTTCCTGTCAACGTCGCTCGGCCGGAGGTCTGAATGCTGAATATTGGATATTGGATATACACCTCGCTCAATTCCACTCGTGCTTCATCGGACTTGCTGACCTGATTGAAGTTGCTTCTTCCACTCCCAGTACATTGCCTATGAGTGGCGGCATGCATTTATCTCTCTTTGATCTCTCTCGTATACATTTACCTGGAACCCCAAGGGAGCCCGAAGATAAAACGCTGGCATCTCGAAATTTCTGTTTTCTTTTTTCTTTCTCGTCGGCCCTCTTAACTCTCTCTGAACCAGTCCTCTCTAAGTAATCTAAAAGCGCGGCAAGGGTGAGCCTCTTACTTTCTCCTTGACTTCCTTTATCTTATCATATCGTTGTTACTCGCCGTCTCTTTTTTTCCACAGACACGTCCGTTATCTCCATCACCTACCTATCACCCGAGATGCCTGTTCCCTTCCGACGTCAACAGGAATCCATACATGAGCGGCTACGGGTGTCTTGTTCCAATTTTGATTCGCAGGGCGATCGGTTCTACGACTTACCATAGGTCCATTATGCCCATCCCCAACAACCACGACCACCATTCTACTTCGGCCGTGGATAATTCGTTACTTGCCAAAACGATCGTTATCGAAATTGGCACCCATCCTCTTTTTCCTCATTCTTCGTTGATAGCGACCAGCTCGCTGTGACTTTCGACCGCGGTGTCGAGTCTTCTCGCCGAGGGTGGTGGGATGGGACACGGGGAGAATAATATTTTAGGAGGAGCAAAGAGAAGGGGTGCCTACCTGGTCAGTCCTTTCCCTCGTCGCTTTAGTCGATCTTGACGCTTTCAACAGCGATGACGACCTCCATAAAGGAAGACTGGTCAAACATGAGATAACTTACCCGACCCCTCTTGCCTCTTTTAACATCCACGCCGCCATGTCGAAATTGACGCAGAGATGGAGATATTCGTGCACCATGTCGAGTCTTTTACGACGAGTTCAACAACACCGAGAGCCTAATTCGGAGGGGTAACCGGGCGGTGCGAAAGAAACTCGGGTAGCGAAACATTTGAGTGGAACGTATTCCTACCTGGTCAGTCGTTTTTCTCACCAACATACTCAACCTCAGCGATAACATATCCTACCCCAGACATCTTCGTTACCATGGAATTGCAAGAACACCCTACCCCATCTCTTCGATCCGACGATCAGGAGCACTATTGGGCGACGGCGTACACTTGGGTAATTGTGTCGAGTCGTGCTTGTAGCGATCTTGAAGCTGCGTACTGTCCCGGTGAATTTCAATTTGAGTATTCTCTTACATGAACCAACGCCTGCCTAAACCCAACGACTCAGAGCCACTCAAACGATTTCAAGCCCAAGCTCGTTAACAAAGGAACTCGAAACGAAAGTACGGAGACTACGTTCCGCTGCCCTACTCTGCCCTCCCTTCCACGCGACAATAAAGCGCACCGATTCACACTTGGTCAGTCTTTTTGTTCGTGGCGTACTGACTGAGAAGAACCGGTGGGCGATGCGATGGAACCTCATACACCCCACCTCACTCCAATGACTGGCGGCGTCTGCCTGCCAAGTTGCAAGGTACGACGCGACGATCTGTGTTTCCTGCACTTTTGAAACTCCCCAGATATCGGCTTGATGTGGAGAAGAAAGCGGAACCAACGACAGTGGTGCCTTGAATGTTCGAAGAGTGCTCGAAGAGTAAGAGAGGATGATGTTGGAGAATGGGATATCTTGACGAAGATCGGCGTGTGCGGAGCGGTATGTATAGTTCGGTACATGGTGATCCCTATGTTTTCCCTCTGCCTCCCTCTCTCCTGTTATGTCGTTCCTGTATTCGGTGCCGTTGTTCGCCTCAAATGATTTATGAAACTACGAGTAGTTGGTGCGCGAATGTCGTGATGCGGGTTCTGGATTTAAATTTCTGTTGTTCGTCTCAAACTAAGGCCCGTACTGACTTTTTGAATTGCGAGTAGAACGGATGCAATTATATCCGCAACTTGCAAGTAAGCAACTCTCAACACAAAAAGGGGGTATGGGGGGGTTAGGGTACGGATATTGATATCATAGACCAAGGCTTGGTAGTTGGTGGGACGTTTGAATACTAAACATTAGTCAGTGACACGGACTGAAGCCGATGATGCAATGGTAGTGAGGCTTTCTGAGGGCCACCAAAAAATCAAGGAAAGAAACTTGAAATCGGGGCGCATACCACTGACACGGGCATGCATGCTTGGCAGTTCCACTAGCGACCGAAAATGTAGCCAGTCACTCAACAACTACCCTCACTGCAGAACATATGGTTATGCGTGATGATGGACATTGAGACTTGCATTGGAGACGCTAGTGGTGAGCTTCGTGGAATTGTGGTCACTAACTCGGAGGGAGAGGGAAAGGGAAAGGGTAGGACGTGGTTCGAAGGGAGTCAGAAGGGGGTTCAAGCGGGATTGGACAGTTGGACCAAAGCAAGTGCAAGTGGAGACTCGGAGGATTGAATAAACAGGCATCGTGAGTACACCACCAACATCAAGTGATGGTATACATATAGCCATACTCGGCCCATTCGGAACACGATAACCTTGTCAGGGGTGAGGTAAAGACAGATCATATTTGGATGCTGGTGGTGTTGTTCGACGGCGAGGAGAGGAAAGGAAACTAGAGCGACGATTTGTACAATGGTCGGATGCCGTACAAAGAATATATCGAGCTCACTGTTGTCGGATGAAACCTGTAACACGATTGGTTAGATAGAACCAAGATAGAACGAGGAAACGACATTTTCCTTGTCGAGTTCACCATTTCATAATTCCATCTCTCTTCCACCGAATTCCATCTTTCCACCTAGTCCGTGTTCGATACGCTACGACGAGATTAGCGTCGTGGAATGAAACTGGCCGAGTATTGCGAAGGGAGGGGCACTACGAGGAGGATAGAACGAGTTATTGTAGCGCCGGGGATCCATCTTGATAGAAATTGAACATATGATATAAATTAAGTTGACTTGATTCTTGGCGTCGCTAAATCCACAGACAATGAGACCAAGGCCACAATTCGATGGCGACATGCACGCGCGTTCGTGAGATCCGGTAGATTCCAATTTCCTCTTGTTGATGAACTTTAGCGTATAAGGCACCCCGCTGGAGTTGGATATCTATGAGGAAAGGGAATACCAAGGTAAAGGAACGCTGACCAGTTACCCAACTTCCCACTGCCGCTCTCCACCGAATTCGCCAACTTATTCCTGTCTACTGCATCTGCTCCTCCCATTTCTGAGTTCTCACTGTCGTGGAATACAGCTGTCAAGACTGCCTCGCCGGTCATTCTTCTGGAAACTAGATTCGGTACGGACGGTAGAAAGCCACAGGCGGACCTGGGTGTCATCGATCGACAAAGGTAAAGTGGATGGCTGGACGCCGCAAATGAGTTGTGAAGCAGCTGCTGTCGATTTGTGACCATTTTGTTGTTAGGAAAGGTGATTTTTGTCCCAACGACAAGTTGAACATCCCGTTCTGGACCCGTCCTACCGATTGAACGAGAGGTGTTAGCCACTGGTTCTACGGTATCCAAGGAGAGGTAGTCGAGACGGTCAAAGACAAGAGGGGACGACACTGAAAGGGGAGGTAGAGTGAGATGAAAGTGTATGTAGGTGGAGAGATTGTGCCAACTTTCTGTGTGTCACACAACTTCTCGCAACAAGGCCTGAGTCGATTAGATTAGATCTTTTACAAGTGCACGTGACTTTATAGATAACAGATTTCCGTGGAATCTATTGGGAATCCAGCCGTCCTGCCATCTCCACCGGTCGACATTGTATTAGGTTCTTCGCGTCATACCTCGATGCCTCGTCCTTTTCGAACATGTGGTACCAGAATTTGGTCGTACACCAAGAGGAAGACCCTTACTTTCGACAAGTTGTGTTTCGATCTAACATATTTTTGCGATTTACACCGAAGAAGATGCCAATTCATATTTCGACCCTCAATATCCCGTCATGAAACATGGGCCTCTGCTCCTTGGAGCTGTTTCCAAATGCTGGAAGCGGGTCGCTTTCAACTCTGGAGCACGGTTAGCATTCACACTCGCTGAAGCGACAATCTTCTGAGAGAAAAGTCGACTTGTCGAAGAGGTTATATTTGTCCGAACACACGCTAGCGCCAGGGAAACGTCGGAACCGAGATAAAAAGATGAAAGGCGCACTGTCTCGTCCTAAGCTTCACTTGCCGGCTCTCCTTATCTGCGCTGCTCTCTTCATCTTGCCAGCCGTCCAAACACTCAACAGGGGGAGTAACCACTCTTGCCTCATCGTTCTATACAACATCAGAGGGGTGATATTGATGTATCACTCAGTTGTTATAGGCAGGCGCGGGTTCAACCGCACAGAGTACCGAGATTGCCAAAGTCAAGATAGGACACAACTAGTTGAGTGGACCCGACGGCGCGATGGATCCTGTAGGTCGTGTAGAAGGCAGGGGTAAGTCGCTTCGTTAATACCTATTACGCCTGTGCTCGCCTGTGGCTAGGAATGTAGATCATGTTACTTAGTCAGTAAAGAAATCGAATAAATCGAACAGATAATTCACCAACTATATCACTCGGAACCCACATTGCTGGACCCACTCCCCCCTACCCTAGTACCCGTCTGCGCCTAGGCGTTCCCG
>Ga0307517_10004492_pt1 | contig 21411 bp, 15 predicted proteins | sample 23_EM_MG_FD_194515 | JGI IMG/M metagenome (GOLD analysis project Ga0307517, IMG submission 194515) | Populus trichocarpa ectomycorrhiza microbial communities from riparian zone in the Pacific Northwest, United States - 23_EM | ecosystem: Host-associated > Plants > Roots > Unclassified | place... | reverse complement strand
ATAACTTTATTAACTCGCACCTGGGATAACCCCATAAAAAACAAAACAAAAAAAATCACAAAACTCAAGGACCAATAACTTATTGCCAAAGGATGAAAGTGAAAAAAAAAATCAATTTCATAAAAAAATATTGAGAAAAAAAATTATAGTCAACCTGGGTTAACTCAACTAACCTGTTACCCGATATACGAGATCAGGATAACCCCACAAAAAAAAATAGAACAAATCATGAAGCTCAAGACTAATAAACCAATATCGAATTATGAAATTGAAAACAAAAATATTAATTTGTAAAAGAGGACAAAAAGAAGACCAAACTTAAACCAAACTAATATTTGAAAATAGTGACCCTGATCATGAGATTAGAACTACTTTATAGAAGGCTGACACAAATTTATTTTTTTCCAATCATAAAAAATTAAAAATAAAAAAAATAGTAATCAAAACATTGAGGATCAAATCTGGTATAAAAACTAAATGAAAAAACAATTAAGGACTATATTAAAAAAAATAAGAAAATAAAAAAAAAAACAATCAAAAGAATTAGAACCAAAATTAGATACAATAATTAAATTGAATAAAATGTTGAGGGATAAAATTGAAAAAAAATTAAGAAAATTAATAAAAATAAGTAATCAAAAGAACAAGGACCAAATTAGAGAAAAAAATGAAATAAAATGATTAGAGATGAAATTATAAAAACAATAAACTTCAAAATCAACACAAATTACAATCAAATTATTGAGGGACAAAATTAAAATAAATACAATCTAGAGAATGCAATTGAGTGTTGGAAGGGAAGCTCAAGGTCAAGAGAGAGAGAAAAGAGAGAGGAGAAAAATAGTTCACCACTACCTAACCACCGTATTTTTCAACACACGAGCAACCCCATCAGTTTTGTCATCACTAGACGCATGAACGACACAATGATTGGCTATTTTTTGATGTCCAATGTCATTACACGCATCTCTTGAAGGGCGTTGAAGGCGTCCATAAACAAATGCGTGCAAAGCATGCATAAGCCACTTTTTTTTTAGTAATATTGATATTTTTTAAGTTACCAAATTATCCCTAATTGAAACTGATAATAACACAAAAGGCATACTAAAAAGAATAAAATGCCCTTAAGACAATAGATTTAGTTTTTTAATTTGAAGGATAAATCCGTCAATTTACTGTTCAAAAAATTTGAGAAGACAACAAAGCCCCTCTGCGTTAACCACTTTTTATTATTATTTGTCAAGTTATCAAATTGCCCCTAACTGAAACTAATAATAACAGAAAAACATACTAAAAAGACGAAAATGCCTTTAAGACAACAACCTTAGTTTTTTTAATTTAAAGGATAAATTCATCATTTTACTGTTAACAGAATGAAAAGACAATGTGAAAGCATAATAATTTTTCTTTTAAGGGTAATTAATTATTTAGTACTTTGAAAAATATTAAAAAGACCAAAAAGCCCTTTATGCAAGCCTAACATTTGTTTTTTCTTTTTAAGGATAATTAAGTCTTTTTACTGTTCTAAAAAAAAGAAAAATATTAATTTACCCCCATTCAATTTGTTAATGCTAATTGAACCCTGTGAAATGATCAATTTGCCCCTCAATTTGCACTTATTTGGCTCTCATTGTGGAGGACAAAAACATCATTACACTATAGCAATCCACAATACAATGTGTCTTGCTCCAGAGTGAATTACTAAGGACCCTTAGTTTTTTGGATAATTTTAATTGAACATTTTGTTTAAGTTCATGGATGACACTTTCTTTGGTTGATATAATTGTTTGAGATGTGATATGTGTGTATGATTCATGGTGTTATATTGATTTGAATTGATTAAATTGAGTATTTATGACATCAGTGAGAGTCTTAGTTTATGACTTAGATGGAATTTCTTGATTTAGATGTTTTTATGATTTTTTTTTTATTGATATTGAGAAACATGCATGATATAATGGATGTGATGGTAATTGATTTTTGAAGAACAACTTGATTTGTTGAAGTTTGGAAATAGTTAGTATTGTTTAAATGTTGTTATATGATTTTGTTTTCAAGATAATGATGAGAGATGTTATTAAAAGAGTAATGTTGTTAGTTTTTGTTTGGATTATGAGATATTGAATTGATAAATGATGTTAAAAGGTTTTAATTCTAAGCTTGAGATCTTGATTAAGTTCATTAAATATAGTTCTTCATGTATATGTGGAAAATTAGAATAGATGGAAGAACACCAAAAATTTGATTTTTGAAATTTTTAAATCTATAAATTTACAAGTTGGATTGTTAGATCTACAAATATTTAACAATGCCTAATGTGTGATCTTGAGTATATACTTGATATTGGATAATGTGTTTCCATTTTTGAAATATTGTTGATTTGATAATTGTTAGTTAATTAATTTTTGATTATGTGTTTTTTGAGATTTGAACCAAGTAAAGTGTGTGAGGTAGTTTTGGATTTGTTGGTTGGTTAAGTGGATAAGATGAGATGGTTAAGTATAATCCTATGTTGTATTTGAATATTGGATTATTATGAGAAATATTGTGATGAGCATATTATGAATAAATTTTTTTAAAAACATTTATAAGGAATAATAATAAAAACAATGCTAGAATAATAATTGTTAATCAACTCAAGAAGATATAGTCTATCATTTTGCCTCGTTTTCTGGATTGTGATTAATGAATAATAAGATTAATAATAAATATATAAAGTAAAAATGATCCTTGTATTAATTATTTATATTAATTGTTAATTGATCCAAGATGGTAATTTAATATTAAACCCTATCTTTTGAATATTCATTACCGGATAATAGGATAAAATAATATATGATTCTTGAATTAATTGTTAATATTAATTACTAATCAACCCATGATGACATGGTCTAACATTAGGCTATATTCTTTGAATGTTGATAAGTGGATAATATAATCAATTAATACATGATCTCTAGAACATTGTGTGATAAAAAAAATAAAATTTAATCACCATATAACCACTTTACAATCTTAAAATTAATTTGATGTTCCTAATAATGGGTCTTCTTCTTTGGATGCTACTTAGTATATAATGTGAATCTTTCGAACATAATGAGTCTTATATATTGGTGTTCCTATCATATACTAAATAACTCATTTTAAGGACCCATTAATTAATTGCTTAACTAACTAATTATCATTATCATCGACAACTAACCCCTCTCCACTTTTTTTTATAAGAAAACCAAGTCAACGGTCAACAAATCAGAATTCAGTTTCTCCAATTCATCTTGCTCCTACTCTGAACAGGAAGTTCTCAAATCAATGAATCCCAAATTAAGTTTTGAGTTTCTTCTTCTACTGTTACTCTGCTACTCAATTGAATCAAAATACAACAAAGGATGTGATTTGGCTCTACCATCCTACTATGTTTGGCAAGGAGCTAACATTTCATTCATCGTCGAAGTTATGCAATCAAACATCTTAAAATCAACAGAATTTGACACCATCCTCCTCTACAATTCTCAAGTATCAAGCAAAGACAACCTTCAATCTTTCATCATGATCAACATCCCTTTCCCCAACGACTGTATTAACGATGAATACCTCGGTCACTTCTTCACCTACAACGTTAGGACTAGAGACACTTATGGAAAAGTCATCAATACATACTATGCTAATTTGACCAGAATTCCGTCGTTGATGCACTTTAATACCTACCCTAAGGTTAATATACCCGATAATGGAGTGCTTAATGTAACTGTTAACTACTCAGTAGCTTGGTTTCTAAGGACTACGGCTTGTAAAGCCAAACTCAAATGCTATTGGGTTTGGCTGCGAAGACATACCCAATATCTTTGGGTTTGATGGGCAATGAAAGTAGATCTGGCTGCTGAGTAAGACCCAATATTCTTGGGTTTAGTTATGGAGCAAACCCAACAGTTTTGGGTCTGATATATAAAATAAACTAAAAATTAATAGAATAAGATTTTTTATTATTTGTCTTTAATGAAAGTCTTCATTTAAAAGTACTTATTTTCTCATTTTCCATAATTATTGATTCCGGCAACATTTGGGTCTGGCGGCGGAACCAGACCCAATAACATTGAGTCTGATGACAAAGTTAGACCAAACAGCTTTAGGGCTGATATATAAAATAAACTAAAAATTAATTGAATAAGATTTTTTATAATTTGTATTTTTTAATAAAAGTCTTGATTTAAACGTTCTTATTTTCTCATTTTCCATAGTTATTGATTCCTACCACATATTATTATTTTTTCCCGTAGAGAATCCAAGTTTTTTGTAGATTTTATTAAAAAAACAAATTTTATATTATCTTAAGCTTCCCAAAAACATTCATTGGATCTAGTTACCAAACGTGACTCAACAACTTTTGGAATTATAAATAGAAAAGACAATACTTATATCAAGCTTAAAATCTCTTCATTTCCTTCTTAATCTAGCTACCATTAGGTCTGGCGTTAAAACCAAATCTAAAAGCATTGGGTCTGACTGCCAAGCATAACCCAACAACTTTTGAAATCAAAAAGGGAAAAGACAATGTCCTTGAGTCCGGTTGTCTAGTCAGATCCAACAATATTGTCAAGCCCATTATCATCTTTTAACTAAAAACAACAAAAACAATACCTCCATGATGCTATAATATCGTTCATGGTGTAAACACTTTATGTCTGTATAATAATAAACAATCCAATAAATCTATATCAACAGTATATATGCACAGTGTTTTTTCAAAATCTTTTAAAATATAGTATAATAATAAAGGTAAAACCCCGCACGGTGCTGATGTGGTAGTCAGTTGAAAACCTAGCATGAAGTAGGAATTTTCTCATAGACAGTTCTACTAATGGATAGATTCTTTGTCTCTGGAGGCTGAACAAAAATACAAGCAATCAATTGAAGAAAGGAAGGCATAGATCCAAAATCCAAAACCCCGTTCCGAGTTTACCAAACTCGAAAACCCTTTAATAAACCCAACCTGTTTTTTGTACTGCATTTCTCTCCCTATCTTTGCAGTTTTGTTACAGAAAAGAAATAAAGAAAATGGCAGTTCCAGTGATTAAATTCCCAACCTTGATGGTGTTGGTGAGGTTAATGGGGGTGATAGTCTCTGCTCTGGTGTTGACGTGGACTGTTCATTACAGAGGAGGATTGGCTCTTGTCTCTGATAACAAAGATCTCATCTTTAATGTAAGAATTCCAACTCTCTCTAATTTTCATTTTGAGAATGATCAAAATCTTTGATACTGTACTCTTAAAACCCGGGCCCGGTTTTTTCTTCTCTGGGTATGGATTACTGGTGGACTAAGTGTGGTTTTTGTGCCCCTTTTGAAGGTACATCCTGTTTTGATGGTGATTGGGCTTGTACTCTTGAATGGTGAAGGCAAGTATCCCTTTTGTGCTCTTTTGGCTTTAGTATTGTGTGTATGCAGATATGTTGGGGTGAGATGATTAATTAAAATAATGTAGATTAAAATGGATGCCCAATGTGCTTTTCAATTCTGGAAATGTGTCATAATTATCAGGTGAATGGGTTTGTTCATCCTCAAAAAGGGAGAGAAAACTATGGCCTCTTTTGGTTTAATCATATTCTGTTAATAATCCAAAGAAGTGTTATTTTTCTTATAGTTTCTTTTTCTATATATGGTAACATAAAATATGAACTTCTCTGGGGAATCATGTTTTGCTGTGGAGGCAGTCTCAGGAAAATATTTGGGATGTGGTTTTTTATTTCCTTAGAACTAAGGTGCAAACATGCTTCATGTTGAATTATAAGCATGATTGGATATGAACAAATTACAATGAGAAAGAATGGATGGAATGTTGGACTTTTGTAGTGGGCTCTGGAAACACCAGAAAGCGAGTTGTTACTTGTGATGTTTGAGCCATGAGGGTTCAAATGTTGTTAGTGGCATGTTATGAACTTGTCATGTTTAGTTATCTATGAATTTGAACCCAGTCATCACTGGTGCCATGTTGGTGTTTTTTGATTTTGTGTTTCAATTGTTTGTTATTTGACTCATGCAGCCATGCTAGCCTACAAAACGGTTTCAGGAACAAAAAGCTTCAAAAAATTAGTTCATCTGACACTACAATTCCTCGCTTTTTGTTTAAGCTTGATTGGCTTATGGGCTGCTTGGAAATTCCATAATGACAAGGGCATCAACAATTTTTACAGCCTGCACTCTTGGTTGGGGCTAGCTTGCCTTCTCCTCTTCGGCATCCAGGTCTTTTTCATTTTTCCTTTTCATTCTCTTTGATGATTACCCATGTGCACTATGTTTCAAGAAGCTTGTGAGCTACTCATAATCTTTTCTTCATTCCAGTGGGCTGCTGGGTTCGTAACTTTTTGGTATCCAGGAGGCTCAAGGAATAGCAGGGCCACCTTGCTCCCATGGCATGTGTTCTTTGGGGTTTATATTTACGCCCTTGCTGTTGCCACTGCTACTACTGGTATCTTAGAAAAAGCCACATTCCTCCAAACCAACAAAGTAATATCGCACTACTCCGCTGAAGCTTTGCTGGTGAACTCATTGGGTATCTTGATGATTGCTCTGGGTGGTTTAGTTGTTCTTGCAACAATTACTTCTCTGAATAGCAAAGGTGACATCCCCAGAAACGCAACAGAGTAGGCACGATATGTATGTATATTTCCATAACTGATGTTTGATTAAGAATTGTACTCTTATTGCATGTGAATCACAGGTTAATATTTATTTTTACAAGATCATTGTACCATGAAAAATTTCACTTGCTGTTCTATTTGCTTGCATGCATAGCATTGAGAGAAATTCCCAACTTGGTATTTTAGAGCAGAGTGGTTTTTTGTGACCACAACTATCACGTTCCCCTGTGTTTAAAGGGATTTATGATTTTCTTCCTTTTCCCCTTGCCATGTATTTTCCATGTACATGCTGAATAATATACTTTGGAACTTGACAGTGTGAAATATTGTGTTGAAGCGAAGTCATCTCAGTCAGTTCAAACTTCAAAGTAGTAGGAAAAAGTATGTGGTAAGGGAGAGGAGAGACCCCTATCGCTAACTTGTCTGTCCTAATCTCCTGTATCGGGCCGCCTCTGGGTTTACTGGTCCGGCTCTAGGTTGAGTCAAAGACGAGTTCTCAGGAATCCTCTCTCCATGGAATTTCCCTTAGCTGAACCTCTCTGCCCTACCACCTTCTTTCTGAATATCGAGCTCCACATAAACACAATGAAACCCTAAAACCAATAAATCCCAGCACCAGAGGAAGGTGGAGCTTCTTGATTAATATGTATGTAATTGGTTGCACCTTCTCTCGAGGACCTTTGTCCTTGTGGTGAATGAACTTGTCCACGTTCTTGAGGAAGGACATATTGTAGTTTAATGGCAAAACATTTGCTTTCTGGGCTCGAGGTTTCTTGACCAAAATTAAACTGGATTAAAGATTTTCCAAATTCCACCTATTATCAAACAGATGAATGCTGGAAATGACACGAATGCAGCGTTGTATTGAGAAAACATTGAACATAAAAAGTTTCTTATGATGATGACGAGAATAGGATCAAAATGTCACAAATCATACAGGGAAAATATATAGTTGGATTAATCGATTTATTGATATGCTAAAATCGTTTTAACATGCTGTTATTCTTAGCAGGTAGATTTTTATTTTTGTGTTTTCTAAATATTTAAAAAAATAATTTTTTTTAAATTAATATTTTTTAGTATTTACAAATCATTTTAATAATATATTGATATAAAAAATAATTTTTTAAAAACTAAAAAATTATTATTTTAATATATTTTAAAATAAAAAACATTTTTAAAAAATAACCATTACCATATACCTAAAAACACCTTTTTAGAATATCCTCCACCAATTATAGTGCGGTCTACTGCCAGATAACATCGCTTTTTCAAGCAGCACTTGTGTCCCAATCATGTCTGCAAGCATTACAAGGACTGAAAACATTTAAATTGCAGAAGACAACAATGAGGAAGATGCTTTAAAGTAGTTCTTGAAAATTCTAGATTTTCCAGCTAATTCATACCAACGCTCCTTCATGTGATGTACATCAGCTGCTAGTATCACATGCTAAAACCACCAGGAAAAATATAAATAAAGGGTTGAATAAAAATTTCTAAAACAATTCGAGGTGTAAGCTTTAGGCAACAAAATTGTTATCTGCTGAAAATTAATTGTCTGAAATCCCCAAGAGGGATGCATCTCTGTCACCAGTTCACAACATACATGAATATGCCTTGCTAAATCTGCCCGGAGAGGCAAAAATGGCACTCTACACAGTCAGGAAATGAGAAACAAAGATATGTCAAAATCTCAGCATTATTCCACAACTGTGACCAGAGAGGAAAAGAAATCACTTTATTAGAAGTTTTGCTAGTCTTATTGCTCCCAGAAGAAGGATATTAGCATGGGCAAAATTTTTGGGGAAGCTTGATGATCCATCTGCATGCCATCTATATCCACAAGTGTTCTCTTCGATATTCTCGTACTATGACAGGCACACTTGTGGGTGGAACCTTAAAGCACAACATGATACGAGTCAATGGCAGCTTATAATAACAGATGAAAACAATATTCACTACAGTTAATAAATAAAGTAATGATTGAAAAAGTAAGTGCTTCCTCCCATTTCCTCATTCCCATCAGTCCAAGGTCCAGTGCCCACCAGATAGATCACCTAGCTTGGAAGTTGGGAAGGTTTCAAGCAGATATTAATCAAGGTGTAAATGCGCATGCATCAATTTCAATTGGACTAATGCTCTGAAGACAACCAAGTGAAACCACCAAGAACTTTCATAATAGCATAAAAATTAGTTCAAAATAAGACAACCTACCATGCCATAATCCGTGATTATCATTGAAACGTAATCTGAAGGTGTTGCATCATAACTGTCCAACATATAATAAGATCCATGGTCAGGTTCAGAAAAATCAAAATCTTTCATAGACTATTGTTAGCATCAAAAGAACTTTACATCAAATTCAGAAGCTGGAGAATTGCACTATTGTCCGATCCATCAAGGAAGTTGATGTCCTCTCTCCCATGAACCTTTGAAATCACATCTGGATCACCTGCAAGAAATGGACAGGTATTGGAGATATTAAGCATAAAGAAATTACAAGCCAGTCATTAATTGCAAGAGGCACCTCCTAATCCTATAGCTAGAAATGCATACCCAGTTCATTAGAGCATATTGAATCAAGCTGTACCCTTTCATGAAATTTATATGCTTCACAACAAACTAAAACTGGTACATGGAATGAATGAGCAACCATAGCAACACAAGCAGTCCCAACTCTTGAGTAAACTGTTCCGTTGGACAGCACTGACGAAGCACCAAGAAAAACTCGAGTAACTTCATGCATAATATAAGAAATGGCATTTATATGAGTGTATGTACAGTTGATTCCCTTTCCAACCAATCTACGAAGTAATAGTTGCCCTTCAAGCTTTGGACGAGAATCCACTACCACAACACGGAACTGTTTGCCAAGCTCATGAGCATGCAATAGTACCATTTCAACTGCAGAAGACGACCCATATATAAGTAGAACATCGCCATCACTGATCTTTGTAACAGCATGCTTGACTATCACCTTGTCTGCAATTATGATCTTCTCGTTTATGAATCTATCAATGTCTGAATGAAGATTTGTTTTTGCTTCCGATTCAGACAAAGACAAAGGTAACTTGGCAATTCGATTCTTCAGAAACCTGATTGCATTCCCCATGCTGATTGAAAGTGGGCGGCACTCAATAAGAAAAGAAACGTAACTACCTATTTTTGCTGTCAAGTCTCGAGGAAGAGTTTTTTCAGGTGGTGTTGAGTAGTCTTTAATGGCTTCTTGGAATGCTTGAAGCATTGCAATGCAACGAGCATTGCCACCACATATGTCTCCTGACAAATACTGCAATCCAACCTGTCAACAAGAAGAAAAGTTCAACAATTGGACAGCAACACCAGAACACTCAATCACTTATATACTGCAATCAATAAAGGTGGGTAGTGTTTAAGACGTTTAGGGATTTACAATAAGGGAGATTAGGGTTTGAAATTGGGTGCTTAAAAGGTAGAAATGGGGCAGGAATGATGATAGGATTCTGCTGGAAACACATTTTAACCTTGATAGCCTCACTGATTCCTTTTACAGGACTCAAGTAAGAAAAAAAGTGACAGCTTGAATGGACTCGCACTACTAAGAAATTCACACTAGGAAAAAAATTATTCCCAAAATAACTATGTTTAGAAGCTAGTACAATGTTGTAATGTATAGACTCAAGAGATATCCTAATCTAGGAAGAAAAACTAAATACCACAAGGAAAAGTAAAGAGTACTCCTAACTAATTAAGAACGATACCTCCTGATTAATAATTCTAAAATCAAATAAAAATAAAACTACTGATAACCAAAATTTCCACCAAGCCTTATTACTGCAAGATTACAGAAATATCCCTGCTAAAGGTTCATCAGTAACTGCCATATACATGACCATCCAGCTAAAAGTAGCAATCATCAACTAACTTCTACATAGAATCAAATGCAGACTAGATCATGGATAGCAGGTACACAACATTATGTAGACTTGAGCTATATCAAAAAGATTATTCCGGTTCATATAGTTATCTAAGATTGTTAAATTCATTCAATGTTTAATAACCAAAAGATATGTCCACAGAAGGTGCAAACTAACAACTTCAAATGAATACCTTATAGACAGCTGGGTGCATTGGATCAAGCTCAAAGAACTTAGACTCAAGTTCAGGGAGCTGAGTTCCACGTTCATATTGAGGCAAATGCCTGAACAACTCAACTCTATTCCTAGCTTCTGTTTGCTTCACCACAGCACGCCTCTTTGCCTTTTCCACCCGACTCTTGTCATCATATTGCATGCGTGGTTGTGGGACTTCCTTCTTTCTATCCTTTTCTGGTGGCCTATCACCTCCCTTCTTCTCTGAAGCTGCAACTGTAGCATTATCATTCTTCTGTGAAGGAGGTGGCTTCACAGATTTAGTTGACTTCGTATTCACAGAAGCTGCAGCCCCAGAAGCAGCAGCAGGTGTCTTACCACCTTCAGCTAATAACCCACCCATGATAGAAACCGTAATTAAAGACTGGGTTATTATAACAAAGCCTAAAAACAGCTGTGCTAGACAAAAGAAAACTGACGACCTTCAACAGGGCATCCCTTCATTTATTCCATGAGAAATTTGACAACATAAAAACCAAACAAAAAAGGGTGAGAAAAAAAACTCCATCTGCTCATAACCAAAACAAAAAATTAAGACATCCGAGCACATGAAATAGTAATTAAACATAACTAATTCCAGGCAATATCGATAGAACAAACTTTTAGCACCGGAAAAAAATAAATTGACATGTCAACAGAAAATAATAGAGCTGTATTCACCTTTGGCAGCAGCTTTCGCAGCTCTTTGAGCTTCTTGAAGTGCACGCCTCTCTGCTTTAGTAGTTTTCTCTTTCAATGACTTGGAACGTGTAGATTGATCATTTTGCATTTCCACTGCTACCCCACCACCCTTTTCTGCAATCACGTATAATTTTTAGTCATTTCCTTACGGCCTTGAGTCACCCTAACTAAAAATAAAAAATTTAAGCATTACTTCACAAATCATGCATCACAAAATGACCACACTAAATTGATTTAATTTGAATAATCATATTTAAATAAGAAAATAATAATTCAATATGATAATTAAATTAAAAAGGCAATACCAGAAATGCCAATAGGCAAATTGTTGACAACTGAGACGGTAGTCAATCCACTTGCCGGAACACTACTCGCGGCTGATTTAACCGCCGCAATATCAAACCCTAACCCTCCCGGCAAGCTACTCGAAGCAGCCACAGCACCCCTCCCCATCACCGCCGCCGCCACATCATCGGAGAACGAGGCGGGGGAGGTGGGGGAAACAGAAGGGGGGAAGAGTTCTGCGGAGTCACGGCGGAGAGGGGAGAGGGTGGCGGAGGAGTGGCGAGGAGGAGGGATCATGACGGGAGAGAGAGAGTTGCCGGCGGAAGGAGAGGAGTTGTCGACAACAGGAGGAGGAGAAGTGGGGAAAGAGAAGATTGGGTGGTCGGGTGGACCGGATAGAGAGCGGTCGGGTGGAGCAGTAAAAAACCCGACTTTACGGACTTTCGGGTCGCTTGCGGTTCTTGGAGCTCGCCGAGAGTCCATACTGTTGCAGAGAGAGATCGGGAAATTAGGGATTCATTAGGATTGGGAATTTGGATTTTGAGGTCGCAGAGAGAGAGAGAGGGAAGAGGAGAATTTGGGGATTTTTGCTACAGTGATATTGAAGGTCACTCAAAACGCTGTTGTTTCTTTGCTTTTTTTCTTCTGTTGTTATTATTATTATTATTATTATTATCTTTTCCTTTGTTTTTTCCTTTTTTAATATATTTTATAAGTAATAAGAATTTTCAAAGGCATGGGTTCTTCCACCATACTCTACACATGTTGATTGAGGATAATGGTTGATCGAAACATTCTTTTTGCTATCATATCAATATATATATATATTAGAAAAAGAACTTATATTTATGTTATAATTAGTTTAATTTCATTATAAATAATAATAATAATAATAATAGAAAATTACATCGAGTTTTTATAGTTGGATTTATACTTTACTTTCAATTCAAAATCTAAAATAAAATATAAATAAATAAATTTACTTTTATAAATAATATAAAATAAAGACATAAACCAAGTATAATACATATTTGAACCTCCCTCGTTCGACGAGAATGTTTGTTTATGTAGCTGTTTCTACTTTTAAAACAAATCACAAAAATAAATTATTTGATTAATTACTAAATATAATTTACTGTTTATGGGACTCAGTATAATTTAAATTTAAAACGTAGGGTAACTGAAAGCATCTTTAAGCTGCTTCTCCTTCTTCCCACGTCTCCACTTAAATAGTGGAGAGTGAATTAATTCACTCTCCACTGTTCATGGCCGGACCGGGTCCGACCCAATAAAATAAAATAAAATCTATTTTTTATATTTTTAATTGTGTTTTATTCAAAAAACTAGTGTTTAACATTATTTAATGACACTACATAAATTAAAAGAAGATCGCATGATGACGTAATATTTACAGAATTTGATCGCAATCCCAATTTTGTTCCTGATGATATTTTACTTGATGTTGTTGCACACTTAGAAAACCATGAAAATTGTAGTCCTTGTCGGATGTATTTCATACGTGATGGAATTGCAAATAGTTTAATGGAACAATAAAAAAATATTTTATATAAAGTATTATTTATTTTATGATATAATAGCAGTAGTTAAATTTACAATATTTAAATTAAAAACCATCAATATTAATATATATATCTTTTTTAGTTATTTTATAACTTCAATTTGAAAAACATTCTTAACCAAATACATTAAACTACTTTTTGTTCAACCTCAATTTTAATCACAGTTTTAACCAAACATATATAAATACCAAACCAACATCAACCAAAAGTTTTTTTTATAAAACAACTTTTTTCAAACCATAACCACAAAAGCTACCACAATACCAAACACATTATCATGGTCATCTCTTTATAACAACCCACGGGACCCAACAGTCCTCCTAGTCAAAGACAATCCTACCCTTGACAATAGTAAGCTCATGAAAAATGGTCTTCACCTTCTAGAGTAGTTCAAGATGTTTATAAAAAAAGTATAGCAAAGAGTATGCAACGAAAGAACGTGCACCACATTGGGATCTTCAATAAGAAATTGATCAACGGTGTGGTGGGGTGTTTTTTTTTACCCATAAAAGAACAAAAAAAAACATATAAAACTTGTTTTTGATGATAGCTTTTTATATATTAAATGAGTTGTACATTAAAAAAAAAATCTATTACACTTAACCATACGATACTCTCAAACACCCTTCAAAGCTGTTGAGTACCAGGCACTAGACCCCATTTGTTTAAGGACTTAATTGATGAGGAGTTTGAGATAATGTATATTGGTGGTTTTGGGTGGTGGTAATGAACCAGTAGAGAAAGGTTTTGTTTCTTCCATGAATTTTAGTGGTTTGCATGATAGTTTTGATTGGAGAGAGAAAGGAGTTGCAACGATGTCAAGATGCAAGTATAATTTCTATTAGACTAGAGGGGTAAATTGGGCAATTAGCACACAAAACACAAATAAATAGCAAATTAACATAGGATGAAAAAGTTTTGATGAAATAACACAATTTAAGGAGGTTGCGGTTCAGAAACACGACAATATTGAAATGTCACATTTCTAAACCACGACATTTGACTAGATATCGTAGTTGTGAACCGCGACATCAATTATAATTTTGTCACGGTTCAGAAACGTGTCATTGAATCAAATGTATATTTTTGTCAATGTAGAAATTTCAAACCGCATACCATTTAACGACTAAACATTTCAAAAAATGGTCAGGCAATAGCGCCATTGTCCATTTTTCAAAAACATTTGTGTTTTGAGCTTGAAAAAGTTCATAAAATCATAGTTTTGTTAATCTGAAATTTAATTTACTTTATGATTTTATAGAGTTAAAATTTTTAAAATTTTAACAAAATTTTAAGAGTTTTATGTTTCCTTATATAGGAACTATATCCAGAATCTTGTCCCACTTAAAAAAAAAAAACTTGTAAAAAACCACAATAACCCCAATCAACAAATTATAATGAAATTCAACAAATTCTTACATTTGATAATCACAAGTAACCCTAGGAATGCAAAAAAACAAAAACATATATACATGCAAAATAAATAAAAAAATAATTCAATAATATAATATTCAAGTAATCCTAAAATATATAAACATAACTCATTTATCTATCTATGTCTATATCGCTTACAGGATAATCTGGGTTCATCAATAGCATGACTAGATCCAACTCCTGCATTTGCGTGAATGACTTCGTCCTCTGCCATGACTTCATCAAAAGTTAACCTCTCTCTAAAGATATCAAATCTAGTGTAGCAAACATTTAACCATAAAGACATAATGGTGTGAACTTCACTTTCTTCGTTAATATTACGAAGATAAGATGTAGCCTCTCAAACCTCCCGCAACATGAAGCCAACCTAGTATTAATAAAACGTTAATGTTAAATTAAAAGATCAATATATAAAACCCAACGTTTAACAAATATTAATTATGAAAAGATTCGATTACATAGGAGATTTTGAATTTGTTGAGCATGTTACTCGTATTGCATGTATCTAGATGGAGAAACCTGCTCGGGATCCGGAGTAATGACTTGACATGTGATACTCATGTACCAAATCATATACTTCTCGTATGTAGTCATAGGATGTATCTATATAAATATCTCATTCCTCTATGCATCCCATTGTAATACATAAACTTCATGTCGGCTTACCCAGTCATAGTCATCATTTTTACCCCGACAAGTTATAGCGTGCAATGCATCACTCGTGTCAATGTCAACTGGAATGTGTTATTTGTAGCCAATTTATCACATTACCTAGTCTGGACAATATAGCTCGACCATCTCAAGAAATATCAGTGGGACCACTGATGTTCATATATCTATACTGGTAGTGCAAACAACTAAAGCAACCGCTAATTTTTCACTTGAATAAGGTGTCCATATGACTTGTAGAATATTTTAAAAAAAAATATTAAACAATAATTATTCGGTGAACTGTAATGATTTTTATTAAACCAATGGTTGAAAAAAAAAATACTTGGATAGCATGATACTTGTTTAGCTCACTCCGATAAAATAACAATATATGTGTTGAATTATTTTCAAATACTCTACTAGTACACCACTTAACATTAAAAATATGTTAGTTTAATTGTATTTTTTAAAGTTAAAATTAAACAATATAAATTCATAAATTGTAAAATAACATCGCAATACTTGCATCCAAGTGGTAAATAAAGTGTAACCCCTATAATCTGGACAGTCATATATGACAATTAGGGTATTTGGGGTCTATTCACATGAAAATGTTCCCACGACCATAATTGTTATTCAATAAAAACCTTTTGTGTTAACATAAACATTTAAAGTTTAGATAGTATTTCTCGCTTCATACCTGTAGAAGTAACAAATATCCCTCAACCTATTTGACCTCATTCATGCATGCAAGACATGGATGTTTGTACAAGAATGTCAAGATACCAAAACTCCAGCTATATGTGGGGATGACATCAAAATCATCCAGAAACGTCATATAAATTAAAGGCACATATCTTTCAATTAAGTCCGTGAATAATATACTGTTAAACAGATGAAGTATATATGCTTTGACATACTTACATAACATATTAAAATTACAATAATAACTCATTCAAACTTAACAAATAATTAACACATTAGATTTATAATTTATTTTGTACCTCCACTTCTCAGTAACATCAATTTGTGATGTTGTAAATGTCTCCTCAATCCACTTAAGACATATGCTACCCCTTTTAATTTAAAAAGAGAGGGCGTCAATCTAAATGATCACTCACATAACACAATCCTATTACAAACATCAGAAGATGTGACTACTCGTTCATCAATGGACAATTCAAGCAAAACCACAATGTCCTATAGTATCGGTGTCATCTCTCCATACCTATATGGAACATGTGTGTCTCACATCTCTATAGCTCAATTAGTACATAGATCAAGTTATAGTCAAGCTTGAAGCGGTCTAGACAAGTTACATACAAAAAACCTGCCTAGAACACATATGGCTGGACCCTCTCATCTAGTCTCATCCGCCTATGTGTACGATAATAAATAGTAGTGGTCTTATCCTGCATAATAATTTAAATTATAAGTACATACATATATAAGTAAATTAAACATAAATTAAAAATATTTTAAAATTAGAAATTATTACAATGTTGGTGAATACATCCTCCGATTGATGTCAATCCTACAACCGCAAAACAAAAATATCGACAGGTTCGGTAGGCATGTATTGTGACTAATGCTCTCTATGATCATAATCATGCTTCCCCTACTCATAGTCCTTCTCTTTCTATTGATACTCATGTTGTCCCCAATCATCATCCAAATATGGACACTCAGCATAAGTATACGATCTGCCACCTCGAATGCGCGACATCCTAACGAATAATACTTGTGATAAATGTGAAACTAGATAAGTTTGATATGCATAAAAAAATATATTAATATACCATAACATGATAAATAAATAATATAGAATTTGCATATAATTGTATTGTCATACATACAATGTATATTAGAACATGTTTTCCTATTATAGCTCATGTCATTGCATATGCCACACCTATATTATGCAAGACCTTTTCTTGCATCCATCTTGTTGTGCAAACGAGTTGACATTATTGACCACACCCAAAATTCCATCTAGATGAGTCTGTTTCAACTCGAGGTCTAGTGTTATCAGTCCATTCTAACTTGTCTGGTAATAGATGAAATAACATGTCATATACTAATTTGTAGCTCTAAATCATATAATGATCATTAACAAACTGTGTAAAGTCTATGTGATTCTTGGCACAACATGCAAGAACATGTGAACATGGTCATTGAAATGTCTTTCATTTACCATATGTGCATATTCTATCATTCAATCTGACTGTCTGTCTAACTTCTTTAACAACACCCGATTTAATAAGAGTGTTGATCTAGAACACATCTTTCTCAAAGTTAAACAATATTGTAATATGATCTCTAGAGTTATCCTTGCTCAATGTCAATTGCTGGTGGCTAAATTTTACCGCATTGAATTTCAGCATTAGCTTCACGTCTCCACTTGACCCAATAAAGTACATCTACAAAATATTAATTGCAGCAGAGCTGAAATAGGCATTACACAAGCACTTTTTACAACATGATTAAATGATTCTAAAAGATTAATTGTCATATTACCATACCAATAACCACCATTATAACATAAAACACATTTTTCTTTTGGCTCTCATTCAAGTCATTCTTTATATACTGAATCCAACTTACATATTCTTTCATACTATAAATCAAATTTGCGCTTTGAAGGTTCGTAATACATCCTCATCAAATATTTTTTTCATAGCTAAGTCTTTGAATTTATAATTGAAGTTGCTAATAAAATGTCTGGCACAATACCAATGGTATCGTATAGGTTCGAACCAAACTTCTGCTACTCTATTATTGATGTCTGTATGTCTATATGATATTATACATAAACATGTTCTAGCTCCAATAACACATATTTGTAAGCAAAGCAAAATCCATCTCTAATTAGAATTATTTCCTTCATCAACAATTGCAAAAGCTAAAAGGAATAACCTATTATTTGTATAAAAAGCAATTGCAATCAATAACTTTTATTTTACAACCCATGCTTTGTCATATGAAATTTTATACTTGTAATGCAATTTTATTTTATAATTTTATTTTGTTTTGAAACCGTCATTGAAAGATTATTCATCACAAGGATTGACATAGCATTAATAATAAAATTTACATTAACCTGATGATGGTCTTTTTTTACAAAGGTCAAAACACATGTGTGTAACCCTTTTAACTTTACTATCTCAAATGAATATGATCTTTTATAATATCCCCCACACAAATACTACTTACATTCAGGTGCTTACATATATTGTAATTGAACAAATATAAAGTTCGACCGTTGGACTCAATATTCAAATGAACATGCAACGTGCCATCATTTAACTATATTAATCAATCCAGACCCTCCCGGTATATGTCTATGACTAAGTGTCTAATCATCAAAAACAAAAACAGACCTAAAAAACATCTTTAAATTCAAGAATAGAAGGTATGATTTCATCATCAACATCATCATCATTCACCATCACATTCGAGTCTAACATATCATTATTTTCATTGTTATTGGGCCTAGAATAGTTAAATCTATATTGATTAGTAAATTGATTGTCAAATATAGTATCATGTATCATTTGCAGCAAATCATCCGACAATAAAAATATTTTTATCTTTACTAACTGAATTTGAAGGACCAGTAAAAATTGGGACACATACAAATTTTAATCGACTACTCATATACAATATCTTCATATTCAAACCACTTTTAAATAAAAAAAATCAATCATTATTTAAAAATTACCATCACACATTATCCATTCAAAATAATACTAACGTCCACCTTTCTTTTCCTATCATTGTTTAAAAACTTTTTCCTGAATATTATGAGCATTAACTTCTTTTCCCATTGGTGGAGTATTCAAGATTCCTTTGGAGTTGTGTCCAACTTCCCTTTCCAATCTCTGAGTAGCTATATAAAACTGGAATTGATTTGCCAGAGCTTTAATCTGTAAGTTGATCTGATCATTCCTTTTGTTTTGCTCCACCCATTGTTCTTGCCATTTGTTTCGTTGATTAACCATTGATTCTTAGATTTCTCGGTGAATATTTTGCAGCTGTTCATCAAGCCTTCTACATTAGTCTCGTATAACCTTCATTTTGTTATTTTCTACTATTTTTGCACCAGATAGAATCAATTCGAGCTTGGATTTGGCTCTGGTACTAATTGTTAGGCTTATTTCCTAACAAGAAAATAGAAGGAGTGAACAAAAAAAAGAAAGACGAGAGAAGAAGAGAAGAATGAATTCTGTTCTGTTATTGCTTGCCTCAAATGAAAATGCCCTTACATCTTTTATACACTTCAATCTTATTCAACTAACTTGCTAACTGATTTTCCCGCCCACTAACTACTTGCAACTAACTTAACTAACTGCTACTAACAGCTTAGCCACATGCTTCATATTTCATCATTGTAACTTCTGCAGCTAACAATTCTTCTTCGTTCTTATTCCGCATATGCTCTTTGTTTATTAACACGTGCAGAATGTAACATAAACACTGTCTCTTCTCTCCCTTTCAGTTTGGTTTGCGTTCAACCAGGTGAGCTGTTTCTCCTGTTCTCATTTCATTTTCTTGGTTTGGTTATGTTTGAGTTGGGTTTGGTATTGGTTGCCGTGGAATGTGTGTTGATTTCCCATTATTTTAGCTGGATTTATTGGGTTGTCTGTTAGCTGTGCTTCTCAAGAGTTTCAGTCTCTCTCAGTTGCCTGCTCTCTTAGTGTTTTTTTTTTTTTGCTCTTACCATTATCGTTACTTGTCCTTTGCTTCTGTGGGCTCTGCTTTCTTTGCTTTTACTCCTTTGCTCTCTTTCTTAATAGCTTTTGATCATTGACCCAATTCTTTCCTGGTGATGTTCATAGTTGGGTTTTGGTTTTTTTCCTCGCAGGTTTCTTTGGCCTTGGGAGTTTTGGAACCGCTTGGTGTGGATTAGGGCTCCTGGTGCTGGTGTGTTTGTTGGTGAGGTATTTTTTCATCCAGGTTAATGGTGCTTTATTCTGGATTCTTGGGTTTTTGATTTCTGTTTCTTTTTATTTTTTATTCTGCACTGATTTCTGTTTCTTTCTTTTTAATGCACTCTTGGCTCTCATGATGGCTTGATGTTTGCTCTTGTCCTTTTGTTTTGCTCATTTCGTTGTTCTGTGACACTTTCTCTGTCTTTACTTATTTTTATGATAAGTTTGTTTGTTATCTTTGATCATTGGTTAGGTTTTGTGTATTGTGTGCATTCAATGATTGTTTTTGCCTTGGTTGTAGTTGTTTGCAACGATCCATCGATTTTGTTTGTTCTTGCTGTTCTGAGCTTTGGTGTTTTTTGGAGGTCTGCTGGCCTGCGCTGAGTGTTTGGTTGTTGTGTGTATTTCATTTGAGTTTACTTCTTTGTGATTGTTATTTCTGATTTTGATTTTGTTTTGATGTTTAGACTAAACGTTGTTCGGCTTATGTTATATGATCTTTTTTCTGGTTTAGGATCTTCGGTTTTTTTCTATCGCTAGGCTTGATGGGGGTCCTTTGAACTGTTGGGTTATTCGTTTACGGCGTTCTTTTAAGCTTTTTTAGTGATTTCTTTCTCTTTGCTTGTTGTTTGGCTCTTTACAGGACTACTGCTCTGATTCATTGAGGCCTTGCTGGTGATTTTCAGTCCTCTTTAAGTTTTTATGTTCTGCTTTGGAATTACCTGTTACGAACTAGGAGACATGATGAAGGCTGGAAAGAGAGCAACAAGAAGCAACAACAGCATTGAAAGAATATAGTTAGTAGTTAATTAGTTAGAAAAGCAGTTGAGTGAGTCAATGAAGTAGTTAAAGTAAGCAGGCTTGAATATAGTTACAGTTAGTATAAGAATAAAAGCTTGTATATAAACTGGTGTATGGAAACGTGTTGGAGAGAAGAAAATACAGAACATTATTCTCAATCACTGCTCTTCCCTCTGTTCTCCTTTCTCTTCTCAATCTCTGCTCCTTCTCCTTTCTCTTCTCAATTCTCTGCTCCTTCTCCTCTGCTCTCTCTTCTTTCTGTTCTTTCTCAATTTCTGTTCTCT
>Ga0307517_10004491_pt1 | contig 21413 bp, 17 predicted proteins | sample 23_EM_MG_FD_194515 | JGI IMG/M metagenome (GOLD analysis project Ga0307517, IMG submission 194515) | Populus trichocarpa ectomycorrhiza microbial communities from riparian zone in the Pacific Northwest, United States - 23_EM | ecosystem: Host-associated > Plants > Roots > Unclassified | place... | reverse complement strand
GGTAAATTAACTACCATTGTTGATTATGAGTTTTTTGACTAAGAGAATTGTTTAGGTTGGCCACAACGTTATCCGCACCACTCAATACACCCTCCCCAACCTTCGTACTAGTTTCCCTCACGTATATTGCAGCCGTGCTTTCCATACCGAATCCAAGGTAAATTAACCCTCGTGATTGATCAAGGGGGTTTTCACTAAGAAAATTGTTTAGGTTGGCCAGAATGATATTCCCGACCATCAAGAGCATGAACAAGGATCTGAGGTAGGAGAGGGGTCTGCTAAACCAGAAAAGGTAGGCGTTTGTGGGATATCTATTGGATACTTCATTGTACTAATGAGAGTTTAGTTTGCTACCAACACATCACAGGCAAAGGATATTCGTCAACTCAGAGATAATTCCACAGTTCTGAATATCCACCTCCGTAACATCAGTTCCTCAATTAGCGAGCTTCAACAAGACCTAAAGAGCCTGGCCAACCTGTTTGAGAAAAAGACAGATGATTTGTCAAGCAAGTTGGACCAGAAGCGCGACGAGATGGATGCAAAGATCGACAAAGCTTTATATATTCTTTTGGCCACTTTGCTTCTCGGGAATGCATTTTATGCCTCTATGAGAGGGTATCGAGCAGGTGGGAATGGCAGTCCACAAAAGGAAACCCAGTCAAAGATGGTCTCTGCAAAGGAAAAATCTGCCTAGCCACGGTGTGATTGGTTTGAAGACCCGTGCACCCTCTGGGATTATCGTCACTGTTGGGCCGTAGTTGTGGTGATTTTGGTCATTGGGGGGTCCGGGCATTCATGTTTTTCTTTATAGTATTCTTTCCGTGATGGTTGCATTAGGGAAAGTGGGGACTGATGGTAAAGCTCTGTGGTGCAGAGGTTTTGTTACGACTGTTAGAACTTAAAGTAAATTTTCTAATTTGCTGCGGAGAGCTGCATTGCCTTAGTTACAGCCATTAAAATTTCTGATTGCACTGTAGAATCTCACGAAAGTCGGAATGGCCCTGGTGATAGTTTTCCTGAACATGTCCAATCGTCGCTCTCTATATGTTTAAACAGTGGCGACTTGGTGTTCTTCGTGCCTTCCTGTTAGTTCGGCTACATTAGCTTAACCTTAGTTCGCTCTAGTGCCATTGCGACTTTAATGAGAATATATGGTTCTCCTGATGGTTATAACGGCCAATCTCAATGCCTCTCATGCAACTGCCACTTCCACTGTCCCCACCGAGTAGCCAACAGGTCTTTTCTGTAGATCAAGAAGGTAAGCAAGTTCTCTGTAAATTAGTCAGGGAACTGCATTGAACTAATAAATATATAGATAGGAAAGCTCATGTTAGAGAGAAGGTCTGTGACTATTGACCCAGCTACTGACAGGATTGACTATCCTTGATGCTTGATTCAGAGTTCTTTGAACATTTTTGGAAGGGTTGCTCTAGGAGTGAGTCATGCAAATGAAGACGGGGGACTAAACGCTGTTAACGAGGATGGACCAGGGCAGTCGTCAAATTATTGCCAGTGGCAACCTTAGAATTACTTCTCCCCCGGTCCGTTTTCTCTATCATAAAACGAAACACTAATCACCAACCCCCTTCCTCTCCGCCACCCTTAGAAGCAGTAATTATTATGTGATGCACAAAACGTCAACACGATGTAGTTTGGAAACCGGCTCCAAGATTGCAAGACAGGTATCCTCCAATCGGATCACTCGGCAAAAGAAGGGGAAGAGAGAGTGGTACTGAGTGAAACAAATGCTGCTGCCGCTAATTATACGTGGGGGGGGTAATCCTAGAGGGAGGTGGGTGTGTGGAGAGCGTATATTACCTGTATTGTACTAAAATTACTTTAGCTAGCCACAGCAGGTACGGCTTCAACACAACACGAAAGGTACTCGGATAGGATGTATGGTGCCAACCACGTGAGATGTGCGAGCGAGTGAGCGAGTCAAAACAAGCTCCACTCATAGAACCTCGAGGAGGACTCCATCCGCAGGCTGGGAATAATCCTCGCTCCCGGTTTCTTTCCCCCCTTCAATAGATTTTCTCTGCTCTCCCAGATGATTTTTTATCCACCCCAGTCTATGACATTGGTTTCCCCACCCCTTTTCATAGTCCCTCACAAACGTCATCAACAGCGAGGCGAAATGAAGTGGAGTGGAGTGGGCATCTACTCGGGTAGGGACGAAAAAATCGGAAAAAATAATTAGCCAGATCTCGTAGTGAAGGAAGTAGAGAGTGAAGCGGTTTGAAAAAAAGTGGGATCGGCTGACGCTCGGAAGCCGGATGGTGATTCATGGAAAATGATGCTCCACTTTGCTATACCGTAAACTTGCAAGTACCATTTGCTGCACAGCCGGCCATGTTGTGTTCTGAGCAGCCATTATCCTAACATCTAGTTACGTTGTACAACAGCCCAGTTTTAAGATGTTTCACAAGCTGATCGCTTTTCACCCCACCGCTACATACCGTAAAAACTTGAATAATTGGACGGTGTGCTATGAAGTCCAGAATTCCCTTCTCTGGAAAGGGGGCGAAAAACACAGCAAAAACACGGCCCCCTTCCCCCCTCCGGGACGGAAAAAAAAAACAAAATTTCTTGACCTTACTAGGAGAGGAAAGTCCAACGACATAGCACACCGTCCAATTATTCAAGTTTTTACGGTAGATCATTCCCCTATTCCTTGTTTTGCCACCATATGTTTTCCAATTTTTTTGTCTCTACCCGAGTACCGTACTCTCCCACTCATGCCCTTAAATAAGTACATTACCTGAGGTTTAAGATCTGAAATCGCTTGCATGGGGATTTTCTAAGAGATATGTTATTATACCCCCAACCACATTGTTTGGGCGGAGGGGATTTTGGGGTGATATGGTTCAAATTTTGCTTTTTTTTAAGCAATAATCTTGCAAAGGGACACAAAGCTGAAAGGAAACATATGAAGAACAAGATAATCAGATGAAAAGAAAAATAGCCCCAACTGCCAATCCACTACTCCTGTTCCAATGGGTGTAATATATACTAACAAGAGCTAACCTTTGTAGGAAAACAGGAGTCAGAGAAACAAGCTCAAAAGGGAATACACTTCTAGTAAATGAGGAAGGGAAATTTTTACGTACTATCTGCTGATGTACTTCCTCTGGCTCTTGCCCTGGTGCTGCTACCCCCCGGTAGCTCCCTGGTCTGCCCGTTTGTTGCAACCAATATTCCAACTCTTGGCTTGAACTCCTTGGTGATAAGGCCCCTCAGATTGATCTTTTCTCCAAGTAACACCTTTCATGTTTTCTTCATGGTCTGTGATCCATATGAGCAATTTCTTTGCATCAATTCTGTCATCAAAGGCATAGTGGGCCCAGACCGTCACATTAGTAGTTTCAGTAATGTCGATTGCTTGCATAGAGATAGGAGCTATTTGTAACTTTGGTGCAAGTCTAGTGAACTCCAGGACTAATTGAATTCTACTGACTCCAGGATTGAGATGGGCTCTAATCACTCTGGATTCTTCAACAACGCTAACACTAGCTGCCTTACGCACTTCCAGTAGCCTTAAATCAACCGGGACATGTTGATATGTAGTCCTGGGGATCTTAGGACCCACTCGTGGAAGGCGAGAGCGTGTCCAGTGTTCTCAGCTGGCCGGTGCCCTGTAGGGCCCGGGGGGTGACTGCCAAGACCCCCGGACGACACGGGATAGCAAAATGTAGTCAGGCTTCGTCCCCGAATTCCCAGGCCGGCCGTCATCAGCAAGGACGACGAGCCCCACCACCTGAGACAACTTCTGCCAGGGGACGGCAGGTCACCACATAGGACCGCCGGGGACGGTAGGGGACGGCGGAAAACAGCCGAATACATCGGAAAACAGCGGAAGACGGCGGGGACGACGGAGGACGATAGAGGACGATAGAGGACGATAGAGGACGATAGAGGACGACGGAGGACGATAGAGGACGACGGAGGACGATAGAGGACGACGGAGGACGATAGGGGACGGTGGGGGACGACACAATGTCATCCATCCTAGTCCTTGGCTCTTACTTGTCGGGCAAGTTCAGGAAAAGGCGGGACGGGACGACGAAATGTCGTCCATCCTCGTCCTGGTCCAGGACGGACGGACTGCCCCGTTGCGATCACTGATTCAAATAGCCCCATACCGGTAACGGCGATGAAATACAAGAAACTGTAGGTGCTAGTAGGTTCGAGCACAAGATAATGATCCCAGGATTCTAATATCAACTGGACTGGGGTATTTGATGACTGGAAGGTCCAATCAGCCATATGGTATTCGTGGCTCCCATTGAATTACAAAGAGGGAGAATAAGTTAATGAGAAATTGGAAACGAATCACAAAAGGACCCAAAGTCAATAATTGTTCAAAATAGAAGACGACACCGGATCAAAACCGCAAGTTCCACTGGGGACAACTATTTTTCCTATCTTAACCCCATGTTATTTACAATAGCTATTCGGTACAGTCACTAGACATAAGTCTTGGTGAAAGCTTAGTCAGCAAGCGGCTAAGCGAGAATAAGAGCCACCTCTCCTATTGAAAAATCACGTACACACACTTGATACCTGTCAGGTTACACCCAACAAAACAATGCCTCCCAAACGAGAGAATCGCTCATGGTATAAGCCTAAAACAGCTCGCCGAGAGATGACAAATACCGAGAAAGGCATGATCATTGCCTTCTTCTATGATTTACAGACAATTTCTACAGTTGCCCAGCTAGTCTGACGCCCCAGGTCTACAGTCTGGAATTTTCTAGCACGCGCATGTGATCGAGGATCTATGGAGAAAGCAACTCGATCTGGCTGACCTACCCTATTAAGTCGCCGAGAAAAGTGAACAATCATTCATGCCGCCAAAAGGGATTGAGGAATGACCCGATTAGAACTGCCCAACCGCTATGCCCCACATGCGTCAATCCGGACTATCGATCGTGTTCTCCGGGAGGCCAATGTAAGGAAGTGGCTTGCCCAGAAGCGACCAAGGCTACAGGAGAGGCATGCTAAAGCTAGACTAGCCTGTACATTAGCTAGGAAGGATTGGAGAAGCGAGGATTTTCAGGGAATCCTCTATAGCGATGAATGCACCATGTGAAAATCTGCAGATCCTCGGCGTGTGTGGGTGGTTCGCACACCTCAGGAAAAGTGGCTGTCCGACTGTCTCCAACCTAGGGGAAAGGCCAATGAGGTAGGGCTAATGGTCTGGGGTTGCTTCTGGTGAAAGAAAAGGGGTCCATTAGTCTCAATTAGGGAGGCCAGAGTAGACACACATGTCTATATCGGAGTTTTGGATTCTGTTTTGGGCCCTGTCATGCAGGAAATCGCCAATGAGGTTGGCGATCCCCTGTTTCAGCAGGATAATGCCAGGGTCCACACAGCTCGCGACACCCTTACATGGTTGGAGGACAACGGTATCAATTTGGAAGATCATCGTCCCCTCTCTCCTGATCTCAACCCAATCGAGCATGCCTGGGTAGAACTAAAGCGCCGTCTACACAAGTAGTGTTCGTTACGGGGCCCCGTCTCTGACAAACGGGGCGCTAAGAGCAGGTTATTAACTGCATATTAAAAAAAGAATCGTCCAAATCGGACCAAAACGGAGTGAGATAAAGCTCTGTGAAGTTGTCTAACTTCAAAGAGCTCTATCTCAGTCAGTTCTTGTCCGATTTGGATGATTTTTTCGACCAGTTAATCAGAATAACCTATGTTATTTTGTCCCCGCTCCTCGGAAACGGGGCCCCGTAACGAAGCCTATACACAAGCAATACCTCGATATATTAGACACGAAAGGGGGGCCTGATAGAGTACGAGAAAGGTGAGACTACCTTCCAGGAAATTATTCTCAGTTGCTGACACTCTACGCAAAAGGTTGGCCGAGGTTTTGCCCCTGGTCTGGGAGACCATTCCTGGTGGTTTCTTCGAGAAGCCGTGGAAGTCTATGCCCTCCCGTGTGGCCCCTGTTATTGAGGCCAAAGGGTGGTATACTAAGTACAAGAATTATGTATTTTTAATATTTAATATTTAATTGCTTTACTTCGGGCAGGAGGTCATCGCGCAATACCCATGTGGCGCACAGACTCTGTTTTAGATGGTGCAATCACCAAGACTTATGTCTAGTAACTATATGTCAATTCCACCGGAGGGTTGCGCATCACAAGAAACCGTTGGGGTTTTTTGACTTTAGCATGGTTTCCTAGATACTTAACACTCCAGACCTTTGCTCAATTCGGAGCATTGCGGAGTCCTCCGGTCATAGCAACAGTCCAACTACGGGTATTCTGGGTGGTGCGCGGGGAGGCCTCATATTCTAGCTCAATGAACTTGAATCAAAAAAGGCGAACTAAGACATTACCGGAATAGCATCCCGGCGGGGGACTGCGAGGCCCGACGTCCTTCACTCTGGATGCCCAGGCAATTTGGCTGGAGGACGGGACGGGACGACAAAAAGTCCGTCCTGGTCCTGGCTCCAGACGGACGGACTGCCCCGTGGGGCAGCGAATTCAGTCGTCCCGTCCGTCCAAGATGGGGTGAGGACCACAAAGGACGAGACAGTCTCGTCCTTTGATGGGACGGACGGCCTTGGCGCCGTCCTAGACAGGGTGGACGGCCGTCGACTACAGACGCGCAAAATCGGTCAATGAGGGAAATACTAGTGCTCAAGTCGGTTGGGGTTGGAAATGAAAATGGAAATGGAAAAATATTTAAAAAAATAAGTAAAGAAGGTCCGTCGGCGATCTTGGAATCTAATATCCGGGGACAAAAAAAAGGGGGGGGGGGGGGTAGATTGATACCCACTTGAACGGCGTTTGATGTTCGTATATCTCAAGACACCAGACGTGGGGACGCGGGGTGTAAACAAAGGTGGACGTCTGGTGAGTGGGGAGCTAAGAGAGATGGAGGGGTCGGAGGGGTCGGAGGGGTCCTTAAATAGATAGGCCTGACGCTGTCGTCGCACCTGAGACATGAAAAAACCTGGTCCGAGGACGGAGATGCGAGTAATATGGTGATGGGGACGTGGTCCGAGCCGGTCTAGGGGAGGGAGGTCTCCCAGCCCTTGACGAAAGGTAGGAGCAGGGGGTTGGCAAAAGCCGGGTCGATAACGGCTGGGCGTGCTTTTCCTGAGAGAGGGAACCTAGTATACACGCCTGGGGAGTAAAGTAGGGCGAAACCGCCCAGCGCTGCCTGCTTGAAGTATGGGGTGCAGGAGGAGACTTCCTGGGATGACAAGGAGCATAGCGGGTCAGCAAGGGGATTGTGGATGTTCAGGTCTCCCACCACCAAGTGTGGGACGCCCGTGTCAGGAAAGAGGTGGTGCCCGAGCGGCCTACCAGGGGTTGCAGTCGGACTGCCGTCGACGGCCGTCGGACGACCTTGGCGTCGCCCCGTCCAGGACGAGGACTAGCGTCGTCGGACGACTGAGAGGGCTGCCGTTGGGAACACTGTTCATTAGCCGTATCAGGGTTGACGTCTTTCCGTTCTAGAAATATCCTCACGACTCCTACATGCCCATTCTGCGCTGCCCACGAGAGCGGTGTTTGACCATATTTGTCAGTTGTGTCGGTATCGACATCGCTCCGCTCCAGCAGTCTCCTCTCACGACTCCCTCCTGCCCATTCCGCGCAGCCCGTGAGAGCGGTGTTTGACCATATCTGTCAGCTGTGTTAGGATTGATGTCGCCCCGCCCCAGCAGGATCCTCACCGCCCCTTTATGCCTTGTTCTCGGCAGGACGCGAGAGCGGTGTTCAGTGTTCTCAACCGTCCAGGGGCCCGACAGGGCCCCGAGGACGGACTGCCAAGACCCCTGGACCGGACGGGGCGGCGGAAAATGTCCCGTCCCCGTCTGCAAAATCTAAAGACGGCCGTTATTACCGAGGACGACGGGCCCGGCAACCTGAGAAAATAATATGTGGGGGTGCAAGAAGACTGGGGGTAGATGGCTTGAATTAGAGTAAACGGCAGGGGACGGTGGGGGGTGACGGGGGACCGTGAGTGACGACCGGGGACAGTAGGCAACCGCAGGGACGGCAGGGGACGGCGGAGGACCGCGGGGGACGGCAGGCGACTGTCGGTGAATACCGGTAACCGCGATGAAATACGGGAAACTGTGAGTGCTAGTGGGTTCGAGCGCAGGTCAATGATCCCAGGATTCTAATATCAACTGGACTGGCGTATTAGATGACTGCAAGGTCCAATCAGCCATATGGTATTCGTGGCTCCCATTGAATTACAAAGAGGGGGACTAAGTTAATGAGATATCGAAAACGAATTACAAGAGGACGCAAAGTCAATAATTGTTCAAAATAGAAGACGGTACCGGATCAAAACCGCAAGTTCCACTGGGGAGAACAATTTAGTACAAAGTTTGACTTCAACTATTTTCCTATCTTAACCCGATGTTATTTACAATAGCTATTCCGTATGTCAATTCCACTAGGTGGTTGTGCATCACAAGAAACCATTTGGGATTTTGACGTGAGCACGGTTCCCAGTATACTTAACACTCCAGACCCGCCCAATTCGGAGCATTGTAGAGCCCCCCGGTGACCGCAACAGCCCAACTACAGGTATTCTGAGTGGTGCGCGGGGTGGGCTCCTATTCTAGCTCAATGAATCAAAAAGGCTGAACTGAGACATTGCAGGGGTAACATCCGGGCGGGGGACTGCGGGGCCCGACGTCCTTCACTCTGAATGCCCGGGCAATTTGGCTGGGGGACGGGACGGGACGACAAAAAGTCGTCCGTCCTCGTCCTGGCACAAGATGGACGGACTGCCCCGTTGAGAACACTGGCGGTGTTTGGCCATATTCATTAGTTATGTTGGGGTTAAAGTTATTCAGTTCTAGTAATATCTTCACTACCCTCTCATACCCCTTCCAGAAGCCCAGGCAAATGTTGTATTGCCATGGCAGTCAGTTGCCTGCAAATCTCATTTTTCTATCTCCAATAAAGGAACTGTTATCTCGACACACCCGAAGTAAGCTGCACGGCGAAGCCCCGTGAGTCCTATAGCGTTTTCTTCCCTATTAAAAGGCCTGCCCCCCATATTCATCTCACGCCATAAGGTTATCGTTGGTGATATATGTTCATCATATCTATCCAGTGTTCCCAACGGGCCAGGCCGGCCAGGCTTCGGTAAAGCCGGGCCCGGCCTGTCCAAATTCTCTCGGATCTAGCCTGGCCCGAGCCTGCAGGCCTGGTTAAGCCTGAGCCTGGCCTGGCCGGGCCCGCCTATAGGCCATATAGGCTTTTTCCCAGCTGCCTGATAGGCCGGCCTGGCCTAGATAGCCTAGGCCGGCCTATACGGCTTCGGCCGATCCACTCATAGTGAGCGGCTGCTCTGTGTCAACAGCAAAATTCACGGTAAATGTTTCCCAATTACGGAATATGATTAACAATAAAGTAACAGTTTTGCTTATTAGCAAAAAAACACAAAAAAGTACTAGCGGTAGTGAATTAATTAGTTAAATTAATTATAGAAAAAGAATTGCTGTTGGTGGATCAACTGTGTGCAGTAGGACGGTGACCATTTCGAAGGCATCAATAAGAGAGGTTGACTGTAAATAGTTTTACAAAATATGGGGGAATGATGGTATGATAGGGTTGTGCTCGTGGCCCTGGAGGTAAATTTCTAAGGCTTTATTGTGTTGGTTAAGTATCACTCGTTTTGTGATTAATTAAGAAGTATCATAATAGCCGAAGGTAAAAGAGGAAAAAAAATCACAGGCGATAAACTCGGAAGAAGGGAGGGGGGGGGTGGGGGGGTTGAATACCCTTAATGCAATCTGTTCTCAACGCCAATCTCCGGGCCTATAGGCGCCTATCAGGCCTGATAGGCTTTCGTAGGCCGATCGAATTCGGCCTATATGGGCCTAGGCTGTCTTCCGGAGCGGCCTGCCTTGGCCCGGCCTACGGCCTATAGGCCGGCCTACCATCGGCCTGGCCCGTTGGGAACACTGTATCTATCAAGCAGATTTGATGCAAGCATTTGCACCAGTTCTGTGGTTTCCCGTCTAACATGTGTACCCCAGTGACAAGAAGCATATTCAAAGACCAGCACGGTTGGTGGGGCCGAGCGAAGGGTAGGCGAAGTGCTTCTGAGCTGAGGAAAGTTGGGGGGGTCAGAAAAACCTGTGAAAATTATTGTGTGAGGCTTAAGGACAGTGTTCGCAACGGGGCAGTCCGTCCGTCCTGGGGCAGGACGAGGACGGACGACATTTCGTCGTCCCGTCCCGTCTTTTCCAAAACTTGCCCGACAAGTTAGAACAAAGGACCAGGATGGACGACATTGTGTCGTCCCGTCCAGTCATTTTCTGAACTTGCCCGACAAGTAAGAGCCCAGGACCAGGACGGACGACATTGTGTCGTCCCCCACCGTCCCCCGTCGTCCCCCGTCGTCCCCCGCCGTCTTCCGCCGTCTTCCGATGTTTTCCGATGTTTTCCGCCGTCCCCTGCCGTCCCCCATCGTCCCCGGCGGTCCTATGTAAGCACCTGCCGTCCCCTACTAGAAGATGTCTCACATCGTGGGGCTCGTCGTCCTTCCTAATGACGGCCGTCCTCGAAGTTCAAGGACGAGAACGGACGGCATTTTGTCGTCCCGTCCGGTCATTTTCTAAAGTTGCCCGACAAGTAGGAATGAAAGACGAGGACGGACCACGTTTTGCCGTCCCGTCTCGTCCCGGGCTCTTGGCAGTCCCCCCACCGGGCCCCACGGGGGCCCCGGACGGCTGCGAACACTGTTTGTGGTAACGAATGCGTGCTAATAAAACTTTCAAACGATAGTATTCATTTCCACCTATGCAAACCCGTTGTGCAAGCTCGCAGCCATGGGCATTATCGGTACCACTGTTGCCTATCTTGATCAGAAGAAGGATATTCGTGCGAGAAGGAAGGGACCCAAGGCCCGTCTTGATGGAGTTAAGAATAAACTCAAGGCAGATATTGATGGGCTCAGGAAGAAGCTCACCCAAGCGGGGCTGAGGTTTACCGCCGATAGTCAGTATGGCAACTAACAACGTTGATATGGCGTTGGTTTACCCTTATCATGATGTTTTTTATATAAAAAAAGTATTTGTTAATTTTGCTAGTTACTGTTAGCTGTGTTAGCTATACGATATGTTGAGGTCACGGTACGGCTAACCCACTTAGGTCATGTCAATGGGTTAGGTCGATTATTGGTTGTGCGGGAGTGGGCTTGACACGGGTGTTCCCTTTAAGTAGTTTCTCTCTTGTACGACTAGTCATTAACTAACATCTCACCTCACGCAACTTACCACACACACATCCCAACAGTTATCAGGAGATATTGGGGGACTATCCATAGTGTTTCTCTGTTGCAAATCATCCTTAAATGAACCCTTTATGGAAATGTAGCCAATCTTCCAAATGGAAACAAGTGCAATAAAATAGTAAATAACAAGGTAAGAAGCAAAAAAACGGGCATGGTGAAAGGACAACCAGAGAACCCAAGCCCAAACGTCCGTTGGTCCTTGCCTGCAGGTGGTGTGGTTCCATTTGATCGTGCCAAATAAAAGCACGAAGGAAGGAAAGAACAGAAGTGCCCCGCGACAGCGACAGGCTCTAAGCGTAGCCGAACATGAAAAAAAACAGTGGACTGGTTCGCTGCTCTATCTGCTAACCTAGGACAGGCTAGGAGATAGCTATCTCCGTCTAATTGACAACACAGTAAAAACTCTCAAACTCTCAAGAAACACTCTCTCTTTGAACATTGATAGATAAGGACTGTAAAATAGCGAAACCAAACGAAACAGCCAAATGCAATGAGTTCACACACAAAACTATCGCACACACAGGAGCGGGGAATTGAATAATTAAATTTTGGTTTAGACTATAAAGTTATGGAGCGACTACCCGTCCAGAAGCTCTCCTCATTCAACGACGACATTGCCTAACAACTAGCTAACCACGATAACCGGAGTATATATCAACTACAACAATACCCCATGGGCCACCACACATGTCTAGACTATTCCATGTAAGTCCTACTTTCCAGTCTTTGACTTTGGGGTTAACAAAAGAAAACAAACCCCCACTGCCCATAGCCTCTGGGAATATGGCATCCGTGTATCTTGCTATTTCACCTGGCCCTACAGCATTCTCGCTTCCCTCCTGGCTGCATAGTTCTAAATCTCTTGTGAATTCCTGCATTCGAAATGCTTTTCACAAACATCAAACACATGCTTGAAGCCAAAACAGATGCCCGATTCCTAAGCGCATCTCCGAAGCCACAAACAAGCGTCCCCGGAGGCTGTCTGAACAACAAAGTAAATATCCGGAGAGCCTGCTAGAGGCATGTCATGGCTTCCAATACTACCCGTCCACACGTTGCAGCTAATCCACAACCCTGGAGCGCTTGCTAGCTCAACTTATTAGCCGATCTTTGACTTATCAACCCAACATAATATTCAGAGTGTACTCTATATAGCATTCTAGTTTATATCTATTTCCAAAGCCGTAGGAAGTTCCCTAATACATTTTCTTGGATATTTTCTTTTTGTTGACTTGACAGCATGCCTTTCTTTAATATAAGCCCCCATCCAGTATTCACAACTGTCTTGTCCGCCAATCTCTGAGGTGGGACGGGGTGGGCTATAGTCTATAATTAGTCTTTTGGAGGTGCTAGGCCGGAGGATACTCGGGAAAAATGGTATGACTTGGCGGACTATAGGGGACTTACGCCTTCCAGCCTAAGGTTCGATGAACTAAAAAAGACTTTGTCACAGAGTGTGTTTTGGTTCCTGCTGGAGCGTTCCCGGGATTGCCTGACACCAACCGGTTATGTACCACTTTTTTCATTTCCCGACAAACCAAAACCGGCACCTACTCCAAAGCCAGACAAAAAGTATATGAGCAGAGCGAGCCACCGCGCCCTGCAGACACAAGCTGTATTCCGACCCAAACCACCGGACACTTGAATAGAAAAACCTAATACTTCCTCCTCGAGGAGTTGAACAAGCGAGACACAGGAGAAAATAAGGAGATAAAAAACACAAAGTTCCACGGTATTCGTTTGAGAGTTATTCTACCGTAATGGTTGTTTAAGAGAGCAGAGAAGCAACGGGAATTAGGAAAATCAAGGAAACAACAACGCAAAGACCCCAATGAATGGGATATTTTGACAATCAGAATTTCCCTAGACCCATCCCCACTAGAAGCTATTTATCCTCCTACCCACATAGCCTTAGCATGGTCCGTGGACAAAATTAACCGCATGCGAATAATCGATGGCAACTCAGTCTTCCTCTTAATTGCGCACTTCCAACACTATCCGAAGGTATTTCCCCAGATCAATTCCTACTCTGTATTTTACTATGTATTTACATTTTGATTCTTCCGTTATTTTTGGTTTTCATGATAATGAGGAGAGCCCTTTGTTGTGGGGGATAGGTTTTTCCTATCACTTGGTAAGCGGTTAATTTTGTCCAGGAACGATAAACAAGATATTTCATTTTTACACTTCGGCGAGTTCTAATAGCACACCCTCGAACAGTTTGATACCAGTGTTCCCAACTGGTAGGCCGGCCCATAGGCCATAGGCCCGGCCACCCCGAAAGATAGCCTAGGCCGGTCTAGGCCGAATTCAATCGGCCTACGAAAGCCTATCAGGCCTAATAGGCGCCTAGGCCCTGAGATTAGCGTGGAGGACAGATCGCCCCAAGGGTATTCTGACCCCCTCCCCTCCCCTCTTTCCAGTTCTGGGCCTTTGATTTTCTTCCACTTTACCTTGGGCTATTGCTTCTTAATCACACAACGAGTGATACTTAAAGATTTACCTCCAGGGCCACCAGCACAGTCCTATCCTACCATCATTCTCTCCTATTTTTCCTCTTTAGCAAGAACTACTTTAAATCCCCAAGAAAATAATTTGAAACTGCTGTATTTTAAATGTTATTTTGTAAACTATTTTCAGTTAACCCCCCTATTAATACCTTCTATACAATCACCATCTTACTGCGCACAGTTGATCCACAACAACAGCAGCACTTTTTCACAATTAATTGAATTAACTAATTCACTATCTCTAGGTTCTCTTAGTATTTTTTAGCTAATAAAACGAAATTGTTCCATTATTTTTAATCATATTGGGTAATTGGGGAATATTTACATTGAACTTTGCGGTTGACACTGAGTGGCGGCTCGCAATGAGCGGGTCGGCCGAGGCCATACAAGCAGCCGGGAAAAAGCCAATATGGCATATAAACGGGCCCGGCCCGGCCAGGCTCAGGCTTAACCAGGCCTGCAGGCTCAAGCCAGGCCAGATCCGCGAGAATTTCGACATGCCTGGCCCGTTGGGAACACTGGTTAATACTAAATCAAGGGACATAACTGGCACCATAACTGCCGTCCCCCATGTCAGTGTCCCCAAGCGGCTAGTCGGGCCTTCTTCGGGCCCGGAGGGGACCGACGGGTATTTTGGCATCCGTCCGGACGAGATGACCGGTGAGGACTACAAATAACGGGTAAGGACTGCAGGTTCTACCCGGAAGCTACAGATCCGTCGAAGACTGTAGGACCCGGCAGTCACCCTCTTGGACTGCAGTCTTCCCCAAGGACAGACGTTTTGAACAACTATTGGACGGTTAGGCGCAGTGGATCCAATCCTAGGTTACCGAACGGCACAAAACTTTTATTGATACGAACAACGATAATAGACAAAAGATATCAGAGAACAATAAAGAGTAAAGAGATCGTATGCAAGAACAAATGACTTTGACAAGACAGGTGAAGACCGTAGAACCGTGAGAGAAAGATGCGATAAGTATGAGATGAAGTAACTAAAATGAACAAAGGGGGGAATAGGCTGCCTTATATCCTTATCTGCAGAGTACCTTCCTCCCTGGCATACTTCCTGCACATGCCGGATTCTTCTCTCACTTTCCATCTCTTGGTCGTCCTTCTGTTTTGCTTTGCGAAGACACATCCGAGGTAAGAGCTGTTTGGCAGAGGGTTCAGTTATGCTGGATGCCTGGGGTCGTGTTGATGGCCGCGGGTATGGTAGATGTTCGGCTATTGACTGTCGTTCGTGTTTCAGCGTCCAGCGATCGGTGTTTGATTGTCTCGCATCAGGTATGCAGGGTGGTGACATTCAATCGTAAGAAGCTAACAGTGGTGGAACGCTGTCGAAGCAACCAGTGGGTTAACAATAGCGTAAATGTGTTTCGCCTTATGCAGGAACGAAAGTATGCATGTAGTGAGCAGCCTAAAATCAGAATTCTCCAACAAGACGCTCTTGCCCTACAGCTGGAGACAGACGCCCCGGACGTTTGAGAGCACAGCCCCCCGTTGTTCCCACGAAGATCACTGCCTGACCACATGGGACCCGCCGCCGGATCCAGAGACTGCATCCCGTGACTTTCGCTGCCCCAGAGACAGTGCACAGAGCCGTTCAGTCTTGTCCAGTACTCTTAGCAGTCCCCCTATTGACACCGCCGGGCCCCTGACGGTTTGGAACACTGTCCCCACCTCACCACGCCGAGGCTTGGGCTGTGCTCAGTAGGTTCTTTCCCTTGCACGCTACTCTTACTGTGGCTGTCTCCTAACAGCTCCTATAGCTTTCATTTCTTTCCTGTCTTTTCTGTTTACATTGAGGGGCTTCATGCTGTAAGGCTAGAGACAGGAATTCCGCACTCACAAGCGGTATCAGTAGCAGCAAGGTCCAGCTGCACCCCTTCCAAGGCACATAGGGATGTGAGTGCAGTATGGATTTGAGTCTCGATATCGTTGGAGGACTCTATTCGGTAGCTAAGGAGAATAATGAGTGGTTTTTGGGGCATCCCTATGGTTGAGAAAGGAGAAACTCACATTGACCTGATAAGTTAAGTTGAACTTTTTTCATTGTCTTTCCTGTGTTTGCTCTCTTCGGGCTTTCTGTGAGCTCATTGCCTTGTCTGCCCGAACTCTAACTACTCGATAATGTTGAAAATTGGCACGAAGGTTCCATATCTGGGATACCTACTATAGTACCGGAAGTTTGGACGAAGAGTTATGTTGTGGAAAGAGTTGTGGAATACGAGAGTTGATGCGTTTGATGTTTAAATGAGCGGTTAGGTTTAGTAGCGATATTTTGGCAGGATGCAGGAACCTGCACTAGGGGTGCAAAGGGTTTGGAGCTAAGGTTAGCAAGGGATGGAACGAGCGAGTGTCACACTACAGTGATAGCAAAAAAGAAGAAGGTATCAGGAATGTTCAGGAACGGAATCGTGAGGAAAACTCTGTGAGAGGATGAAACTGATCAAAGGGAGTAAGGGACGAAGTGGTATGGTCGAGACAGATAGCGAAGGAGATGGAACGAGAGGGCACTTTGACGAAGATAAAGAAAGGGGTTTCCTTTAGTTAGCTTTTGTGTATGTGTAGGTCACCGCTGGCGGTACAGAAAGAACAAGAATCCCAAGGCAGTTTCGCGATATCATAGCTCATATTATTTGAGATATGTCCTTCTTTAATACTTAGGCATTTATGCACCTTGTTCCCCTCGGACACATACAAGCCGTCTCGCTCGAACCTCTTCTCAAAGAGCTCCTTTGGGTCAACCTCAAACTCCTCCTCCATCTTCTTGGCTTCCTGGGGGGGAGGCTTCGAGATTCAATGAATTCATCTAGTATGTACTAAGCCAAGTCTCTATGAATAAGCAGCATTGAAAGATGACAAATATTGGGGTCAGTGGCGATAGCCCACTTTTGGACGTGGAAATGTGGCACAAAAGTAAAACTCTGAGTAGTATGTGACTTCCACGCGGCTAAATTTTCTCTATAAGTAGAGGGGTGCTCCCACATATCCTCTTCAACGCTACACTACTGCTCACAAAACACGGTTGGAATACAACAAGAAAATTACAGAAACATCGAGGTAATACTTCCCAATTTCGCATTGACTCTCTTGCTGGTTTTAGTATCAAAGACTAACTTGCGAAATCTGCATATGACGAAAAGTAGTTCGAAGTCCACAGAAAACTGTTTCTCATTATCGACATAACACTGATCATGGGTCTCGGCTGTACTCTTCTATCCCCTTCCATTTCTGGTAATGAATGCTTGCTAATAAAACTTTCAAACGATAGTATTCATTTCCACTTATGCAAACCCGTTGAGCGCCCTCGCAACCATGGGCATTATCTGTACCACGGCTGTCTCTCGGGGCCGGGCGAACATTAATAAGAATAAGAAAGATCTTCGTGAGAGCAGGGAGGAACTCAAGGCCGATCTTGATGGGGTTAAGAATGAACTCAAGGCAGATATTGATGGAGTCAGGAAGAAGCTCACCCAAGCGGGGATGAGGTTTACCACTGATACTCAGTATGGCCAAGGTGTCTCTGTCGGCTCTGGTTCTGCAACGATGAAGTATCTCACCGGCGAAAGGCAAACCAAGGGCCAGGGGATAGGAGATATTGCAGACGGTTTTAGGTTTGGTACGCAGGGCTGTGCCCCTCTCAAGGCTGCGGAGGAGGCCAAAAATTGCGGAGGTTTAGTTTGGTGCAGATCACAGATCCCATTCTGCTCCAACTAACATCATTGCTATGGCATTGGTTTACACTTATCATGATGTTTTTTTTAAAAAAAAGTATTTTTTTAATTTTGCTAGTTACCGTTAGCTGTGTTAGCTATACGATATGTTGAAGTCACAGTACGGCTACCCCCTTAGGTCTTCTCAATGGGTTAGGTCTATCATTGGTTGTGGGTGCGTGGGCTTGACACGGGTGTTTCCTTTAAGTAGTTTCTCTCTTGTACGACTAGTCATTAACCAACATCTCACCTCACACAATGTACCACACACACATCCCAACAGTTACCAGCAGATATTGGGGGACTACCCATAGTGTCTCTCCGTTCCACAGCATTCTTAAATGCAGTGTTCCCAACCGGCCAGTCCGTCCGGCTTTGGGTACGGCCGGACTGACCCAGGCTTTTTCAGAGACGGCCGGGCCGGACGATGGGAAACGGGCTTTCCAAAAAAAAAAAGCCGGGCCCGGCCTGGGTGACCTGCAGGCCTCAGGTTTTTAACCCTAACCTTAATCTGCAGAAAGCCATTTCTACAGATTAAGGTTAGGGTTGATACACGTGACTTCCAGTGTTTCAACATTTGAAATATGTGATCACTCGGCTAGAAACTTTACTTCCAGAGGCAAAACCTTTCGGTGGGCTATCGTGGGGTGTCCGAATAAATGCGCAACGGTCAAAGATGCGAACACAAGAACTAGATATTGGATATATGGATAAGCTGGCGACATTGATTGACTTTAAGATGACCTAAAAGCACACACACCGTGTAGGATTTATTGTTCTAATCCGGGTGGGAGCAGCCAGCAGCCTGACGGCTTTCACAAATATCTCTGAATGGCCGGGTATCTGTCGGTTAATTTATGTAGTTCAATTTAAATGTCATAAGCGAACAGCTCAGCCAATCAGTGTTGAGTTTTACACGAGCAACTCTCGTTGTCAAAGGTATCTGGCGGCTTTACCCGGGATCTGCAGGCTTTACCTATGCATCTGGCGGCCGCCTATCCTCTCGACCCGGTGGTTGTCTGGGCGCCTGCAGGCTTTGGCGGCCGTTGATAATTTAAGCCGGACTGACCCAGGCTTCTCAAAACCATGGCCGGACTGACCGGACTGCCGACCCATGGTCCGGACTATGGACCGGACTGGCCGCTTGGGAACACTGCTTAAATGAACCCTTTATAAACATGTAGCCAATCTTCCAAAGGGAAACAAGTGCAACAGAGTAGTAAATAACCAGGTAGGACGCAAAAAATGGACATTGTGAAAGAACAACCACAGAAACCAAGACCAAACGTCGGTTCCTCCTTGCCTGCCAATTCCGTTGTTCCATTTGATGGTGCCAAATAAAAGCAGGAATGAAGGAAAGAACAGAAGTGCCCCGTGATGGGCTCGGGGCGTAGCGGAATATGAAGAAAAACTGTGGAATTGTTCACTACTCTATCTACTAACCGAGAACTGGCGAGGAGATAGCTATCTCCGTCTAATTGACAACACAGTAAAAACTCTCAAACTCTCAAGACACACTCTCTCTTTGAACATTGATAGATAAGGACTGTAAAATAGTGAAACCAAATGAAACAGCCAAATGCAATGGGTTGGCACGCAAAACTATCGCACACACAGGAGCGGGGAATTGAATGATTAAATTTTGGTTTAAACTATAACGTTATGGAGTGACAGCCCATCCAGAAGCTCTCTTCATCCAACGACCACATTGCCTAACAACTAGCTAACCACGATAACCGGAGTATATCAACTACCACAATATCCCATGGGCCACCACACATGTCTAGACTATTCCATTTAAGTACTGCAGGTTCTATCCGGAAGCTACAGATGTGTCAAAGACTGTAGGACCCTACAGTCACCCTCTTAGACGGTAGTCTTTCCCGAAGGACCGACGCTCTTGCTCTGCACCTAGAGACAGACGTCCGCGACGCCCAGGACTGCAGTCCTGTAGGTGCCTACAAAGCGGACGAGACGCTTGGGAGAACTGCCCCCCATCGTTCCCGCGAAGACCCCTGCCTCACCACATAGGACCCACCCCCGGACCTAAGACTGCATTACCTGAATTTTGCTGCACCATCGGCAGTGCACACAGCCGTCAGGTCTTGTCCGGTACTCTCAGCAGTCCCCCCATAGGCACCACCGGGCCCCGGCCGGTTTGAAGCACTACCTTCATCTCATCAAACTGAGGCTTGGGCTCTGCTCACTAAGTCCTTTCGCTTGAGTTCTACCATCACTGTGGCTGTCTCCTACCATCTCCTATAGCTTTCATTTCTTTCCTGTTTTTTCCGTTTGCATTGAGGACCTTCATGCTGTAAGGCTAGAGACAGGAATTCAGCACTGACAAGCAACAGCAGAAAGGTCCAGCTACGCCCCTTCCAAGGCACAGAGGGATACAAGTCCAGTATGGATTTGAGTCTCGATATCTTTGTAGGACTGTATTCACTATCGAGGGAGAAGAATGAGTGGCTCCGGACAGGGTTCCGAATAGTCCGACCGGTCAAGTCTTGGAGGCAGGACCGAGCTGGCCAGTCCTGGTGATGGCGATGACTAGACTCGACTAACTTGGGTGGTCCGGTCCGGTTTGAACTGGTCCCAGACCAGTCTTTATGGGGGATCGCATAAGTCTGAATATCACCAAGCCCAACACTCGCTAAGAATCGAAGTATAGCTATACTAGGATCTTAAAGTTGCTTGTCACGCTATGAATCAACAGCCACTCAATAGAAGCTAATATAATATCCTGAAGAGGATAATATGCGGTGGAAATACGATTACATGATGGATAAGTCGCATCCAATACCGGTATTGTGGCATGTGGTCATGTAATATCACTCACTTAGTGAACCAAAAATGTTTCAATACTCAAGAACCGATATTCGCCACCCCTAATCTAAGCGAGGCACTATCTCCACCATATAATTCATGGAAAACAATAAGTTTAATCAAGAAAAGCTTTACTTGAACGTAATATATAGTGATAAAAATAGCATATCCAATTGCTTGGCAGGCCTGGTCAGACCAGTCTTGGTCAAGTCGGTTTCCATAATCCTGACTGTCCAGTCGGTCTGATTTCCACCATTGGACTAGACTTGACTTTCGACCTGACTAGCTAGGCCAGTCCAGTCTTCCGCCGACCATTCGGAACCCTGGCTCCGGAGGCATCCCTATGGTTGAGAAAGGAGAAACTCACGTTGACCGGATAAGTTAAGTTGAACTTTTTTCACTCTCTTTCCTGTGTTTGCTCTCTTCGGGATTTCTGTGGGCTCATCGCCTTGTCGGCAGAAACTTTCACTACTCGATATGTCCTCCTTTAATACTTAGGCATTTATGCACCTTGTTCCCCTCGGACACATACAGTGTTCCCAACCGTCCCGTCCGGACTGCAGGGCCCTGGCGTCCAATAGTCCCGTCCGTCCCGGGCGGGGTTGGTATGGACGGCCGGGCAAGGCGTCCGTCCTCACCATTTCCAGAAAGACTGCAGGGCCCGGCCGTCAACCTACAGTCCTGCAGTTAATATCAAGTTCCGGTAGGGCCTCGCCGTCTTTGGAATTGACGGGCGTCACCTGTAGGTACCCGCCGTCACCTGCCCTCCTGAGTGAGGACGAGCGTTACCTGTAGGTATTTCATAAAAATACCGTAAAAATACTTTCGATTCGCTATTTCCGTCAGCTTATAATAGGTTCAGCTTGACAGGTTAATAGAATTGCGTGTGTCGGTTAATGGGATTTAATAACGTCCTGATGGTTGATCTTATCCCGCATAGGAAAGGCATAGGAAAGGACTAACCCTTTTGAAGACTTCTAGGCAGTAGATTCGGAGATAGCAAACGACAGGAGTTTTTACGGTATTCATAATGTGTGATTGCTCTATCCGCTGAGCTGTTGCTTCATACATT
>Ga0307517_10004490_pt1 | contig 21420 bp, 20 predicted proteins | sample 23_EM_MG_FD_194515 | JGI IMG/M metagenome (GOLD analysis project Ga0307517, IMG submission 194515) | Populus trichocarpa ectomycorrhiza microbial communities from riparian zone in the Pacific Northwest, United States - 23_EM | ecosystem: Host-associated > Plants > Roots > Unclassified | place... | reverse complement strand
GTGTCTTAATGCCTTAATTTAAGGCAAGTCGTTTACTGAAATTGCCTTATATGCCTTAAATTAAGGCAGTAAGGCATATAAGGCAATTTCAGTAAACGACTTGCCTTAAATTAAGGCATTAAGACACTTAAGTAATGCGCAACTTTCCTGATGCTACCCTTTGTCAATACTGTGGCAATACCGTCATCAGGCCAATTGAGTGGGTGTTGACCATTGGTCATCTGTCCCCCCTGGTATAAAGGTGGAGGCAAACTACGTTTCGAGTTGGAGAAGAGTGCTGATGCTGTCAATGTTGGCAAGAGAAATCAGCTGGTGGTTGAGCAACTGAATCCAAGCTCGACGAAACCGCCAGTCCCGTCCATTTGTCTCGCTATTTTTTTTTCCGATTGGGGTATCGACTCGGAAAACAATAGAAAAGCAAATTCTTTTCATTAGACTCTATGCCGTTCGAATGAAGATAGCATCAGCGAGCAATATATTGTTTACTGCTGAGGAATTTACATAACGAAGTGTAAGCAGGAATCACATCCATATATCAGCCCTCTCCAAGCCCATAAGAGCTCTTCCAGCGTTCTATTAGATCTGGACTTGGTAACCACTGGCAGGGATCACTAGCACTGCGGATGGAAATCTTCTTGCCAGTTGCTCGCATCTGAAGGATCCGCACCAAAACGTCTTGCTGAATAGGCTCGACCTCATGATAGGAAATACCCAATTCCAAATTTAATGTGCGTAGAGTCTGTTCTTTGTTGGGAGTAAGCAGTACCACGCGGAATGCGCAATTTGGTGATTCAAGAGTGGAAATTTCGGTTTTACGACACTAAGGGAGATAAAAGACCACAGTCTCGGCGTGGACAACACTAGTTCCCTCCATGAGTGATAAATTTCATTGTCTATTTTCAAGTAGCTGTTGCGTAAAGCCCAACGCACATTCTTCCTCCGAGTCATCCTCTCTATTTTTCAACAATATTGTCACAAGTTCCAGTCTTATTCATGTCCAAGAGGTTCTTGACTGTGGAATCGGCAATATTTTTCAGAGCTTCTACCGTCAAAAAAGCTTGGTGTCCGCTGAGGAGCCCGTCATACATCGAAAGTGGCAAAAGCAATAATAAACTCACGTCAAAAAGACATTGTAGAAGGACATGAGTCGGGCAATCCAGTCGTCTGTGATAACCTGAGAACTCGAATCTGCAAAGAAATAGGACGATTCCTTTTCGTAAACGTCAAGGCCGACTGCGCCGATGTGTCCTGATTTAAGAGCCCTGTATTAACAGAAAATGTTTCAGATCGACGATAACTCGAAGAATAATGAAAAGAATTCACCTGATTAGAGCCTTGGTGTCAATGAGGCCTCCTCTGGATGTGTTGATCAATATAACTCCTTTCTTCATCTGCGCAAGAGTGTTATCGTTGACGATATATTTCGTATTCTCCGTAAGGGGACAATGCAAGCTGATGATATCCGATTTTGCAAGCAGCTCCTCCAGTTTAACGTACGTGATTCCATGTTCTCCAGCGGCTTCGGATGGATATGGATCGTACGCGATCACTGTCGAGCCAAATCCTTTTGCAAGAATTTTCCCCGTCAGAAGACCGATTTTCCCCGTACCGATAATGCCAACTGTCTTGCCGTGGAGGTTCATGCCAACAAGGTTTTCAAGCATGAAATTGCCCTCTCGGACACGATTGTAGGCTTTGTGGTATTTCCTCACGATGGTCAAGATCATTCCCACTGTAAACTCTGCAACAGATTCGGGAGAGTAGGCAGGAACGCGAGCGATCTTTATGCCCAGATTGAGTGCTGCTGGGAGGTCGACGTTGTTATAGCCTGCACATCGCAGAGCGACATATTTCTGCCGATCATGAATGTTAACGTATGCCAGGACATGAGACTGTAGACACTTACCACACCCAGCTCGTGAAGTTGCCCAAGCACTGTAGCGTCACATTTATCGTTTACGAACACGCATACTCCACCATGCCCTTTGGCCAATGCAGCAGTTTTGTTATCCAACAAGGCTTCAGTGAAGGTAAATGTCAGATCGCTCCCTTCAGGAATTGCCGCTAGGAGGGACTCTGTATCATACTTGTGCCATTATTGATGAGGACACTGCATAGAATACCGATACAATTGTACCCATACCTTCCGAGCTCCAAAAACTACCACTTTCATGATATTCCACAAGCCGAGTCCGACGGAGGTGTGAAATAGTGAACGTTTGGTATAGCCGTGGCAGCGTAACGCGTAACGCAGATTCAATTGGCCAAACTATCCGACCATACATTAGACCTTGGTGGCCCTTGGGTGGCCCTGGGTGCATAATTATGAATACTAACTGCCGAACCATCGCCTAAAAAGAAATACAAGTTCGGAAATTGACACCGACCAAACAAAATTCCCGCTACCTTGGGCAGAGGGTCTTGAGGGATAATTTTTGAGACTCGGAGATTTGGCCCCCTATGTCATAAGTAACGTGACTACTTATTCCCCCCGCTCTGCCGCCGACCTACTTAATATTATCCAAGTTATCCTTATTGTTTATGACTGGTTTATGATGTTCAGGACCGTCGTCCGTCATGGTATTACTGACGAATACCCCTGGCCACAAGATGTTGCCGAAATAATTCAAAGCTGGTTGCGACCTCTGCCCGAGCGTCTCGCATGCCATAACTTCAAGAGAATTCTTCCACCTGCCACCCGCCGAACGCTAGAAGAGGTTTTACAGTCGTCAGATCTTATACTGCGACCTGACGATAACAGCGATGGAGCACCCATGCCAGTCACAGACGTCATCGATACCGTTCTTTCATCTGTGGGGAGGGCGAGGGCTGCCAGTTTAAATCTGTTCGATCAGGGTCAGTTGCACACAAGAATGAGTTGGACTTCCCTTATTTCTGCACTTGGAATGGCAATATCGGAAGATGTTTTCCTTGCGTATGGTTCTTGTATCCTGGTTTCTCATCCTTCTCATTTGATCTCTTTTCGATAGGGAAGATGTCCCATTCTTGATACCACGAACGAAGGAAAAACCGAAACCACAGCAACCGACAGACATGGAAGAGAAAGCTGTGATACTCCTCTCCATATTCATTCGCCGTCGTGCTCGTAAAGATATGGCCACAGACAAATGTGATCAGAAGCCATCGCCAGTGGCATCCAGTGAATGTAGGTACATCGATATCTCCCTACCTTGTAATCGTCTCATGTAAATCATCAATGCAGATCATTCATCAATTTCAGTAAACTCTTATCTGACGATCGACGTGCCGTTGGATGCGCATATCACTCCCGGACGCGGTAAACGGGTCGATTGTTGCTTACCTGTAGTTTGCACAGCGAATGAAGATAAGATAGAAGCGTTGGTGACCAGCGTCGTTTGCCAACGTTACGTGTGGAATATCCCATTACCAGTTGTCGGTGTTTCGCTTTCGAACTCGGGAGCAGGTGCATCTATCGTCATCGGATGGTCAGAAGTTGCTAACAACTCCCAAAATATGGCGGTAAGCATTTATATTAGGTGCTAGTGGGGATAATTGACCAAAAACACACATAAGCCCGCGATCCATCTCGCACATCCCACAAAGAGCAATAGTCCTCTGCCATCCCTCGGACAATTCGACCTCCTGGACCCCACTAGTGCTCTGTATTTCGGGCAATTCATTCTCGGACTCGATCACCACTTCACTTTTGTCCAGGAATGTTCAAAGGATCAACAAACACGAGACTTCTGCTGGAGATTAGATCATGTCGATCACCCTTGTATATCTCCCGAGCCCAAGCTGGATTCACCCACCAACGACAAATCTCCGGTGGAGAACTGGCTTTCGGGACTCCCCGTTGCGAGAAACACGAAGTGCGTCCCCTGCTTTTATTAGATTTCATTGCAACTCAGCTCGTCTTTGCTGTCCAGGAGATCAATCTCCCATCGTCTGCGTTCAATGCTGTCCCCTATGTTTAGATGACTCGAGAACGACGCAACATCTATCCACTTAATGTAAGAACAAAATGATGTAAAGCATTCTTATTAACGTTGGTAGATTTGAAAGCAAAAAGAGGATCAGAAACAATTCTGGAACTCAATCTTTTCATATGGCGACCACATAAGGCATGCGCCCGGGTTTGGAGGGTTCAAGGAGCAGAATTGTCGCCGAGGTTTTGGAAGTGGACAGTTCGATGGCGTTGGCCGAATATGTATTCAAGATGATTTCCCAGATCTGTTTATATCACACACGAACACATTTCTCATTATGGCCCAACTTCCCAAATCACTTTTGCAAGACCTGCGCGACGAAGGGGGACGTGGAAACTTGAAGCAGCTATGAAACCTCTTCAACGGTCGGTTACCACGAATCCTGAATCGGCTTCATAATCCAATAGTTCTTGCATTCACTCACAAATCCTCTGGCACATTATGTAAATGACACGCATTAATTTCACATATATGAAAGACAACGAACCTTCTGGCGGGCTATAATTCCATATCTATTCGATTACCACTATTCCAGAATGTCAGTCTTGGTCCGAACTTGACCTTGGTGAAGGCATGATTTCTCTCAGGCGGCATTAGGAAAATTTCGCATGCGTTGCCAGCGTCTAATATTCGATTACAGAAAACGAAGCGACCCCCCATTTGAAGTACCGTTTCTCAGCTTCAAACGGACATTGGTTCCGACATCCGCTAGGCGGATGTGGTCGAGATCCAGTACATGGCCCTGCCATGCTCGCTCAGGGCCGTATGAAATCTGGAGATGGGACTTGAGGCCAACTGAAATAGGCGAGTTATCAACCACATACCACATAGTTAATAATAAAGGTGTACGAATAGTACACAGTCACCGCCTCTTTCTGCTCTGCACTAGCGTGAACCCATCCAGGTCTATGGGGGGTTCTCTGGGCGGGGCCGACAATTCTGCACGATTCACAAGTTGGGGGACCTCTTCTTCTTCATCATCCTCCCATTCACCATTTTCATCATCACTAACAACTTTCTCTTGAGCATTCACTCGCTTTCCACTCGCTTTTTCTGCCAGCTCTTCAAACCTGATCACTGATATCGTATTCCCAGCTTGAGTTTCTTCCCAAAGCTTGACAATATCTGCAGCAACGCTCTCGACGCTGTCATCTTCAACGACGGCATCGAATTCGTCCACCATGACTTGAAGGAGCATTTCCTCGATATAGAGATCATCTGGGGGGTTTGTTTTTTGGTTTTCAAAAGAGTCCACGATGGCCGATGCGAGCCATCTACGCTTTTCAGGACCATGAAGCCCACCCCAATTTTCTTGAATGGCAATTCGTAGGGTAGCCCATATAGCGAGACGGGCAATAACACCGCGTGCGAACAAGACAGAAGTTGCGGATGGCGTTGGTTCAAGTTGCGTTGGTTGAAAAACACTCATGGTGTTTTTCTATAAAACGAAGCGGTCCGGCGCGATTATCTGGGCTCGATTTCGCGGATCAGCCGAAATTCATCACTCCGACATCAGGTTTACATCGGCATAAGCCAAAGAAATGATAATTAATCGACAGGTTTTGCCCCTAACATTAGCAAGTTACTACTCATAAGGCGTCTCAGATATACGTCTGCGGCTGGTTACTGCGCGTGAACGGCGAGAATTTCCAGTAACTGAGTTTTAAGTAATGAGATCCAAAACCAAGAAAATTACACAAAACGCACCGACGATGTCTCCAATATGCAATATTCCTTACAAACCATTTAACTGGTTCAGGAATGGGAGGCTGGAGAAGTTTCGGATGTTAGACTTGGAAAAGCCAGAATACAAGGGGAACAATGAAAAACTGACCCAAGATGCCACTTCCTTTAGATTGTGGTGGGTGACCACCAAGACCGCCGATTTCGTCATTGTCACCTTCTTCACCAAATGCTTTTCAAGTCCTAACGTACGGGAATCATGTTGGGTAAGAATCGGGGATTGATGAAAAGGAATAAAACTCACGATTGAACATTGCCTTGAGTTCTTCTTTGTCAAATTTACTGAGGCGCTCTTGGGAGATCGTAGGAATCTTCAATGTTCCCGTAAGATGGTTATGTTGATGACTCAAATTAAACCACGTACCTCATCATGAAGATGCTCTACCAAATGATCACCAAATTCATCTAGGAGTTTGACGACCTTCTCCGCATCGTACTCCTCCCTCTTGCGCTGAACGTTCGTCATATGATCTTCAAAGGCACGGATTTGCGTCGCAAATTTCGCGTGTTGTTCCAGGTTGTGATCCATGTCGATCTTCTTTTGAAGGAAGGGAAAAATGATCTCCTCCTCGGTGTGGTGATGCTCGTGGACAAGTTGAGCAAACGTAAGACAATAGCCAGCAAAGGCGACCTTGTCTTTATTCTTGATGATGGGTGCAGTGCGGTGGATGGAATTGAGAGCTCTAATGAAGACATTGTGGATGAGGGACATATCAACCGCAAACGTTGCAGCATGGTCCTCATAGAAGTTGATCCCCACAGCGCAATTGACTGGAATCAGAGGGAAACGAGTTTTCTCTTCTGTAATTTGGGACGTCATTGGTAAGAGAGAAAGAGGACCGTGAGGACATCCATCGGCTTGACATTTAAATTCAAACTCGTGGAGGTTGCAAGGCTATTATCAGCCTCCAGGACTCTTGACCGAGAGGCCCGTCCCGAGCAGCGCCCGCAGAGAATAAATTGATGGCGGCCGCGTGTTCAACCAATTCATAACTTCGGAGAGTAGTGATCATGACGGGATACTCGGTTCTGACCTACTTAGTCTCACCATATGCCTAAGGGGATGCGAAGAAACTCCGAGTCAAGTGAATGGCCGGCGAGGGGTTTCTAATGGCCAATCGGGAAACGTCCAGAAAGCAAAAAACATCAAGAAAATCAATGGTCCCTCTTGAAATCCAGGAATGGGCCAACATTTTCGCTTGTGCAAGTGAACAGAGCAAATTTCCAGGAGTAAAATCGGATAAATCAGGAATCAGGCAATCCGTAGGACTGTCGTGGGAGTCACTAGGAGTGTACTACTGGGAGGGGGCTGAGTCGGAGATGGTGAAGGAGGTTGATGTGCGGTAGAGGGATTATGTAAGAATCTCCGTCGAAGAGATAGTATGTCACGGTTGTGTGACTTACTCAGTGCACCATGTATCTGGAAACCTCGGGCACGCAATATGTTGATCAGCATCTCGTCTTCGCCATGAATCGAGGGATTGGTAAATTCAAACAATATATTATATTTTGAACAAAACTCCACGACCAGTGGTCATTCTGGTAATGGACATATTTTCCACAACGTTTTGTAGCCACCTCGCACTCCAAAAATTATACTGCCTTTCCTGAGGACACACGATATTTCTGATATGTTTTCGGAGGTTCACTATAGGCAGTTGGAGCAGGTTCGTCCTGCCTATAGAGAGTCGTGATTTCAACCAGATTCGAGGCGAAGACGTTGTTCGCTTTTTGTGCTTGTGCTTCACGTTTAAGGTCGCCATTGATAGTGGAAGTTTCGAAAGGGAGCAGCTCAACAGCGTACTATAATAAAAATATCAGTCAATTCAACTTGATCGACAGTAAGCCAGAAAGTACCTCGATTCGGAATGACTGAAAATCACAACTGGGCTGCAAATCAGGGCTCAGATGTATCTCCCCTTCCAAATGTCTCGCATTGGGACCATGAACGACGTTTTTCGGAGGGGTCCACCAGTTGGCATGTCCAACTTCGTGAGTAACCAGGTTCATGTCGGATGTTGGCTTCATAACATATGCCCAGCTATTGTTAATGTTGGATGGAGTCTGATCTGGCGTCGGGTCCCCTAACTCTACAATAGGATGCCAAACCCGACGCAGAAGCTTAACGGTCGGCCTTTCTGTGCTGGAGAGCAGGTGTTCAACCCCATCGCTGTCGCTGTGGATTGTAATGAAGCACGGTATGATAGAGCCACGGGTGTAGGACAACTATGAAAGATATCAGCATCTAGATCTGGAGCCTTAACGTTGTAAAATCATATGCCCACAGGTTGTGCTATGTACAGCTTGGGAAGCACCAAATGTCAACTAATGCAAGCTGCATAATCATAGTACACTTACAGTGCAATCGACTTTGGTGTGTAGCAAGTTGTCAATAGTTTCGGCCACTCCATAGGTTGTCACCGTCGGCAACGCGAACCAACCTTCTGGATCGTCCATGGGACACGGGACTAAAGCAGCCGCTTCATAGGCTTCCCTTCTCATTCGTGACGCTGGTTGGGGTTCTGACGCAGGGAAGTAGACGATATTGGTTTTTATCCTTTTCAACAGATTCAAAAACCGAGGACGAAGGTGGCAACTATGATGGACTTACTTGCTACTAGCATTGAATATACCGTGGACGATGCGAACCGAAATGTGATACGCAACGTTGGGGTCTATATATTTTTCCATGAATGTTGGAGGCAACGGTGAAGCGCAGCTATGGCGGGGCTGGGTATGTGGATGGCCCGGGGTTTGTAACTTCGTTGGGGAAGGGGGTGCAGCGTTGCTTATGGTGTTACCGACTGTGTGCGGACGGAACGGTGAGATTGAATTGGTGTTGAGAACCGATGAAGTAGGGAAGGGAAAAGAAAATGGGATGCTATATTGACCAGAAGGTAATCGGGAGTCACTTTTTTTCTTCTGAGAGGCGTTTGAGCTTGTATTATCAGAATGTAGTGGATCGCCCATTGATTTGTCCCAGAGAGTATATTCGTGGTTAAAAATTGGAAGAGACCCTCCGCTATGGGACGACAGAACGATAATCCCGTTCAGCTAGAAGTTGTGAAATGAATAATATGAATCGTAAGTCACCTATCGAAGAACAAAATGATAGCGCACCGTGATGCTGATCAGTTGGATGTTCTGTGGGGTATCCAAATCGAGCTGCACAGTGCCCGTAATGGGGTCGCAACTCCAAAACCTGGGCAATCTCGGTTGACTTTGCAAAGACTTTAAATGAGACCCAGTTATTGTATTGCGTGTATGCAGGTGTAACGTCGCCCAAGGGTTTTTCGGTCGGATTGGGTACGAATATCGAAACTCGTGTGCATGTGAGTCACCCCCAATCTCAAAGCGAGTGGCAGTACTGCTCGGCAACATCGGTAAGTGGTGAGGATTCAGCAAAGAGTACTGAGGCGGCTCTATTGCAGATGGACTGTTCCATGATGACGGCGTAGAATCTGTGGTGGTTTCGGTAGTTGGGCCGCCGCTGTATTGAGGAAGTAGACTCCTGACACTCGAAAGACTCAAAAGCGAAGCATTGCTGAATCGATTACGGAAATTTGAAGAGGGGGGTCTTGTATTGGCAGTAGTGGATGGAATCGGGGTTACAGGTGCAGATATGTCGTGATGATGCCATGCCATGGGAGGCGTAGTTCATTCTGTTCATCGGCTCGTGGGCTTTCTGATAAAATACTCCTCAGAGCGGCCTATTGTCAGACTTGAAACAGTGAACTTACAATAAGTGTAACCGTATTTGGCAAGCATTGATATGATTCAATTCAAAGGCCAATTGCTGGGTAAAATCAAGAGACCTTGAATCTGATAAAACACTCCACAGAGCGCAGACTTGAAACAGTGAACTGACAATAAGCGTAAGCGTATTCGGCAATGATGCATTGGTGAATCGTCCAATTCAAAGCAATTATGTAATTAGTAAAATTGAGTATTGATTTGGCCAAAGGAGGATCTTGTGGACAAAGTGAGGCCTGAATTCTTCAGGAAAAAATCCAGGTGGAAAGTCCATCTTCCTCTCATATGGATTCCTCCAATGTGCTGTAATATTAATGTAAACGATGTTGAGATAGTGGTCCTTAAGGGAATAATTATACCAAGGGAACCTAATCTAACTCTGTTTCTGCACCGTTTTGCGATGTGGGAAAAGGTTTCAGGATGGGCAGAAGCCTGTGCTTGGTTCCTTTGAGTGAAACAGGGGCCAGGCGCCAAAGATGCTGGAGTAAATAATCGTCATTGCAACTGGAGGGAGTCGATAATAAAAGAGTATTAGGGCAGTTCGATTGAAATTTGTTCACAACGTATTATTAGGTTTTACATAAGGCCATAGGTCATTTTCAATATTAACAGTAGGAATGGGATTTACTAAATGGCCATACTATCGAACGTTGGTAGATATCTTGAACGGTGCGTTTACTAACCATATCAACAAATCTCGGGGCAGTGTCCAGATGAACGACCAGCACACTCTGTTCAATTAAATCCGTGAGGCTTCCATGCTTTGCGAGCAAAGAAACAATTTCCGTATGGGTGGAATCATCCCACTCTCCAGAATTAAAATAAAGATCGATATGGTGAAAGATTGCGCCAAAGCTGTGAGGGGGGAATAGTCGAGATCACAATTCGTTACGAAATCGTCGCAATCGACGTAACCAGTTGAAAAATCGACATTGATTTCAATCGTGACTTGTTGCAGTGAGGAAGCAGTTTTTGAGAATTTCCATTGCAGCAGGAAGAAATGATATGCAGCTTTCGTTGGAGTTTTCACGGTCGAAATATATCGCTGCACGAATAACTGAAGCTTGACGATATGTTGTATAGCCCAAGCGCTGAAAATCATCTGATCGCCTCGTTGACAATGGAAGTTCTCGACTGAAAGTGTTCTGAGGTGAGGATAGGTGGCGTCTCCAAATTCGGATAATTGGGGAGTTCCAGAAAATGAAAAGCAGTCGATGTTCGCGTGGTTGTCGAGCGTAGAGAGAGGAAAATCTGAACAACAAACATGTACCTCCTGTAGCGTCGGCAATCGAAGACAGCCTTCTACAGCTTTCCGGAAAATCTCGGGGAAGTCTTGCCATGACACTTTTGTATGGGGGGTCGAAAGCAAAAGACATTCCAATACTGGGAGCATTGGTAAAATCGCGGCAATTTGTTCCAAATAGGGTGTCCGACTTCTGAGGCCGTGATAGTAGAGTTTGACCTGGAGGACACGAACATAGGTTGTGATTCGAGGTTTGTCAGAAAGCAGTTTTGTGAAATGCGATGGTTCGAGGAGCTTGCCACGGGTTTTTTCAATGCAGATGATGATGTGGTAGTATTGATATTTCTCGACCATCCGAGAGAAGACGGGATGGGCTTCTGAGCATCGAGCAAGAGACTCTGGGTCTGAAATCAGGAAGCCGAAAGTATAGACAGTGGCCGATCCCGAAGAAACGATTTGCTGATTTGCTGATGTGATTGTCACAGCAGGCCTGATTATAACCACACTCGTATATCCGGCAAAGCACTTCAGTAGCTGCAATGAACTACGGTTTGCAGTACGTTTCATATATAACCTGCCAGATCCGGGTCTAATCTCCACCAGCGATAATGACTATGAAGCAGAGGAAGAGGAGCAGCAGGAATCGCTCGAGTACGATGAGGCGGGGGGATCTGACACCGACTCTGGACTTGTGGAAAGTGGGTTAGTACATGTACTACTTTGGAAAGCGCCCAAGATTCATCGCCTTGCTCGTCAGTGGCGAAGGAGACGCAGAGGAGCCAACTTTTGAGTAATAAATGCTTTATCGGATTAAAATCATCGTTAATTCGTTATATCGTCAGCTATCAGAGAGAGGAGGATGACAAAGAGGACGAATGTAAGCTCTGAACTTGGTTTTTGGTGTGTGTTGTATCTTAGGATTTGTATTCAGTTGGTACTCCTCCAATGCCTCCAAGCGGTGTTCAGAACTATGGTCCGCACTTTCAAGGAGCCAATGATGTCGACATTCAACCCTCCTTCCAATATTCTCAATGCACTGGCAACAAAAAGTCCCTCTTCGTACGTTCTTTTCTTTATCGGCCTATCCAACTTCACCGCCTATAGATTGGAATCAACTACTTTGGTCAAGAAGGCGAGCTTCATGGCTGTATCAACGATGTTCATAACATACGGAATTTTGTTATGGGTAAGTGGGCGGTACAGTAATAAGGATGATGGGCTAACGTCTCCGTCAGAGGGGTTTGGCTATCAGATGGAGAATACAGTAACCCTGACGGACGATGAAGAGGATCCCACTCTCCGTCCTACAAGGGACAATATCGTAAATTCCCTTATTATATTTTCATTATACGCTAACCCTCTTTTGAGATCCGAGCCATGCACTGGCTCGTCAGTGATGCTCAACCTAACGATTCACTCTTTCTGCATTGTGAGCTCTGGACCATTGCTGAACGGACTGGTGGTTGACATTCCTAGACTCTGGCCACGGCGGACAGGAGGGAGATGGTGCCGGGGACGAAGATGATGATTTCGACGAAACTCTCTGTCCTGTAACGTGATGTTTCTCTCGTTGTTCAAGATTACCTGACTTATTTGGTGATCAGGAGGATTATCAAACTGCTGGCATGATTATAGACGACGTATGTTTAAAAGCAATCAATATGTTTACATTTTTCTAACTTGATAGTAGGAATTGCATGATATCCTAGTCAGGCCATTGCCTTCGGGCTGCCGCCTGACGGCGATCTTCGATGTAGGGTCATCATCCCTCAAATCCATGCTCGTGATGACCTCTTTCCCTTCAGTGTTGCCATTCTGGATCGATTCTAGGTCCGCTTCTGCTCTTCCTGCCTTTTCAATCATTCTGACCAGTTATAACGCAGATCTCCCTTTCATGGTAAGCTGGTGCGACCATGAGAATTGAGGACCATTCTTTATCGCCTGCAGTACTCAACGGAAGGCAAACTTAAAGAGCCCAATTTTTTGGCTGATGCTGGAAAAGGACTCCTCCAGACCATTACTTCTTATTCCAAAGGTGATGTGGCTAGTGCCATGAGATCCGCTATAGGATTGGTCAAAACCGCCACGAAGAAGAGCAAAGCGGAGAAGATCTCAAAGGCGACAAAGACGAGCCCGGCAGACTGCGTTGGTTTCGTGCTTGTATATACTCCACCTTTGTTTGACCCTAGACCCCACAGATCTCATTCAGCGGTTGCAAAGATAACCAGACCAGTGCTGATGCGCAAGAAAATGGCGAATCAACTGGGGCGATGAGCTATGTGTGTTATATGACCAGGAATCCCCATTTCCGTCCTTGACGTTCTCGCGACAGGCGTTCGTCTCCACCTTGACAGAAAAGCCCCATCAGAGCTATCAGGAGCTACTTGTGAATGTTCGTAAGATCTTGAAGAGCAAATATTCCCAGAAGCCGCAGGTAAGCCGGGTCCCGGTTTTCAACCAGCAGCCGAACTACCATTGAAATACCTTCAAGCTCTCAGCTTCTCATCCCATCGTGAGTGACTCTTTGCGTGCGTAGTGGCCATTGCTAATATGTCGCAACTTGCAAGGATACGAAACTGATGTTTATCATTTGAATTAACCTTTCCTGATGGTGCGGAATTCAAGTGCGGGGTCACCGGTTACCATACGTTGATGGTGTCGAAAGAAAATCGAACTTGAATTCACAGGCCGACTCGAACGACAGTCAATTGTGTCGTCCCCCAAATCATGTTACATAGCCTCCAGTACGCGACATTCTGTTCCTGACCCAAGCTAGCTATTTGGCACATCTTATTTAGAGATCGTAGGAAATCTTGAAGTTAAATGTATAAGAGTACCACCATTGATCTAGACATGAGTTTAATGAGATTAAAGGCGGCCAGCTACAGTGCTAGTTACTAGCGGATATCCAGTAAAAACAAAGAGACAACACGAGAATATCAACGAATGTTGAAGAAATGCACTGAGAATATAACGATACAATTTGAATGCAGCTTAGACGGAGCGACATAAAGCAAGGAATCCAGAATCCAGAATCAAGGGCATATACATACTTCTATTTCATGTCATGTTTATGACGGCCTACCATCCCAGTATTCCTGTGACGGTGGAGTTACCCAATCGGCAGTCATAGATACCATCAGAGGTTCGTGGCCGTGGTAGGGAAGGTTTTGCATATGATGCGCTTGGGAGTGAGAAGAATAATTTTCGACAGGCTGTTGTCGAGAATGTTCGTATACAGGTGCATTCGGGATCGTCGTCATCGAAGGCTGGGAGTCCACGACAGTGGGTGCACTGTTGTTCGAAACAAGACCTATGATGTTCGATGACGGAAATTGTTCAACATATGCAGATCCAAAAGAAGTTGGAGAAGAAAAGAAAGTGGATTGTCCGATGGACGATAAAGGAAGATGTGGGTTGTATGCAGGGGTCGTATGTTCAGGGACAGGGACAGTGGTCATATACGGACTTTGTGTCGATGACGCGACTCTGTACCCCGCCGGATCCACAGTGGGACACTGGGTGGTTTGTGGCATGATCTGGTTGTATTCGATATCCTGCAGTGTTTGGGGATCAAAGGTGTGAGAGACAAAAGTCATGGGCTGGGGTTGAAGCTGCTGTTCTCGAATATCTTGCAAGACAGATCGCTTCCTTGGAGGCATGCCCATCTCATTTGACGAATGTGGCAGCGGTGTCCCGAAACCTAATGAGGAGTCGACGGTTTGCGATTGACTGGTCGAGGAGGAGCGTGACCTAGTATGGTCCGTCACAGCAAACGAACCACGAGAAGCTGTAATGGGTGATATCGTCGGCATCGTCTGGGCATCCGGAGAAGGTGAAGAAGCAGCAATCGACCCTATTCTGACTGGTAAGTTCTGCTCAAAATTCCATGCATCCTCTGCCTTTGCAAGCGGAGGAGGAGGATTCGACCGCGAAGCTTGAACCACACTAGGTTCCCGGAGACGAAGACCGATCGCAGGGTGTTTCTTCGGCACCTTCTTACCCTTCTTGCCCTTTTCCTTGTTCAAACTTTTTGGCGGTCTTGAACGAGTCGGTTGTCGTGCACTCGATGTTGACCGAGAACCAGAAAAATCTGATTCTAGGGCTGATGGAGATGACAGGGAATCTATTATGAATGTATGATGCAGAGTAGGAGGATCTTGTTGGGAGATCTGATGTTGATGGCTAGTGGCTGGGCCACCACTTACGGACTGAAAGAAGGCCTGGGGATCTGCGATGAAGGTTCTGGTTATAATCCGGATAGAAGAGTAAAGGAGGCAAACAGACCTTCGTCAGTATTCTCTTCATCGAGTTTGCGCTTCAAACGCATACTGCGCTGGACAAGCCGTGCATGCAGTGTATTTATTACTCTCTTTTGGAATTCATCGTCACCGTCGCGTTCGACAAAGGAAGAGAGTAAAGGGGGTCCGAGCTTTCGAAGCACCTTCAGACCGAGGGAAGCATCACCCGCCATCACACCCGTGCTGAATGCCATCGAAGGTGACTTCCCTGCAAATGCTGTGTGTGCGCATACCACAACGGCATCGAATACCAACTTCTCGAGTGGGATGAACTGGAACATCAAAGGCATTATGTTCGCAGGATATAAAGAAGAGATCGACGGATTTGAAAGAAGGGATTGGAGTCCGTCTGCCAGATGGACTATTGCTTGGGCAGCATGGATACATGCTGATGCCGCTGGAAGGTTCATAAAGCGCGACATGATACCGTCATTGTTACTCATGTTCAGGAATGGCGTGTACACGTTGGTCACCAAGACGTTCGCCACAATGGCAAACTCGTAGGCCTGCAATCGAGTTAAGGTATCCTCCACTGCGGTTGTTTCATCGTCTCCTGATATTTTCAGAAAAGCGGGCAGGCAGTCCTGCCATTCCCGGACCTGATTCTCAAGAGCAACGGCCTGATCAAGTGTATAGCCACAACAACAGTCTGGCAGGCTGTTCCGACTCTTAACGGCTTGTGCTACTAAGGCCAGCCTGTTCGTCGAAAAAGGCGTATTGGCGTCAAATCCTTTTGATAGTATGATAGCAAACTCACCGATAGCGGGCACCAAAATATGCCTCTTCATCCCGACTTCCACTAGTATTTAAATGGTCGTGATGATGAGAAGTGAGGGCCCCGTTCTGTATACAACGATCTTGATCAGTGCCGTCTTCCGACACTTCATCAATACCTCCTTCAGATTTCAAGGGAGGCGAAAATATGGCACAGGAAGGAAAATTCGTGCCATATGAACTCGGAGATATGTGGGGCTGTTGGCCTAATGCATCGGCGATGAAACTGAAGAGAGGTCAAATCAGGAAGAAGGAGAAGCGAGGAATCCATACAGGTCGTAAAAGATGATCTCCCACCAAACCATACGTTTCCACTCATCGCGGGAAGGATCTCGGTTATGAGGTTTCTTCTTCTTTCGTTTCGTTTCTTTGTTTAGATGCATAATCCGAGAGACAGCGATCATTTTTCCAACCTAAACAGATGTAAGTGAATCCTGGCTATTACTAGCAGTGAAGTAGTGGCACGCACCAAAGAAGTCACGATATGAGAGTCGTCATCCTGTAGTTCGTCATCGGTCTCCATGTTTTCATCTTGAATATCTTCATCATCGTCCGCCTTGTCCACGGAAGCTGCCGCAACCGTACCAGACTGCAACAAATAAACAATACTTAATAGGCAAGCAAACAGATATTCCATATGTTCTACATCGCCCTTGATCGTGGAAGGCTTTGAGGACGACGAAACATGAGTGTCCCAGATTCCCAGAGCTTGCTGGGAAAGAGCATAGAAGAAAGCGGCGCTGGACGGCGTGAGCGCACTATCATCTTCGTTCGGTGAGGAAACAGCGCCAATGGCAAGGGCAGCACAAGTTATCGCGAAGAAGGTCAGTGATTGGTGACCTCCATCTTCTTCACTTCCATCAACATCCAACCGGCCAGATTCGATCAAAAGAGGATGGGATGGTCCAGCAAAATAGATATCCCTTGCTTTTTTAGTAAGTGCTCTCGACCTCTTCTCTTCCCTGTTCTTTCCGGCGTTGCTCAAGAATTGCAAACATCTCCTCTCCAGGCCCTTCCACCCGTGATCAAAACCATACGAGGGGTCGAATGGAAGAGGCCTGCAACGGAAAATGCCCCCAGCGCTCTGTAAGAGACGTTGACAGGTGGCGAGAGGAGGAAGACATGAGAAGAGACCTGAGGAAACCTGTGGTACACCGTTCTGGGGTTGTACATGAGATACAAGTCTGGATGTCGTAGCCGAAAAATAGACATTTATCGATGGAAGCCTTGTACGGGCAACCTTCCGGTGATCTCCCAATAGCTGTTTCAGTTGTGATTTTGACATGCGCCTGGAATTTGAGAATGTGCCGGAATGCCTTTCAAGGGACGTGATTCCATTGTCCATGGTGGAGGGTTCAAGTTTGATGTCGCCCTGAGTGGGGTTTTGAACAATCCCCAAGTCTGCGAAGCAAGTCGAGATGAGGCTCTGGAAAGAGTCCGCGAATGTTTGCGCCATAGTATTCTGGTTCAGAATGCCAGCATGGTGGTGGTGCTGATGGTGGCACCCACCTGGATGCTGTTGAATCGATTGGTATGCATAGTGGGTATGACCGCCTTGTGAAGGGGGGTGGTTCGCGGAAGCATACGCTGGCTGAAACCGACCGTTGGTGTAAGTCGTCGTAAACGACTCGATGTGTGTCAACCGGTTGTTCAAGCTATGAATATCTCTTAAGGAATTTCAGTTGAAGTGAACAGGTGTCTATGGGCGGAAACGTACAATTTTTCGATAGCTGCCGCAGAATACAGACATTTTGGAACCGTGTCGCGTTTCAAGCAACTTGCACACGGTTGCTGGCGGTTGCATTTTAGCTTAAGACGCTTGCACTATGTATATGAAATGAGAAACGAATGAGAGAAAAAAATAAAAAATAAACACACCTCCCCACATACGACTGTAGTCCTGGATCGTTGACTGTCAAAAATGATATGGTCAATAGAAAATGGCAAAAGAAGTTAAATAACATACGGCTGAGAGGCGGCCTGGAGTTGCTGATCTGCAGAAGCCGTCTGAGGTGTCTGAATAGATGTGTCCGTATCAGAAGCGTCCATGAAGCCGCCGGGAGCGAGGATAACAAGTAGCAAGGACGGTGGTGGAGGGACAAAGGAGGGAAGCGATATATGCTGCCAGTGAATGTCCTGCAACTAGCATTCCCGTGACAAGGGTCACCAATTCGGCAACCGTCATCTTTCGGATAATTCCGACCATGGAAAATTCTTTTTACCCCTGGATTCAATCTTCATTCGGGTGGTCGAAAATCCTTGTCAAAGATTCCTCCCTGTTGGATCAACAAACTTACATACCTTATATACCGATCACTGCACGTTACGTGCGAGTAGAATCCCAAGATATAACGCTTTCCTGTTTATATCAAGGCGTGTATATTTACTTGATACCTCAAAAACAATCGATGATGCATCATTGATGCTTGACGGTTGGCAATTACCATTCGATCAGCCAATCGGTGGTGCTCCAAAAGGAAATGAAGATGTCCAAGTCTGGTTGCTTATCATCCGATTTCTAAGGACGTGGATCTAAAAGCTGTATTAAAATAATACATTGTCTATTGAGCATGCAAAGTAACAACCGTGGATGCTTTTAAATTGCTCCTTCAAGTGTATTGGAATGATCAGGAACCACTCTTATTGTTGACAACTTTAAGACCAATTGTCACTGCTTCGCTTCAAATATAATACTGATGTCGCGATTGGCTGCAGATATCTGGCAAATTCCAAACCCAGAAGACGGCACCGAAAATACTGACAACGACAGGCGGGTACGGCATCCTTGTACATAGGTACGAATCGCGGGAGTGACCCGCAAGTTGTTTCCCTTGGGTTTAAAGGTGGAGACAGAGAACAACGCATTCGGTCCAGACAGTGAATTGCGTACCTAACGCATATATGTCGAGCCTTTCCACCTACCTAGTTCTATTGTTTTTACTATTGTCAGGTTTGTCATTTTCCGTTTATATCTGAATTCAGTTTCGCGGACAGCGAATTTCTGCAAAATGGAGAGTGCTTAAGAGGATACATTCAGGAGTACTGTCATAGTGGCTTCAGCCACTTGACTTGAGCTTGCCAAATATCATTAATCAACCCTTCAAAGTATCTCGGCAAGCCTTCCAAGGATTTTCTCTGCTTCCCACAGCCAAAGCTCTAGTGCCGATATTCCCTTCAATTGTTCCGTAAACGGATTTCCGTCGATCGAAGAGTTGTGGGAAGCGAGCTTGACATGGGAACATCGCTTATCTGGGTCATATGTGCCTCACGGAGCGACTCTCCCGTCGGTACCGCAAAAACTGAACGTAAGTCTAGATCAATCTGAATCACCACCTTCGCTCCGATCTCGTCACAATGTTTTTGTGGACTCGATTTACGAGATGATAAGCGTTCAAACATTCATACTTCCCTCCGGAGCTTTTGGAGTTCTCACAATCAATTGTGATAAGAATATCATAAGGAAGAGAGATCTTTATATACAGAGCGCTAGCACTTTATAGATTAGCGCTTAACTTTATCCTTATCATCTACAGCAGTTATTTTGCCCAACGGATCGTCGTGACCAATGGATGACCTCTCATAAGTAATGGTGAAGGAATAAAAATTCCGATTGACGACTGCGGCGGCTCCAAGTGTATCAAATGGCTAGTTCCGTTCCCATGAAATCTGGAGCAACAGACGGCGTTTCGAATGACGGTCGAGATGTGTCATGTCAACTTTGTCGTGCGGCCGTTCGATGCTCCTGGAAATGCTCCTGGAAGCACCAGACTTTCCAAGCAGTAGTTCCCCGCCCAAAAATTTTAGATTTATATGCAGCTAAATTTTATCCATGTCATAATTGATCTAATATAAATCTATTCTAAGAAACGAACTCTACGGACAATCCACGGAGAGGCCGTAGCCTAGAAAGTTAGAAAACGGGTTGAAGTCAGGCTTGCAGACCGGGGCGGTGTTCGTAAGGTCCCCGTATATTTGCCAAATGTCCGTACATTTGTCCTGATCTCATGCGTTCATTTCGCCATTCGGTTGTTGTCGATGTATTTCCCGCTTAGTGATTACCAGATGGTGTCATCTGGGTAATCTAGATAACCCACATGCATTCTAGGCAACTGTATGTACAATCGATTTAAGCTCCGGAACATCATAATCCAAACGAAAAGCACGGACGTCAGAATCAGATGTATCAACGGTATACTGAAACGCCACATTGTCGTTTAACTTCCTTGGAAAATCAGAGGGTGTTTCAATTGTCCACAATCGGCCGAGAGAAATGGGCGTTCGGCCAATGCCAAAACACTCATTAAAGAGGAGATTGGCATTAAATTATTAAACAGAACTCTCACACAGTCCGAGTCCGGATACTCAAATAAAATAGTAGTATAGTAGCACACGGTGGCACCGCGTTTATCAAATAAACCACCTTCGGATCCTTGGCAGGCTGGAGTTTGAAACGCCGTCGTGCATGCACCTGCATTTGGGCGCAGGAGACCATGTGTGCGACATAAAAGTAACGGGAAATGAGACCAATTAAACACTTCCGAAATCCCAATTCCCTTAGAGCGTCTACATACAGCAGACGCATTTTAAACATTGAACACATCCTTTCTGTCATAAATTAACTCTTGAAACTCTGCTGCTTCAAACCTTCATATCACGGTCACGTGATCCTTTCCTTTTTGAGCACCTGTGGCCCAAGCCGTGGCCTGCGCAGTGCGCGACGTGCGTTGACAGTAGTGTTGACACCTCCGCGTGAGTTCGCGACATCATACTCTCCACGAACAAGCTCCAATTGCTGACCGCATCTATAACCTGCCCATGTCTGTTGTGAAAGTATGATGTGGGGGTCGTGCTGGCAAACACTTCGACCGAGTTCCTGCAAATCTTCAACGTGATTCTTGTCTATAAGAAATTGATTCAACAACTCGTTCATGAGTAGAACTGCATTCTCCAAGTTGTTACGTATTCAAGCCGTTGTTTTCTCATCCATCAAGTTCGTGGTTGACACAAGGTATGTCGAGTGCCAGCCAGATGTTGACTCGGAGAAGCCATGCATGTTATTGTTGAGCGTTTGAATATAGCTTGCCTCAAGGCATCACTGATCCGATGGTCTACAGTCGGCCCCATAACGCGATTCCCAACCGAATCCACCCTGCCAAGAAGAATGGTATTTTTGGTTCGTTTCGGTTGGCTAGGTGGTATGGCTAAGTGACCAGCATAGGCGGTGTATGTATGGACCGTCTACAGCCTTTGAAGCCGTAGTCGACGTGAACCAGTGCCTACATTCACGTGGACCAATTGTATTTTTTTGCAGTACAAAGGGCCCTATTTCAGCTCGACGTGGCAATCACATCACTGTCAGCAGGCGGTGAACGAAGATTTCTCCCTTGTTCTTACCAACGTTGAACCGCTCGCGATGTCTATGTTCAGGAACTGCCAGAGCATCTCGGTCAGTGGAGGAAAATTCGCGATTACAACGAAGGTTAAGAAAGGTACACAATAACTCCTTCACAGCTTTCCCGATATCTCAGCAGTGTATATCCAGGCAAAGATCCCTGGCGAAAGCATATAGCTCCCGGCGCATTCCACAACTCAAGCGAACGACTGGATTACAATCCTCCAAATTGCCATCCACAAA
>Ga0307517_10004489_pt1 | contig 21422 bp, 21 predicted proteins | sample 23_EM_MG_FD_194515 | JGI IMG/M metagenome (GOLD analysis project Ga0307517, IMG submission 194515) | Populus trichocarpa ectomycorrhiza microbial communities from riparian zone in the Pacific Northwest, United States - 23_EM | ecosystem: Host-associated > Plants > Roots > Unclassified | place... | reverse complement strand
TTGGAATCAAAATGGAAGGGTCTGGTTGGATGAGGGATGCAGCAGGGTCTTCAACGGGGTGAGGACTGGAGTTGTTGTCCCTCCTGGAAATGTGATCCTCCATGCTGGGAGCTCAAGCTCAAGGGGGAAAAAGTTGACGGGCCTTTGGCGTTTGTAATGTAAATAGGGACGCTTCGTCTTGCCGGCAGGCTGAACCATACGTAACTTTTCGTTTGTTCCTGAATGGTCAGGACGTCTGAAGAGAGAAAGCGGAACGTCGTAGGTGTCAAAGACAGGGGCGTCAAAGTCAGGGACAGTTCCTGAGACCCCGGAAAATAATTCGCTAGCCTCCACTTCTAGACAAGGGAAGTAGTTGTCACTGACATATACCTCAATTAGTTGTCCTTATATAATGCAAGGCGCAACGCGGTAGAAGTCAAGAACACAAGTGACAACGGTCACGGTGAACCACAATACTTAATATTGGCGGCCCAAGGTGGTGACAACAATGTACAACAGTCACGTAGATTGAGCCATACCTAGAGATTCTCGAGCTCCTAGCGCGTACGCCTCGTGGTTGAGCAACTTGAGCTTGAGGTCTTGATGTTCAAGCCGGGCGTCAAGCCAATCTTCGACTACCTCAACTGGCGCCTTGATGAGAAGAAGAGCGAGCTCGGTGGCAACTGTAATGAAGACCTGACCAAGCCAGAAAAATAGTGCTGACAATCTCTACGGTAAAGGCTGCGGCCCGGGAGAGTCTTGGCTGGATATGGCCAGAAAACGCTGTTCTGTTCGAAAATTTCGATGTTGCCTTGTTGCAGATGAAGGAGGTTGGGTGGAGGCCTTTGTTCCGTGAGAGGATTCCGGTAGCAAGACAGAGTCCGCGAGCGTCGACCCCATCTGCGAGCTTCAGCCATGGGGAAAGGATGGCTCTCGGTACAGAGGTTATTCAGCGACTGCACCGTCTTTGGAACCCAATATCTTCTCCCCATAACAACGATGCTGGTTCACCAGGCTGGATCGGCTAGAATACACCCTGGCGGGTGTCACTCTGAGAAACCCAGAGCGAGTCACCCCTCTGATCTGCGGTGGCTCGTGCTAGTAGGAGGCTGGTTATATCAGAGACGGTAAGCCGGCGTCGAGAAAAAGAAATTCTGCTGAATCTCTCAATAGGACCATTCCCTCCGTTAATTCTTCGAGAGTTTCCCAATCTCGATATAAGATACGAGTTCTGCCTTTATTCCGGTCCTGGATGGGCCACCCCACGCCTTCCAACGCAGTCGCAGATACCGTCGATTGTGATATAGCGGTAACACGTATCCCAGGAAGCCCACGAAGGTTCCTGCAGCGTAGATTAGGATGGAAGACTTAAAAGACGGAGGAAAGTGGAATATGAATGCTTGTGCCAGTGCAACCCATGCAATGAAATGGATGGGTGTGGTTCCAATTACGCCTTCTGAAGGATTTCCATTTGTAAATGTAATTTGTTGTACAGTGTCTTGGGAATACGAAGTAGGATGTTCCAATCACCAAAAAAATCTGTCCAATAGAACACGAAAGAGCAGAGACTTTTCCGGTAGAGAGATGATTTTAGTAGCCGTAATCTCAACCCCCCCGCCGGTCAGAGTGTGGTATGAAACGTTTGTTGGCAGGTCAACATCGCCAATTTTGTTGAGAGCACTCGCATTTCTGCTTGAGGCATGTAGCAGAGATGTGTTGTGGGTCCAAGCCAGTAAAAGATCAACCGACAAGCCATTGAAGACAGTGGATATCGATTACATGGTTTCTTAGCAGCGACGATATCCTTGAGAGTTGAGGGTTGAAAGATTGGTTCTGTAAAGATAGCCTGCTTGGGTGCCAGTGACCGCTCGATTGCATCTACGATGATCAATTGGTATGCATCCCAGTACTGACAGCAGGATAAATCTGAATGAAAGTAATCTTGTGAAGGTCCTGGTAGACAGGATCGATATGATTAGAAAGACGGGCAGTGGTTTATCGACTTACCTTTAGAGTGGCTTCACCAAATGGAAAATTTGTCATTGGCCCATCTGTACGTAGAATCCAGCAACCTCACGCAAAACTTCCTATTTGCGCCCCTGTGATACCAAGGTTGCCTGAAGAAAAGAGTCATGGATCACCGTGACCGCGAGCATCATCTTCGGAACTGTGGGGAGAATTTCGATCGCTCCTGTCTTCTTGCTTGAATATTCTCCGCGTATTTCAATGTGAACTTGACTTCTCGCGCAATCTTTAATGGCGAAAGGGAAAGGGTCTCGAACAGAACAAGAGTTGACAAAGTCCTCGAATGTGCCACTACAGAAACACGATGTAAACGTTGTTTCTGAATGGGCATATACAAACAACTAATGTTTCTTAATGCACAGGACTTATCAAATCGTGTGTCTGGGCAATTCATGTGTGCACTGTGGTGCATGGTTGGAAGTCAAGAGTGAAAGCTGTGAGTGTGTCAAAGACAGGGGCGTCAAAGTCAGGGACACATCAACATGTAAATTTTCTCTCAGATTGGTGCAAGTATCGTATTCAATTTGAGCCGCCTTGAAATTTCCTGGGTCCATAGAAACAACACCCTTCAACTTGTCAAATGTAACGTCAGTTTCTGATACCTCTTTGTTCACCTTTCTCACTGGTGCCACTTCACTTAACAGGGACCACCAACAATTCGATACCCACACAATGCAGGATCTGCCATCTTCTGGGGGGAACCCGACCCTCACCGGCGCCGTGCAAGTGCTTAACGTCATTTCAGAACTCGGCAAAGCGCTGCCTTTCGTTGCACCCGCATTTATCTTGCTAAAAGTCATAATTGACGTGGAAACCCGCGCTCAGGAGGTGGACCTCAAATGCAACGACCTCCTCGAGCGAGTCACCTTCATGCTCGGCCACCTCCCCGTTCTCGAGAAAGTCGAGGTCATGCCCAGCACAAGGAAGGTGATCGACCGTATGATGGAAGTGTTAAAAAACGCTGCATCCTTGATTGCAGCATACAGGAAACAAAATGTTATCGCGAGGAGGCTTAGTCTGACGAATCGGGACAAGTTTATGCAGTGTGCGGATAGCGTCAACGGCTGCTGCAGTGATCTGCTAATGAGCTTGCAAATACACCAGAGCAAGCAACTGGAGACTCTCCTGCAGCGTGGGGTCCCCATTGACGACGAGGATACGGCCGCGCAAACGTTCGTGGAGGCTCATGGAGGCAGTGTGGACGCTGTAATGCACGATAGGGAACTGGTGAAAGAGTTTGCTCAGCAGCAGCATCTATTGATGGACGACTCAGTGATGGACCAGTTGAGCGCAAATATCGCGGATTCAGTGCAGCAGAATCATGAGAGGCTTGAGGGAATCTTGAAGGAGAATGTCAACGCTGCCATTACCGATGGTCTCATGAATATGCTGGCAGAACTCAACGCTGCAGAAGCGGAACAGAAATTTACTTGTGTTCAATGCGAGAGTCAATTCACGCATTACACGAACGGACCCAAGGCCTGCTCCTTTCATCAAGCGGAATACGACTCCTGGGGGAAGCAATATCCATGTTGCAGTACAAATCATCCCTGTCAGTTTGGTACTCACCGGTCCAAGCACCACTGCGATTACGCGTACGGAGCATTCTTTCCCCGTGCAAGGGCCGTAACCAGCTACGTCGACACTCAAGACGAGTGGGCTTCTGTCGAGGATACCAACCTTGAAACAGATGCTGTTCAGAAAGCGTCGGTTGGTCAACTTTTGAGATGGGTCTCTCGAGGCGCGAGTTTAAAAGAAAACACGCTCCTTGTCATCGTTGGAAGGGTGTGGCACACCTATCCTTATTATTTCAACACATTCACCGCTAAAGATCTGGAAGACATCGCGATATCTGTAAAAATTTCAAAGCGGACGCTCATCTTCCGAACCGATAAAGGAGTCGAAGAGTTTGCGATGGCGGAATGGGTATTATCCATCTCGGGAAAGATCACAGGTGTCAGGCTAACAGCAAAAACTGCAACTTCCACTAACCCTTTCGTACGGGTTTGTCCTATCAACTTGTCAACATGCACAAAATCTGGCGATGTACTTAACCTTTCTGAAGGTGGTATGCGGTCCTGTACTCCCGCTTCCTCCTATGCCCTCCCTCCGGTAGTCCGATATGGACCCACATTGAAAGACACTCCAAGTCGGGCCGTTAGAACGAACTTCAAGACCAGAACGCCATCATCGTTACGTCTTGTTATGAAAACGCTTTCTGAGCCACCACTCTCAGCAAATCCGCAATTTGCCAGCACAGAAGTGGATCATTTTGAAGGAAAAGTCAGCGTGTTCAATAACAATCCTCCTTCGACTACAAACCCCGTCCCGATCACCGTCGCTTCAGTCAGGGCTCAGTACCGTTTCATTGGGGAGTCAGAATACAAACCCGTAGAGGGATTTAAATTCCTCCACTCTCAGGGAGACTTGCCAGTGTCTATTGACCCTCGCCAGACTTGGACAATCAATTTCCAACTATCAGTCCCTCGTACGGAAGAAGACAGAAAACTGGAAGTGAGGTGGTGGAATCGGGCTTTCGGAGCGAGGAAGCGACCGTTGCGCGTTAAGCTGATATTAGAAGAAATAGAAGGCGAGGAGGCAAGTTTGGTGCTGGAGTACGTTTTCCAACCATATAAACTCGAGAAGGAAGACGAGAAGGATCTGGGATTTTTCTTTTTTGATAATCCAGAAACGCTGGACCGATGTCATGTGCATGTCAAGGAAGTCGAGGATAGTGGTAGCGGGGTGGACGCTGGGGTGGTTAGAATTGCGGGATCCGAGTTGAGTGTGAAGAAACTACACCAAGTTGTCTACAAGGCGCTCAAAACGGGGAAGACCGAAGTTGAGCTGGAAATCGGGCAAGAGAAAAACGACGGGGAATGGGAGTGGAGTGCCTGGGCCCTCATCGATATCTCCTGTCGTCGCGTCTACGCATTCAAAATTATTCTCAAAGAGGGACATAAAGTCGAGGAATCAAAGAAAAGGCTTGGAAGCATGGGATACGCTCTTTGCCCGCTCTATGGTGAGACTGTGGTGGGAAAAACGAGGCCTGTGAGTTATGCGACAGAATTGGTGAAGCTGGAGAAGTTGAAGCCGTCTACGGAAGAGGACTTGCCGCAAGACGACACTGTGGACGAATTCAAGCCTCCTATTCCACCTAAACCCGTTGCTTCTAATCTCAATGGCGTTAATGGGATTTCGGGCAGTCATCCTAGTGATGGTCCGCCGATGGCGATTCCTGCAGAACTGGGCAACCGGTTGGCATCGATTGATGCTAACCTTGCAAGAATCGCTGATGCTCTCGAGTTGCTTGTTGTAGCATTGGGTCCGGCCGTCTCACGAAGCAGGTAGAGACACGAATGTGATAACTGTCCAAAGGTTGAATTATATAATGTAATGTTACTCCATAATTGGGGAATCGTCTAGGGTCCATGAATTGTCTTTGACCAATTTCTCTCGCTCGAGGAGGTATTTGCCTGGTTCAAACAGTCGACAAAAGTATCGAAGGTAAAGTACTCGGAACTTGCCTTCTTTGTACTTCTGAGGGTCATCAGCAGCTTTATAATAAAACCACCCAAGTCGTTCATTGCAACGATGGCAAAATATATCTGCAACTGTATGAACTCCAGTCCTGTGGGTGTGGTTTCAGCCTATTGCGGTGACTGAATCAGGATACGAACAACAACGAGCGATCTTCTTTCATTCCAATCTTGACATTTGAAGAGTGCATGAGACTTGAACAGGTCCATAAGAATAATTCGTTCATGGAGGATGTACGTTACGCACAATCCTCTTCCCTCTCTCCCAGAAAATGCTTTACTAATCAGTTCGTCCTGCAAAGCCTTGACAGAGATGCACATGAGTGGCTCAAACTACTGAAGGAATTGAGACGGACAATAACTGCAGAACAGGTCGAACAGATATATTTTGGGAGACCATTGTATATCGGCGCCTGGACATGAGATTTGGTATCAGACACAGATGTCGAGGGGTTTGTGTTCATGGTTAGATCAAAGCCTCGAAACCGTGTGGATGATCTAATCTTGGCGAAGCTTACGTAAATCCTATCCATCACATTCATGCTCACTTGAAGTTGACCAAATGTTTGCTGGTGAGCTACCTCACGAGGTTGTCGTGTCTATCCAACGCGTCCTCGAGATTCAACCGACTGAAGAGGTAGACCGTTTGGACGGGCTTTCAGAAAGATTCAACGCTGTTGAAATACTTAATGACTTCTTCCCCGATGGTGCGTCATGACCCTGGTTTAAGTTGAGAGTCGTACTGATAATTTCGTGCAGAGGCATCGCTTTTTCATATAGATGCTGTAAGCTTACGGCTTTTGGAAACACAGGAGGAACTGCAGAAGGAAATCGACTCACTTGAAGCTGAGCTGAAAGTGAGCCAGGACCCTGAAAAAATGTTGGTCATTCAGGAAATGATATCTGTGAGTTGTGGTGATGCACTTTTGTCTTATATTCTCTTTGCTTACACTTCTACAGGATTTACTCGGTCAAATGAGCCTCATTAGAGAAAAGGCTACTGAGTCAGAGGCTGTCGTACGGGACATCACAAAGGACATCCAAGTTTTGGATTTAGCCAAGAAAAATTTGACCACGAGCATGACGGTGATGAAAAGATTGCAAATGCTAGGTAAGTGGGATTGACTTTGTCTTTGGAGAACGTCATTGACAGCCAAGGACCACAGTTAATGCCTTGACACAACTCGAAGATCTTATTCAGGAGAAGAAATACGCGGAGGTGGCGAAGACATTAGCGGTTAGTTTTATGATACCTCTTTCATTACCTTTCCACTCAATGCCATGTAGGCTGTCAAGGAAATCTCAATGACTTTCAAGTCGTACACTGCCGTTACACGAATAAATCGCTTATGGAAGCACATCAACGAAATTCATCAACAATTAAAATCACAGTTAGACGGCGATTTTGATGATTTGTATGTCTCTTTGTGTTCCCCTTACGACTTTGTAATATTCATTATCCACGATGTAAAGTTACCTTCAAGACCCTAACAAACAAGTCAAACCAGCCCTCATGGTCGAAGCGTGTCGAGTTGTAGACATACTTGGACCAGATGTCAGGTCACACCACATCGAACGATTCGTTGCTCTTGAGTTGAAAGAATACCGACGAATATTCCGCACCAATGACGAGGCTGGTCAACTTGATAACCTTTCGAGACGGTTTGCGTGGTTTAAAAGGTTGTTGCAGGCACATGAAATCGAACAAGGAAGAGTATTCCCCACAGAATGGAGGGTTAGCTGGTATTTACTCGCAAAATTTATCGAGATTACTCGGTTTGTTTCGTGCCTATGTATCTAAGGGATAGCACTAACTATTTCCCCCTCCGCAGAGACGATGTAACCACCCTCCTTACAAAAGCAGGTTCGAATCTTACAGTCAAGTCCCTTCTTGACAATTTGGCTATCACTATCGAATTCGAGCAATCTATGAGCAAGAAGTGGGCTACACCAGTACGTTTTATAACGATCTCATCATCATGAAGACGCCTTAATGAGTTACCGTAGCTGAAGGACATTCTGAAAACCACCGACAATCCCCATTCCGAACCAGGAAAGCCAATCTCAATGGCATTTGAATATCACATGAACATTTTCATTGATGCGCAGGACAAGTACGTGAATCTGCCTCTCCCGTTGTTCCAAATTCATGTGTTTCAGAGTTCTCTCTGATATTTTAGCACCTCACCGCAAGGGAAAACTCGGCAAAACGCAACCACAACCTCGCTCATCAATGGAAACAGCTGATGACAGCAACTCTTCATCGATGACAGTCTTGCCTTCATCAACAGATCTGTTTTACTTCTATGGGCAGATTCTTGAGCAATGCGCCAAGTTATCTACCGGACAACCGTTGTTTGATCTATCCACGCTATTCAAAAAGTGGTTGCGTATTTATGCAGGCAAGCTATTATTCTCTTCTTATCTATATTTCACTAATCTGACTAGAGGAGGTTCTTGCCATCAACGTGAAACGGTAAGTGTTCCCAATTTCAAGTCCATGAGCCTGACACCTATTGTCTCGGAAGACCTGTCGTCTCCACGCGTAAATCGACGGAAACGGGAATTGACACAGACATGATAAAGCAAACTTGTCTTCTTATCAACACTGCAGACTATTGCCAGGCTACTGCACTTGAGGTAGGATTGAGATCTAGCAATCGAAACTCCTTGACTCAAAATTATCCGCCAGTTGGAAGAAAAGTATAGAGAAAAGATTAATCCTGAATTTAAGGAAAAGGTTAATTTCCAGGCGGAATGCGACCTTTTTGTCAGGTAATGTCAATGCCTGTACATCTGTAACACCGGCCTCTCAACTATCTCTATTCGTAGTTCGATTTCAACCGCCATCAACGTTATTCTCCGCGAATTCGAAAGCAATTGCGAATCTGCTTTCAATACATTAAGCCGGACATCGTGGCCCACCATAAACCAAGTCAGCGGACAGTCACCTTATGCTTCCGACCTTGTCAAGACATCAGAGCAGGTTGTCGAACTCATTAGACCCTTGATCGAACAAAAGAAGTATCTAAGGAACTTTTTCGACAAAGCGTCAAGGTGTGTTGCTTTCCACATAAGTTCGATCATCGAGCTAATATTACCAATCCCAAGTGTCATTCTCGTGAAGTTTACAAATTCGCTAGTGAGGAGTCGGCCTTTCAAAGAAATCGGGGCGGAACAGGTGATCGATTTCTTGAAAATCATATTTATGACCTTACATTGTTGATCCAGTTGTTGATTGATCTTCAAGTCGTCAAATCGCATCTTACCAAGATGCCTGGAGAAGCCCTCTCAACAGCGTCTTATACCCGTTCTCTCAACAAGACGACAGCTCGGCTGGAAGCATTGTTGAAGGTTATCGTAACACCTGTGGACCCTTCAGAAGGCTTTATTCTCAATTATACCTTGTTGATCGGGGATGAGTCCGTTAATAATTTCCAAAAGGTGGGCTTCTCCATTCATGCTACAAATTATTAATGACAACGGGGAATCTGTGCAGATTCTGGACCTAAAGGGTACACCGAAAGCTTTGCAGAATAGCCTATTGGATTCCTTCCGAACCATCACCAGCACAAAGACGGACCTCGAAAGCACGTCCTTTCTTTCCTCGCTTGATATGGACCCAGCTGCGACAGGCCATGCTGGAGGAAGTCTCATCAGTCCTGGTGCGAGTAGGGTGACTCTGCCATTAGGAGGTGATGGCATCTTTGGCTCAGTGTCGTCAGGACCTGGACCAAGTGGGCCATCTACTGGTTCCAGTGACGCAGGAGGGAAGACGGACGTGCATCGAAGGGAGGTGTTCTCGGACTTTAGGAGATTTGTCAGTTTCGGAAGGAGAAAGGATACATAAATCCTGGATATCATGATGGTGGGATCTGTCATAAAGACCAATATATGATGCAATTTTACGAAACCAGAACTTGAAGATTCCGTTTGTGAACAGGAAGTGGGCACATTTTTAAAGTTTCCTAATAAGTTTACACCTTTGCTAATAACCTGTATTCTGAAAACCCTGTTTTCAAAGTGCATGGTATTGTGCGTCCCTTCCCCCTGCCCTAAGTCGGTCTTTTCGGTCGTAACCACTACGCCTTTCTTGCCCTTCATTCCCTTGGTTATGCCAGCTGTCTTTGGTGTCTTTTCGTGATTGTGACGCTACAATACTCGCATTTGGACAGTTGCAGACATTTGCAGGGCGTGAGTGGTTCCTGTAGTGAATTCACTGGCATGGAGTCGATACGGAGCTGAGAGTAGATGGACCTGGTTCAGAGTAAGAAGAAAATGCTGAGATTGGCTCGGAGGGAGACTAGAGCACCCGAAAATTGGAGGAGGACCAGGTAGGCAAAGAAAGTGAAGAAGATTGATGATCCTCTTCTGCGTTGGTGGACCATCGATCTCTAGTAGCGGACTGTGCAGTCTCCATTGACAATGGAATCTGGATGGCACTGCGAAAATGTGGAATATCAAGTGGTCGAACATGCTGTGGTGCTCCGGTGTTGTGCCAGTAATGTTAGAGGTTGGTAAGATGGTTTCCAAAACTTGTTCTAAGCCGATAGATGCAATAAGGCTTGTACAATGTGATGAAAGACAATGACCACTAATCTGGTATAATACGTCAATGGAAATTTTTTTTAAATTTAAAAAAATAACAGCGACTCGGAAAACATGAGGATTAACCAAAACCGCTTGCCAATGACATCAACGTGTATCCTGGCCTCTCTGCGAACGTTAATCATTGAATGTCCATTCCATTATCCACGCCCACAGATGGACAAGCGACCAAAACTCCCAATGAATCGGTGCTGGCATTTCCGTGGCTTCCGGAAGTTAACGAACTCTCTTCGAAATTGTTGTTTTCTGCCTGCTGTTGACTGTGGCCCTCTCTCGCGGATTCCTCGTAACTCGGCAAACCAATCAGACTGCTTAGCGGCTGGACACCACCCATGAATCCTCGAGAAGCAACAGAATAATCTGGTACCTCAGAGATGGAGCGATTTATGATTGGAGACGCGCTAGGGGATGGTCGTAGATACCTAGTTGCGAAAGGAAACGTCGAAGGAATGGAGGCACTTCGCGTACGCAATGGCCGTCTCGACGAAGGACCTGACGATTGGAACTGAGGAACATCCGGGTCGTCTTGTAGTAGAGAGGCCTTGGAAGTTCGACTATGTCCTCCATTTCCATGATGGTTTAAGGACGTAAACGGTCTTATTATCGCTTTGAGTAAACTGGACAGATTCTTGGGGTGTCCACCTCCTGTTCCTTTACCACGTCCATCAGATAAGTTTAAACCGCTGTCAGGATTCCCTTCGGAACTCCCAGATCGCATATCCACTCCGCTATGTGTTTGTCGACTGTCGGTTGCTTGGGTTGCGTTATGAGTCGTCGCCCTCCGCCTGAGACTCGACAACGGTGTCGAGTTCACCCACTCAATGGAAGATGGACTAGACGGCGCTGAAGGGGACCGTGGAGGGTGATGGTGGGGTTCATGAGGCTGATCAGGAGCATTTTGGCCAGATTCCGACCTCTGGCGGGAATGGGGATGTGGAAGTGACAAAAAGAGACTTCCCTCTGGATTGTCGTCATTCCAATTCGAGTCCTCTGTCGCCGTACCATCGCTACTAGCTGCAATGTCTATCCAAGGCACACGTACTGTTGCCGTCTCAGGGTAGTACATATTTGCCACCCTATCCCTCACATGCGACACGTAGCTCGGCAGCTCACGATCGACAAAAATATCACCACTTTCATTCAACTCCCCGCCACCGGTACCCGCCCCTCCGCCACGAAGTCCTAAATCCTCTTCATCCTCTTCACCTCTCCATAAATTTTCCGCCTCCAGAGCCATCCTCCTTGTCAACACGCTAGCCTCTCTGGCTTCGGAAAGGAATCTTCCATCTAGTATATGAATTGGTAGGCTGCACCTTAGCTCGCTAACGTGGCCATCACGGTTGTGGATGGAAAAGGACCACCTGATTCGGTGTGAGATTGCTATAGGTGGTAGGTTGTGTGTTGGATTAATTGTTACACTTGCAGAGTGGCCCAACGAGGGTGGTGTTGTGGAACTACCAGAGGGGCCAGGAAAAGGAATCGGTGGATAAGAATGAGACGAGAAACCCAGAGATGGGGAAGGCGGACAAGATTGAGGAGGTATCAATGACGGAGGCGATGCTGAAGTAGGAGAGGTCTGCGGGCTCAAACGTGTTCCGGTTGTCAGATGTGGGAGAGGGAAGGTGATGTAAGTTACGATGTCGTGATTCTCGAACTCGTCCTCTGCTGGGGCAGAGTCAATCCTGCCTCCTGTATAAGACGACGAACGGTCCATTGCTAAACCAGGTTGCGGCGTACTGCTAGCAGGCGTATTGGGCCCTCTACTCGGTTTTGCACTCAAGAGTTCCACTCTAACCGCCTTGCCATTGACGATTATGTGCTTTACACACCTCACAATCCTCGTTACGTTGTGCACCACCTTCCACTTATCGCCATGACGAGGTAGATGCAGCGCATCCTGGTGGTGTTGTTGTTGGACGAGTAACTCTGTTGTCTCCCATAACGTAGTGACGACATTCTCGACCCACACCCCTTTGGTGAGAGGACTGAGTTTGAGTACTGCAACTATTTTGTCACCGGCAGCCCATGCCCTGTGGGGGAGCATGATGGAGTACATCAGTTTCTCTGGCCAGGTATTCTCCATTTCAGAGGACAGCTGGTATTCCAATGCTTCGGGAGCCAAAGATCGTAAAACATATACAGGCCTCTTGCAAGTCAGGTTGTGCAGCATCATTGGCGTGATGTGGACGTTGTGAAGTAGCCCAGGACCAAGTGAGAGACCAGGTCGGGAAACAATTGCACGAAGCTTGTAGGTGATAGAGGCGCGTGCGGTCGAAGGAAAGGCGGATGAGTTGAGATTGAGTGGTTGGGTTATTAGAGTAGAAGGAAGATTGCCAGTGAGGGGGAAGGTAAAAGGGAAAATGTGTCTGCCTGATTTGAGTGTACGGACAAGAGGCAATGATCGCTTCCCGGATGAGATCGTGGTACTGGAATTATTGCCGTTTTCAAGGAAGGACCAGTCATGGCTACAGAATGTATAGGTTTGGATGGAAGAGTTGTTAATCAACCTAAACGAGACACCATCGATTGAAAAATGAGAGATTTTTACTGATATGGAGAGCAGACAACTTACGATTCAGCCGTAGGGACAGGAATCTTAGCTTTGCCTCTGAAATGGAGGCTTACTTCTCTGATATCCGTGTCCTCGGACAGATATAGTGAGACTTGACCACTGAGGACACCAGGTTCAACGGTAGTGCTTGACGTCCCACGAAGGCCGATATATGGTGCGTCCAAGGTGATATCGATGTGAGACTTTTCCTTCTCCTTACCCATGTGTGGGTCAAAAGGTGGTGAGATTGATGGTTGCGACGGAGGCAGATATGGGGGAACTAGGACTGGAGGTGGGTATCTACTTTCCAAGCGGCTATGCAACACAGATGACGATGCCATTCTTCGTTGAACAATCGGTTACGGTTAGATCAGGGGGATGTTGAGTAGAGTATGTCAATGGCCTGTCAAGTCAGAGTTCAGTGGTCGTCAACTTCACAAAAACCGGGAGTGGGTGAACATCATCAACACCCTCGGGTGGCCTTCTTCTTTGTGCCCGTTAATTACTGCAGGCAACCCGAATCGTCCGAATTGTTTCGCAGTCGAAGCGGAGAAACATATAAGTACGTAGTGATCAGAAAGATTGCTTATATTTAGCACTAAACATTTATAACTCCCCCTATAAATATATTTTCGGATTTTTAATTGGTTTTTTTCGGCGGCGGAATCCGACTCCTTGCGCAAGGAGTTCACTTGAATCCCTCATATTTATCATTAGGCACCCCAATCTATATATTCTACAAACTCGAGATGAACCGAGTCAAATCAAATGCTCGGGCAATTTGAGGCAATCGTAGTATCCTGATAGGGCCGAGAAGAAAGGAACCTGGCATGATGTAAATGATTAGAATCGAAACGCCCACTTAATTATTCATGGCCCGACGCAGAGCATGCTACTCGAAGTTGCAACGATCTTTGAAAGCTGCCACAACGCCCTCACCTCGCGATTATATTGGAGTAGTGTCCAATCACTTAGGCTTTATATACACAATCGAGAAATGCAGATGCAAGGTGGCCGACCATATTTGGACCAACAGCACTCGAATTTCCTAGACCTAAAATCCCTCAGAAATAGAAGAAACACTATCGTGGTATTCATACCGTAGATGGCAACCATCGTTCCTTCGCCCGAAGGGGCAGTTTTGGCCTCCATCACTGAATCCTTGAGATCAGCAATAAACTGATTCACAAGAGGGACAGTAAGCCGCTACATACAGATCAACGCCGAATCCATTTAAAAGGCACCCAGGAAACGAGGAAAAAACTCACCGTGCAAGCGATGTGCACGCTTTTTGGGTCACTCAAACCATTCAGGAACCATCCACGTCGACTCATCGCATCACCTACTTCGAGCGGGTCAACTTTAGGATCTTTGCTACCAAAGGCGACAACTGAAGCTGGTGGGTTTCCGAGAACATACAGTTCGGGGATGTCTTCGATAATGGCATTTGCAATCTGGCGTGTGGCGGACACAATTTGTTTGCACGATTCAATGTAACCTCTGCATATGGAATTCCTGAGACGGTCTGGAGATTAATCGGGAAGAAACGTACTCAGTACCCATGTACTGAATGACTGCCCAACAACCAGCGATCAAAGAGCCAGGCCTTCAGATTTTGGATGTTAGAGCTTGATATAACTCTGCAAAGGAAAGCCACCTTGAGCCAGACATGCCGGGGCTGGCGTAAACACCACCTGTGGTTTGGACAATTCAGTAACATGAGGGAATTTGTCTGATCTTAACATACCACACCAAGTGGAATTGACGTAGTATTGATAGCTTCGCAATTCTGTAGTTCTGTACATAATGACCGATGTTCCCTGCATTTTATTAATACCAAAAAGTTATTTTCTTTACTCAAAAAGCTTACCTTGGGTGCAAATCCATACTAGTTAAGGATCAACAAAATTGCCTCCTTGCAGCGAAGCAGATGAACATACCTTATGAGTATCGCAGCTGATACTCGTAACACCATTTACACTGAAGTCGAATGGCGATAAACGATATCTGCCGTTCTTGTCGCCTGTCGAAAGACCGGCTGCTTCAAGGAATGGCACAATGAAGGACCCAAGGCAACAATCGACATGTAATCCAATATTGTGCCTCTTAGCCAGGGTGCCAAGTTCTTCGATGTTGTCTTGATTACCATCTGGAAAATTAACGCAGGAACCTACGAGCTGCAAAACATTGAATGAGGAAGGGAGGTGATAACCAGAAATGACTTTACCATGATAGTATTTGGGTTTCTGATAGAAATGTTGTTGCTCAGTCGTTTCGATTAATGTGATCATAATCGGAACTTACATGGCACGAGCGACACGGCGGATATCAACTTGACGTGTATTCTGGTTAATTGGAATACTGTGCACTTTGACGCCCAAGTATTGACCTCCTTTGTCAAACGCTGCATGGGCTGTTGACGGTATGATGCTGGATTATAGACACAGTAGTCAGCTCCCATCGTCCGTAAACACACCAGTCCTTACATTTCTGGCTCTCTTATTCCTTTCACTGTCCTCGCCCAGTCACGATAAGCCTTGATGGACATGATGATACTTTCGGTACCGCCTGATGTCATAGTACCGGCAGCACCTTCGGGAGCATGATATAATTTGAGAACCATCGCGACAATCTCAGCCTCCATCTTCCTGACTGCAGGAAATAGTTCCGGATGAAGCGGATTAGAAAGATAGTATCGGGACAGTGCAGCGACGATAATCTTCTCAAGTTCTTCTCCCCCATCTTCGGAAATAGTTAGCTTTTGCTTGAAATTTTAAGGAATTAACGTACGGTACACTGCCCCAGAAATCTTTCCTTGATTCCAGGGCTGGGTACTACCCCCCATCTCGGTATCCATGGTTTTCATTTCCTCCAGAATCCATTCCAGTGATTTGCTTTGGGCGGGTACTGAAAGGTGCCTCACGACATCCTTGCCCTTTGGTTGGAGCTTATCCTCAATATCGAGCTTGGCTTTACCCATTTTCTCCGATACGGACTTTTTCATTGGTGGTAATAGTAGGATGAGTTGGATTACTTGCTATGCGTTGTAAGGAATTAGTTGTTGCGCGCAGCCAACTGCTTGTGACGTACTCTTGATATCCAGCTATGGACCTCCTTCATTGAAGTTGTGACGCCCCTTGCTTTAACATGTCTCAGCGTTCTGACGACATATTTGAGCAGGATGTAATAAAACAACACAGTTTTCGCGGCATCTACAAGGTGCAAGGTCGTGCACCTTTGCAGGATCCTCTTCACTGAGGCCGCGTTCTTCATAGTATTTGGTGATGGGAAGAGGGGCATTACCCCGAACCTCAGCCTGAGTAGCCCAACCTGGAAGGAACGGGTCGACGGTTTTGGTAATTTCATCATTTTGATTCTAACCACGATGCGAATGGTGTGTCATGAGTGAACGAAGGCCTGTTCATCGAGCTAATTAACTCACAGCTGGATCAGGAGGAAGAAAAGGACGATGCTGAGGTTTCTTGGGGTACGTGTATAACGCCTGGACAGGATTATGCCTGATATAAGTGATTTCAGAGGATCAACAACGAATCAACACCTTTTCGAAACTAAATAACAGAGTTCGACTGCTGGAACAAAAGCTAACTGGTTTGAAGGTAGATTTTTTTTGTCTAGGAAAGCCTTTGATCTCGTTATTTTTTGCGTAGCTTGAAAAAGAAGCTCTCGATGACCTCGCGACAGAACTTGAGCTCTCGGACGAAGATCAACCAGTGCTGTAGTGTCCAAAAGTTCTCTAATGCAACCCGATTTTAATTCATTTCTCTAGGTATAAAATAGGGGAATCATTTGTACACCTTCCTCATTCCCGTGCCATGAAACGCCTCGAGAAAGATCAAGCTGTCGTTGATGTCAAAGTCGCAGAACTCGCAAGTCAGGCAGATGATTGCGAGATTGAAATGAAACAGCTCAAGGTCGTTTTGTACGCAAAATTTGGGAAGGCAATCAACTTGGACGAGTGAATGGTGCACTAGGTATGATTTGACATTGCGAAGGATTCATAGAAATCGCTGAAGCACCCAGATACCTGGTCCTTGTCCCTATGATCCAGAATAAATGTAGTTATACTTGAGTCATCAAAGCAGACCAGAACCTTTGAGACCTTTATTACTCTCCACAAGGTCTAACAGGTCATCGTCGGGCTGCTTCTCTCCATCCTTCACAAACTTCAGCAAACTCTCGAACACTTCCGTGCGTTGCCTGTATCTAGTTCCAGACCAGAACTTTTCCTTCTCCACTTGTTGAGCTCTAAGACGACTTTTCGCAGGATCGGTGTCTTTCGCACCAGACACAAGATTGGAGGAGGATTCAGTCGCACGAACGGATAATAACGATAGGTCATTGGTCCACTTTCCATTTTCCTCCCCACTACTGGAAGAACTTGATTTTTCTTCTGGATCTGGTTCTGACCGGGAGCGCTTTCGTGGGCGGCTACATCCCTCTTGCGTATCCTCGTGTTTACTAGAAAGTGAGGCGGACTCGTGGGGTAATGTCGAGTGAATCATTGATGATAAGAGCGAGGGATTTTTGTCTCGCTGACTTGACGGTGACAGGAGGTGAGTGAGCAAGGATCTGAATTGTTCTTCCTCCGACTTGTTCTGGTGGTCAACTACACTGGCAATATCCTTTTGAAGGAATGCCAGCGAATTGACGGGTGGTGCAAAGCTTTCGCACATTTCCCGGAATCTATGATACATTGGGCATTTTTCGTGACACGGGAATTATGGAAATCGTACCGCTGTTGGCGAATTGCGAACTTGCACTGCCGAATGATTTCCTCCGGTCCTTGTCTGAGAAAAGGTTGTCACAAAGTAGTGGGACCATGACCAACAAAAATCCGTACCTTCTCAACTCCATCTTCCAAAAGTCATCCAACCTTCCCGACCCGACTCCGTCCTTCGTTTCGTCCACTTCTGAATTTGGCTCCCCGCCATTACCGCCATGCATGTATACCGCTTTCGTCTTGGGGTTATACACCACTTGATGAGCGAACCTTGGCATGGGCCTTTGGCTCACAGGTTGATCCGGTATCTTTAGAATCTGAGACCACTTCCCTGGCCGACTGTCGTATTTGTATATCCAGTTGTGCATGCGTTCCTTCAACACTGCCTTCGATGGTTGGTCAATCGCGTGTGTGGGGTTTGCTTTCGTCAAACCGGAGATAACATAGATCTCCTTCAACGCAGTGTCTATCACGGCGCGTGGGGTGAAACACGCCTCTGGACCGCCAGTGATACTAAAGTCTGAGAATATCTCGCAAGAGATGCCAGTCTTAATATCGTAGGCGTACATATCAGAGAGGTATTTGTCGTCACGTTGGCCAGAAAAGATGTATAGAACCTTGGTGGTACGATCCATAACCATGGAATGTCCTGACAGCAATATTGTAACCTGTCAAGGATGACAAAAATATACTTACCGTATCTTGGTGGGATGATGACAGACGAGTTGCCGCTCGGATAGGAGGGCGCAGAGTCTTGGAGCTGTCTCCACTTGCTCGTGCTAACATTGTAGCTGTACAATCCAGATAACTTCAGCGTGTCCCAGTCCCCATCAACCACTCGTCCACCGAAGACATAGATCATCTGTGCTTCTGAATCCATTACCATCTGATGATCATATACTAGTGGAGGTCCGCCTGATTCCTGAGAGAAATGAATAAACAATGAACCCACGACAAGAACGGGACGTACGCTGGTATCAATTGACAAAAAATCCCATTTACCACTTAGAACCCCTCTTGTGTGATAGCGGTAAAATTCTGAAAAAAAGGTATTCACTTCCGAGGGCAAACTACTAGTAGCCAGAGGTGAGAGAGCTCGTCCATGCTCCTGGGGTTGATCGGATGAGCCAATCGCAGAATTCCGTCCCGTTATTCGCGGCCTGATACCCACAAACGAAGACTCCCGCAATGCATCAGAATCACTGAGCCTACCAAGTACATAGATACTGCCCGTCTTCGTGTCAAACACCATTTTGTGACATGACCTCGCGCCAGGGGCGTTCGGTTCCTGTGTCGTGCTGTGATTCAGTAATTTCCATTTGTCTTCTTTAATGCTGTAAACCCAAAAATCATCCAAACTCTTCTCGCCGTCCCACCCTCCTAGAATGTAAATCATCTCGTTGATTGGATCTATACACATGGCATGCCCTCCTCTAGCAGGAGGTGTGTCTCCGTCTGCATCTGTTGCTGATATACGAGTCCATTCAGCATAAGGTTGACGGGACTCTAAATACGAATCGAATAGCTTTGCGGATGACAGCTGTTGAAGGAGCTGTTCTGAACGAGTCCAGTCCCCTTGTAAAACGATGCCCTCATGTAATTGTGTCATGAGGGGGTGTTCAAGTTGGATGCCGGAACGGGAGAGGACGTCTTGGAAAGGCGAAAGGAGCCTTCGTTGTCGAAGATGCTTGAGAACGTAACGCATAACCGTGGTTTCTCGATACTAATGACGATTCTATTAATTTATTGCTGGTGTCACGCAGAAACGACCCACATCTTCATAAGCGACCCGTATTCGTTCAACATAGCCTGGTTCAGCAATTCCAGTTAAACCGACATGCCAGACAGATACATGGAAATTCTGCCCGTGGGCCCTGTGTCACAATGTAATGCGAAAAATGTAAAACAAAGCCAAGACTTACTTACATTAATGGCACAACCTTGACATATCGCGTTGGGAATGTAACGCCAGAAGCATTGACATGGTTGAGGGCGAAAGTTTCTGGAATATTGTCGTTCTTAAGACCAGCATGCAGAATTTCGGTCATATGTTCGGTTGTTGCTCCAACAAGTATCTTCAGCTCCTTCATATTACATGGATGGGCTGTAAGGTATATGAGAATGTCTGCAACATTCTTTTATCATGCCCTTACGCTTCGTGAACTGGAAATTATCAAAGAAAAGTTTGCAGCTGTAAAGAATTTACTCACTTTTCCAAAAGTTATTGTTTCTCAAGAAATGTGTAGCGTAAGCAAAGAGTGTAAGAGAAATATTTACTCAAGACAGACAAGGACTCCAGTTCCAAGGTAATCCATTGATTTGTGCTCGCTTGGAACGCCCCGCTCCATCTACTAGCCTGATCCATTGGTTTGTCCTCGATAATATTTTCAGGAGTGTACTTTCCGCTGTGAGGTGACGATGAAGCTATCGTGTATTTCAACAAAACAGAAGGCGGCTGCAAATTTAACGCTTTTGATGCGGGCATGATTCAATAGCAAAGATGTTTGAGAAACGACGACGTCGACACTGGATAAGTAGTGCCGGAACTGGTTGAGGCGCAGCTAATTGGTCACGTGAGTCGCGTTTTAACTTTTCACAATGAGGAATCGATGAGGAAGCGATTGAACAGAATGTGTACATGCAATTAGATCTATAGGATGAGAGAATAGTAATTGTGGTAATGTCCTCCAGGTGCGGAATCAAGCATATACAAAAAGCCCATTAATCACATGAATAGAAGTTGGGAGGCAACTTGAACGCAATACCCTGTAGTTGCACAATTAGTAGTGTCATGCCAGCATGGAAAATTCTAAAGCACCTGGGCTCCTCATGCTTTTCGTCATCAGACTTCAACGCTAGACGCTCCACCGCCAGAACCCTCAGATCCTTGATGAGGCTCTTCACCGGACTCTTCATCGTCAGACTCATGCATTCCGACGGCATCTGGGTTCACCATATGGGTACGACAGTATTGCTTGAAGTCTGCTTCCAGGTATCCTTCACACTGCATTTGACGTTCGTCTTCCAATGGGCCGGACACTGGATGAATCATGTATCCTTCTTACACCCGCAGGCACACTGGACATAGTGCTGCTCGCACACTGCAGAAGGGGTCAGTCTGGAAAGGTACAATGTTTAAAATTTTCCTACTCTCTGTTCCGTGGGCGTAAGTGCAGTTGAAAATTATGGATCCAAGCGTTTGAGACACCTTAAAGCAGATGTCAGTCTGGAAAGGTACAGCCTGAAGAAATTTCATACTCTGTTTGTTCCGTGGGTGTATGTGCAGCTGAAAAGTATGAATTCGGGTGTTTGGGACACCTTAAGGCGGGGGGTGGGGGGTGCGTGCGTCAGTCTGGAATAGTAGAACGCGAAGAATTTCCATACTCACTCTTTGGTGGGCGTAAGTGCAGCGCAGGTGAAACCTTAAAGCAGCAGGTGTCAGTCGGGAAAGGTACAGTGTGAAGAAACTTCATACTCTTTGCTCCGTGGGCGTATATGCAGCTGAGAAATAGGCGTTTGGGACACCTTAAAGCAGAAGGCATCAGTCTGGAAAGTACAGGGCGAAGAAAATCTATACTCTGTTCCGTTGGGGCAAGTGCAGCTGAGAAATAAGAATTCGGGCATTTGGGGCGTCTAAAATACTTCACGCTCTGAGTGGTTAACATTAAGGGCTGGCGTTAAGAGGTTGGCAAAAAGGCTGACCAGGAGGGAAACCTCCTCGTTTTGTTGAAAGAGAAAAGTACGTTCTTGGGCTGGCCACTCGTCGTATCAAATAGCGCGACCGCTGTCATATCTGTGAACCTGTATGTAAGATACGTCGTTAATCTGTTTGCGACTGTATGTGGGGAGTCTGGGCTCGGCTAATGTCATTTCCACTCGGTTACAACACACTGTCAAGCTTCAAGAAAAGAGGCTTCAATTCTCAGCCGGACAGAAGGGGGACAGGTAATGGAGATGATGATTTACAATATCAGTCCGA
>Ga0307517_10004488_pt1 | contig 21422 bp, 16 predicted proteins | sample 23_EM_MG_FD_194515 | JGI IMG/M metagenome (GOLD analysis project Ga0307517, IMG submission 194515) | Populus trichocarpa ectomycorrhiza microbial communities from riparian zone in the Pacific Northwest, United States - 23_EM | ecosystem: Host-associated > Plants > Roots > Unclassified | place... | reverse complement strand
CACCCCAACCCACCCCCCTGACCGGCCCCGCCCTCGCCCGCGCCGCCCTCGGACCCCGCATGCCCCGCCGCGCGTCACGTCCTGTGCGGCCACCTCGTCTTGCCTGAGCTGTTGGGCGGGCTCTCATGGGGCCTTGATCTCGACGGTCAACTGGCCGGTGACCGGCTCACCGGACAGGTGGTAGAGCTCAAGGAAGTATGTCCCGCCCTGAAGCTCCGTCCAGCCCACCTTGCTCGGCTCGCCGACGACGAAGGCGCCGGGCGTGCCCTCAGTCGGGTCACTGCCGATCCGGTGCCGCTCCGAGCGGTGGAGGAGCACATCTCCGCGCAGCCCCCTGATGCCGACGGTCTCGGAACTGCTCTCGATGACCGCATAGACCCAACCACCGGCCGGCACCGAGAAGGTACGGGTCGCGGCGAGCCGGGCACGCATCGAGAACCACGCCGAGAAGCCGCCGGGTACGTTGCGCGGCGCGATGGCCTGGTGTCGGGGGTAGCGTCCGCGCAACTGGCTCCAGAACTCGCCGAAGTCGGGATGGCCGTCGCGCAGGATCTCGGAGGGTTGCACCTGAGGCTGGTCCTCGTCCTGGGCGTTGTAGTCGTGGTACGACGTTCTCCCGGTCCAGCCGGTGACCGCGTGGCCGGCGGCCTGTGCCGTGACCTGTGCAAGCGACTCGCCGTCCTGAGGGGTGGCACTGTTGCAGGAGTCGAAGCTGATGAGCGCGTCCTTGGCGAAGACGCTCGGCGCCAAAGCGCGTGCCTGGCCGGTCGTCAGGCCGTAGTCCCGCACGCCGGGCCAGCCGTGCCGCAGGGCCAGCAGGCCCGGCAGCCCGTGGCTGTAAGCGGACATCTCACCGATCGAACCTGATGGAAAGGCATTGAGCAGATCCGTCAGCGACCGGCTCTCGTCGATCCAGAAAACGTACGCTGTGCCGGCCCGACGCCGGATCTCGGCGGGATCGGCCTGGGCACGCTCGTAACCGGAACGCTCCACCAGCCACACGGTGTCCGGTCCCACCCCGGCCGACTCGGCCGCCCGGACGAACTGATACATGTGCCCGGCCGCCTTCTCCGCCTCGCCGGGCGACCCGACGATCACCACCTGGTACCGGTGCCCCGTCGGCAACTTCGCGGGATCCGACACGGACGACTCACCGCCCGACAGGCTTGCTTCGGTCCTGGCGACGCTCCAGATCGGAATCGTCCGCTTGTCGCCCGAATCCGGCAGAGGATGCGGGAGGGTTTCCGGTGCGGTCAGGGTCTGTGTTTGCGGAGCGGTGGTGCGGGATTCGTGGACGGGGTCAGGGCACATGCTCACCGCCTTGGAGGGAATCCGCGCAGTCTGCCGGACCGTCCGTCACCGTCATGTCACCGACGAGCGCGGTAGGCACAAGCGTCACGCGAACGGTGATCCAGTCGCCTTGTCGAACTTGTCAACCCCACCGCGAGTTGCTGGACGCCGCCCTCGCACGCGACCGCTAGATGATCGATTCCAAGGGATCGCCTGCGCGCAAGGGAGTAGCAAGCCCAACGAGGGCGCCGGGCGATTCCGCGTCGCCTTTCCCTGGCCACCCTTTGGAATCGATCATCTAGGGTGACCGGGATGAGCGATGATCCCGTGATACTCCGGCCGGTGATCGAGGAGGACCTGTCGGTGCTCGAGCGGTTCTTGACAGATCCGGAGGCAACCGGGCCGTTCCAATGGCTGGGCTGGTCAGATCCGGGGCGCTGGCGACGCCGCTGGGCGCAGGATGGCCTGCTGAGCGATGACGGGGGCCAGTTGATGGTGGTGACCGGCACCGACCGGCTCGGCTTCGTGGCATGGCGGAAGGCCGTGACCTCGCGGAGTTCGTACTGCTGGAACATCGGAGCCCAGCTACTGCCCGAGGGCCGCGGCCGCGGTGTCGGGACTCAGGCCCAGCGATTGCTGGTGCGCTACCTGTTCGCGCACACACCCGTGGTCAGAGTTGAGGCGGACACCGAGACGCAGAACATCGCCGAGCAGCGCGCACTGGAGAAGTCCGGCTTCACCCGCGAGGGCGTGCTGCGCAGCACCGTGTTCCGGGACGGGCAGTGGCGGGACATCGCGCGCTACAGCCTGCTGCGCGACGACATCGCCTCGGACAAGCCCAGCGCGCCAGAGACGAAGCGAGGCCGGTGACAACAACCCTGCCGACACAAGGGAAGCGCCCCCGCCCGACCCCCTGAGCGGCCCCGCCCTCGTCCGTGCCGCCCTCGGGCCCCGCGTGTCACATCCTGCGCGGCCACTTCGTCTCACCTGACGAAGACAGAAGGCCGACGAAGGAGCTGACCGAGTCATGAACGCCGCCCTGTGGACCGTCCAGATCATGCTGGCTGCGATTTTCCTGGCCTCCGGGGCCATGAAGGTGTCCCAGCCTAAGGACCGCCTGATCGCCTCCGGGCAGACCGGCGTCGCCCCGTTCCCCGCGCCCGTCGTCAAACTGACCGCGAGCGCCGAAATAGCCGCTGCGGCCGGGCTGATCCTCCCCCAGCCGACCGGGATCGCCCCCGTACTGACCCCGGTCGCGGCGGTCGGGCTGGCGGTCGTCATGGTGGGCGCCATGATCAGCCACTCGACGCTTCTGCGCGCCGACCTGGCCGCCGGCCGCGGCCCCAAGGAGGCCCTGGGTGTCGCAACGACTCTGGTGCTGCTGGCGTTGTGCGTCTTCGTGGCGGCAGGGCGCTTCTAAGCTCGCCGGATGAGCACTGACGTGGAAGTGGAAGCCGTACGGGAGATCACGGGCGAGATCGCGGAGGCGTTCGCGCGGCTGATCCCGCAACTCACGTCGTCGGGGCGGGCGCCGGACGCGGCGGAGCTGGCGGAGCTCGTGGCGGCGCCGTCAACGGTGGTGCTAGTGGCGCGGGTTGGCGGGGCGGTCGCGGGGACGGCGACGCTGGTGACGTACCGGACGCCGACGGGGGCGCGGGGGCGGATCGAGGATGTGGTGGTGGACGCGGGGGCCCGGGGGCGGGGGGTCGGGGAGGCGCTGACAGAGAGGGCGTTGGCGGAGGCGGGGCGCCGCGGGGTGCGGAGTGTGGATCTGACGTCGCGGCCGTCGAGGGAGGCGGCGAACAGGCTGTACCGGCGGATGGGCTTCGTGGCGCGGGACTCGGTGGTCTACCGGCACACCACCAACACCCCCTATAACACCTAAGTGTTACCGGTAAGTAAGCTACCGGTCGGTTTCAAGTCACCCGTTCAGGCGAACGTACGTCCTATGAAGACAATGAGCTGGAGGCGCCGCACCGCGGCCGCCGCCGTCGTCGGTGCCGCCGTGGCCGCGATGGCCCTGCCGGGCACGCCCGCCATGGCGGCCACGGCCACGCCCACGTACGACACCTGGGCGGCGGATGTCGCCGCCGTCACGACCACCGCGCAGACGTATGTCACGCAGCGGACGGCGAGCGCGACGAGCGGCGAGAAGCTCGCGATCGTGCTGGACATCGACAACACGTCGCTGGCCTCGTACTACAAGGGCGGTTACCCGACCCCCGCGACGCCGGGGACGCTGGCGCTCGCGAAGTACGCGCACAGCAAGGGCGTCAGCGTCTTCTTCGTGACGGCGCGGACGGACCTCATCCACCTCTTCACCCAGTACAACCTGACGAATGTCGGGTACACGGTGGACGGGCTGTACGACCGGAATGTCGTCGACCTGTTCGCGGATGTCGCGGCGTTCAAGACCGCGCAGCGCGAGGAGATCGAGGACGACGGCTACACGATCATCGAGAACATCGGCAACAACACCACGGACCTGACCGGCGGTTACGCCGAGAAGACGTACAAGCTGCCGGACTACGACGGTCTGCTGGACTAGAGCGCGGCTCTGGTCCCCGTATCAACCGCCCGGGTCGCCGTCGCGCCCCGGGCGGCGTCGTCGGCGATCTCGTCGGCCGTGAGGACGTAGCCCGTCGTGGAGTCCGTGGTCGAGCGGGCGAAGACGACGCCGTAGACGGAGCCGGTCTTGGTGAGGAGCGGGCCGCCGGAGTTGCCGGGGCGGACGGTGGAGCGCACCTGGTAGATGTCGCGGGTGACGGTGCCGTCGCCGTAGATGTCCTGGCCGTTGGCGCGGATGCGGCCGGCGACGGTGGCGGCGCGCAGGTCGAGGCCGCCGTTCTCGGGGTAGCCGGCGACGACGGCGCCGTCGCCGCGGGCGGCCTCGCCGGCGAACTGGAGGACGGGGGCGGACAGGCCGGGGACGTCGAGGACGGCGACATCGCGCTTGGGGTCGAAGAGGACGACCTTGGCGGCGTAGAAGCGGCCGGAGCCGCCGATCTGGACGCTCGGGGAGTCGACGCCGGCGACCACGTGGGCGTTGGTCATCACATGCTCGGAGGCGAAGACGAAGCCGCTGCCCTCCTGGCCCTGGCGGTGGCCGTCCACGTCGGCGACGCCCTCGATCTTGACGGTGCTGCCGGTGGCGGCGGCCGTGGCGGCGACGGTGACGTTGTCGCCGGAGGGCTCGGGCACGCCGTTGACGGGCTCGGACTCGAAGGGGTTGAAGACCTGCGGGAAGCCGGCCGCGGCCAGGGCCCCGGTGGCCTTGCTGAACCAACTCGGGGCCTGGGAGGGCATGGTGTTCTGTACGGCGCCGAGGATCGCTGAGCCGCGGATGGTCTGGGAGAGGGTGACCGAGGCCGAGGAGACCAGGACGCTCGCGGCCACCCAGGAGACCAGGAGCACGGCGACCGTGTTAGCCGCCGCCCCGCCCACCCCGTCGACCCAGCGGGCCGGGCCCCAGTGCAGCCCGGCCCGGAGCTTCCAGGCGAGCCCGGCGGCCAGCGCGTGCCCGACGGCGGCCGGGAGCAGGACCGTGAGGAGGGCGACCAGGGTGGCCGCGGGCGTACCGGCGGCCACATGCTCCAGGACGTACGGCAGGAGCCATACGCCCATGATCGCGCCGCCGAGGAAACCGGCGAGCGAGACGAAGCCCGCAACGAGGCCGCGCCGGTAGCCGGAGGCGGCGTAGGCGGCGACGGCGAGGAGGAGCAACAGGTCGAGCAGATTCACGGAGCACGCACCCTTTCCGTCACGGAAAACGCACATTAACCGACAATCGGTTCCGTTTTGTGACGTGAGGCACACGACACGGCAGGACCCGGCACGCACCCGGCACGGCACAGGCCCGGTGGTCGGTCCCCGCGATACGGGATCCGGCCACCAGGCCTGCCTTCCGCACCGATCCCCGTCCCCACGGGTCGGCGCGCTGTGGGGCCTCCGCTCTCCGCTCACCGGATACGGCCCCAGCTCGGGGGTGTTACATGTGGACCGCTGCGGCGGCCTCCGGGTCGGCCTCCGGGACCCCGGGGCGGAACAGGATGGCCGTGAGCACGGCGCCGACGGCGAAGAACCCGGCGGCCCACCAGTACGCGGTGGAGTACGCCTCAAGCTGGGCCTGGGCCTGGACGAGCTTGCTGGTGGCGTCCTTGCCCACCAGGTAGCTCGTGGCGGCGGAGGCGGCCAGCGTGTTGAACAGCGGGGTGCCGATCGAGCCGCCGATCTGCTGCATGGTGTTGACCAGCGCGGAGGCGACTCCGGCGTCCTCGGCGGCAACGCCGGCCGTGGCCAGGCTCATCGAGGGGGCGAAGACCAGGCCGATGCCGAGGCCGATGACGAGCAGCGGGGGCAGGACGTTGGCGACGTAGGTGCTACTCATGTCGAGCGGGGTGAGCCAGACCATGCCGGCGGCGGCCAGGAGGCTGCCGATCGGGACGACGATCTTGGGGCTGACCCGCGGGAGCAGCAGGTTCGTGCCGCCGATCGCGCCGGTCATCAGGGCGGCGACCATGGGCAGGAAGGCCGAGCCGGTCTGGATGGCGGAGAAGCCCAGGCTCAGCTGCAGGTAGTAGGTGAGGAAGAGGAAGACGCCGAACATTCCGGCACCGGCGATGAGCATCGCGGTGAAGGACGCGCCCCGGTTGCGGTCGAGCAGCACGCGCAGCGGCAGCAGCGGGTGCGAGGCACGGGTCTGCCACCAGGCGAAGGCGGCCAGGAGGATGGCGCCGGCGGCGAGGAAGCCGATGGTCAGCGGGGAGGTCCAGTCGTGCGACTCGGCGTTGGAGAAGCCGTAGACGATGCCGAAGAGGCCGAGGGTGACCAGGAGCGTGCCCGGGATGTCGAGCTTGGCGTGGGGGTCACGGGCGGTGCGCTTGAGCAGGGCCGACGCGCCGAACAGGGCGACGGCGGCGAAGAGCAGGTTGACGTACAGGGTCGAGCGCCAGTTCAGGTACTCGGTGAGGACACCGCCGAGCAGCAGGCCCATGGCCGCGCCGGAGCCGCCGATCGCGCCGAAGACACCGAAGGCCTTGGCCCGCTCCTTGGGGTCGGTGAAGGTCGTGGTCAGCAGCGACAGCGCGGCGGGCGCGAGCAGTGCGCCGAAGGCGCCCTGCAGGGCACGGCCCGCGACCAGCGTCTCGAAGTTCTGGGCGGCACCGGCCAGCGCGGAGGCGGCGGCGAAGCCGCTGACGCCCACCAGGAAGGCGATCTTGCGGCCGAAGAGGTCGGCTATGCGGCCGCCGAGCAGCAGCAGGCTGCCGAAGGCCAGCGAGTAGGCGGTGACGATCCAGGTACGGTTGCCGTCGGAGAAGCCGAGATCGGCCTGTGCGGACGGCAGGGCGATGCTGACGATGGTGGCGTCGAGCACCACCATGAGCTGGGCGACGCCGATGATCGCGAGGATCCACCAGCGATGGTTTCCGGCGGGCTGCTCGTGCGTGGCGCTGGCACCGGCCTCCTTGGCGGGGGCCTGCGCGGCGGCTGTCTGGGCCATGGGGACGCGCTCCTTCTCAATACGAAACGGTTTCGTACTCACACGAGACTAAGGCACCCGCATGCGAAACGCAAACGTTTCGATCGCGTTAACCCACCCGTCTCCCTAAAGTGGGCGCATGACCTCCGAAGCACCCCAGGCGCCCCAGGTGACCGACGCGTCCGGCGCGAAGCGCTACGAGGCCCGTCTCGGCGGCAAGCTCGCGGGGATCTCCACCTACATCCGTACGCCCGAGCTGGTCGCCTTCCTGCATACCGAGGTGGAACCGGAGTACGAGGGCCGGGGGGTCGGCTCGGCGCTCGCGCGCACCGCGCTGGACGAGGCGCGGGCGCGGGGGCAGAAGGTGCTGGCGGCATGCCCGTTCATCGCGGGGTGGATCACCCATCACCCGGACTACGCGGACCTGGAGTACCAGCCCAGGAGCACGGTCAGCGACTGACCCGCGGCGGGACGGTGACCCCCAGAGCGGGGAGCACGACCGCGTCGATGTACCTCTTGAGGAACTCGGGATCGACGGCCTGGTCCTCGATCAGCGGGCGGCCGAAGAACGCGCCGGTCATCATGAAGATCATGTAGTCGATCGCGGGCCGGCCCGGCGGGATCTCGCCCCGCTCCACGGCCCGGTCCAGCATCCGCCGCAGCGCGGCCATCTCGGGCTCGATGAGCGCCTCGCGCAGCGCGTTGCCCAGATCGGGGTTGTGCGTGGCGGCGTGGGCCAGCGCGCGCATCACGGCGGCGGCGTCCTGGTCCTCCTGCTCGGGGACACCTCGGGCCATCTCGTACAGGTCCGTGGCGATGGATCCGGTGTCCACCTCCTCGGCCCGCACCGGCTTGCACGCGCGCAGCGCGGTCGCGACCAGTTCCGGCTTGCCCTTCCACTGGCGGTAGAGGGTGGCCTTGCTGGAGCGTGTACGGGTGGCGACGGCGTCCATCGTCAGAGCCTCGTAGCCCACCTCGCGGAGCAGTTCCACGACGGCGGTGTAGAGCTCCATCTCACGCTCCGGGGTCAGGCGCGTGTTGCGGCGCGCCGTGGCCGTGGCCTCCGTGGTCATGATCACCCCTGCATCGAAACGGTTTCGTACACTACGAGGATAGACCGCCGCCTGCCGGAACCCAAGTCTCCCGGCAGGCGGCGTATCCGGAACTTCCCCGGGTGGTTAGCCGAGACCTGCCGTCAGGGTGATCGTCGTGCCCTTGAGGGCCTGGCTGACCGGGCAGTTGGCCTTGGCGTCCTCGGCGGCCTTGATGAAGTCCGCCTCGTCCAGACCGGGCACCTGGCCCTGCACGGTCAGGTGGATGCCGGTGATGCCCTCGCCGGGCTGGAAGGTGACCTCGGCCTCGGTGCGCAGGCTGGTCGGCGGGTTGCCGGCCTGGGCGAGGCCGTGCGACAGGGCCATCGAGAAGCAGCTGGAGTGCGCGGCGGCGATCAGCTCCTCGGGGCTGGTCTTGCCGTTGGCCTCCTGGGACCGGGCGGCCCAGGTCACCGGGTACTCGCCGACGCCGGACGAGTCCAGGGTGACCACACCCTTGCCTTCGAGCAGGCTGCCTTCCCAGGCGGTGTGCGCAATACGCTTGGTAGCCATGATGGATTGACTCCTTCTGATGAACGGTGTTGACAGTCCCGCGTCAGGCCCAGTCTCCATCAGGAACCCGCACCATGCGATCGATACGCGCTGGCACCCGTCTCCGACTCGCTAGCGGTAGTCCTGTGTCACTCACAAGGGTGGCCGTGGACGGGGATCGCCACAGCGGGCCCCCGCCCCGCCTACGTTCGGCTGCAGAGCGCGTCGAATATGCGTTGTCGACTATGCGCCAAGGGTCAAAGATCCCGAGGATGTGAGCCAGGTGGCAGAGGCAACGGCCGAGCCCGAAGCCGGGCGGACCACCGTCCGCGCTTCATGGGAACGATGTCTGGCCCATGGCCTCACCCCCGACCGCCTCGAACTCCCCTACACCGCCGACCTGGACCTCACCGGGGCGTTCGCCCTCGCCGCCCGCCCGCCCGTCGACCGGCTGGAGACGGCCCTGTCCGGCACCCGGATCCACATCGCGCTCACCGACGACGCGGGCGTCATCCTCGACCGCCGCGCTGCCGAACCGTCCCTGCTCCCCGCCCTCGACGAGGTCGGCCTCGCCCCCGGCTTCAGCTACCACGAACTCGACGCGGGCACCAACGGCATGGGCACCGCCCTGGCGGAGCGCCGCCCGGTCCGGATCACCGGGCGCGAGCACTTCTGCGATCCGCTGAGCCATCTGACCTGCGTGGGCGTCCCCGTACGCCACCCGGTCACCGGCCGCATCCAGGGCGTACTGGACCTCACCAGCCACACCGCCGACGCCAACCCCCTGATGACCGGGCTGGTCCACGAGGCGGCCCTCGCCATCGAGCAGCGCCTCCTCGACCAGTGCTCGGACCACGAACGCGCCCTGCTGCGCGCCTTCCTGCGCGCCGACCGCCGCTTCCGCACCCCCGCCTTCGTGGTGGACGGCGTGGGCGGCGTCCACCATGTCGGCGTCCCGGCCCTCGTCACCGGCCGCGACGAATCCCGGCTCACCGACGCCGCCGCAGGGCTGATCTCCGCCGGACAGCGCGCCGCCATCGAGGTGCCGCTGTCCCACGGGCGCACCGCGATGCTGCTCTGCCGCCCGGTGGCCAGTGCCTACGGCGACCTCGGCGCCGTCGTCGAGGTGAGCCTGCCCTTCGACTCGGGGCCGCGCAGCTTCGCGGTGGGGTACGCCCCTCAGCACCCGGAGAAGGACCCGGCCCCGCTGCCGGTCGGCGAACCGGGGGTCAGCAGGCCGGCCCTGACCGCCCGCCGCCGCCTGGAACTGCTCTGCGACGCGGGCGCCCTGATCGGCGCCACGCCCGACGCGACCTGCACCGCCGGGGAGTTGGCGCAGGCCTGCGTGCCGCGCTTCGCCGACGAGGTGACCGTGCACCTGGACGGCCACGCGTCCGTGGCGACGCCCACGGACCGGCTGATCAGCGTCCCGCTGCGCGCCCGTGGCGCCGTGCTGGGCTTCGCCGTCTTCCAACGCAACGCCGAATCCGACCCGTTCGAGGACGACGACCTCACCCTGGCCCAGGAGCTGGCCGCCCGCGCCGCCGTCGCCATCGACAACGCCCGGCTGCTCACCCGCGAGCACCAGCTCGCCCTGGAGCTGCAGCACAGCCTGCTCCCCCAGGGCCTGCCCGAGCAGCACGCCGTCGAGGCCGCCTACCGCTATCTGCCCGCCCGGGACGCACAGGGCCGGGTCGGCGTCGCCGGGGACTGGTTCGACATCATCCCGCTGTCCGGCGCCCGGGTCGCCCTCGTCGTCGGCGACGTCGCCGGACGCGGCATGCACGCCGCCGCCGCGATGGGCCGGCTGCGCACCGCCGTCCACAACTTCTCCGCCCTCGACCTGCCGCCCGACGAACTCCTCGGCCACCTCGACGACCTGGCCGACCGCCTCACGGGCCTCACCGGCGCCACCTGCCTCTACGCGGTCTACGACCCTGTCTCCCGGCTGTGCACCATGGCCCGCGCCGGCCATTCGCCGCCCGCCGTCGTACTGCCCGACGGCCATGTGGAGTTCCCCGAACTGCCCGCCGGCCCGCCGCTCGGGGCGGGCGGACTGCCCTTCGAGAGCGTCGAGCTGGAGCTTCCCGAAGGCAGCGACATCGTGCTGTTCACCGACGGCCTGATCGGCGGGCTCGGCCACGACCTCGACCCCGACACCGGAATGCGGCTCCTTGAGCACGTACTCGCCGAACGGCCCGCCACCGTGGAGCGGGTCTGCGAGGCCGTCCAGGAGACCCTGCTGCCCGAGTCCGGCGCGGCCACGGCCCGCGTCAGCGACGACGTGGTGCTGCTGGTCGCCCGTACCCGTACGCTCGATTCCTCCCGGGTCGCCTGCTGGGACGTGCCCGACGACCCCGCCGCCGTCTCCGACCTACGCGCCGCCATCCTGCGCCGGCTCACCGACTGGGGCCTGGCCGACCTGGCCTTCGCGACCGAGCTGATCGCCAGCGAGCTCATCACCAACGCCATCCGGCACGCCCACGGCCCCGTACAGGCCCGTCTGCTGCGCGGCCGCGCCCTCGTCTTCGAGGTCTCCGACGGCAGCGGCACCTCCCCCCGGCTGCACCGGGCCGCGACCACCGACGAGGGCGGCCGCGGCATCTTCCTCGTCGCCCAGCTCAGCGCCCGCTGGGGCACCCGGCACACGGCCCGGGGCAAGGTGATCTGGACGGAGCAGGAGGTGCTCCCGACTCATCGGGTACCGGGCGGCGCGGCCTGACAGATGGAGCCGCACCGCCCGGCCAACCAGCGTTCATGCTGGTGGTGCCTTGGCGGCTGCGCCTCATGACCCTGACAGCCCAAGCTGAGCCGCACCTGAAGCGGAACCCAGGCTTGGCTATAGCTATGTGCCGGGCTCCGCCCGGACCCGCTGAGGGCTGCGGCCCCAGACCCCCGAACGCCCTTCGGGCGTGTCCTCAAACGCCGGACGGGCTGAATTCGGCATCCGGACCGTGAAGACGGTCCGGCCGGGGACGCTGTCGACGGCGATGGTGCCGCAGTGCGCCTCGACGATGGCCGCGACGATGGCGAGGCCGAGGCCGGAGCCGCCGCCGGAGCCGCCGACGCCGCGGGAGCGGGAGGCGTCGCCGCGGCTGAAGCGCTCGAAGACGGCGGGGAGGAGGGCGGCGGGGATCCCGGGCCCGTCGTCGCTGACGCGGACCACGCAGTCGCCGTCAGCCACCGCGACCTCGGCGACGACGGCCGTGCCGGGCGGGGTGTGCGTACGGGCGTTGGCCAGCAGGTTGGCGACGACCTGGTGGATGCGCTCCTCGTCGCCCATGACGAGCACGGGCCCGTCGGGCAGCCGTACCTGCCAGTGCCGGGCGTCGCCGTCGCCCGCGGCGGCGCGGGCGTCCCAGACGGCCTCGGCGACCAGCGAGGTGAGGTCGACCTCGGCGCTGCGCAGGGGCCGCCCTTCGTCCAGGCGGGCGAGCAGCAGCAGGTCCTCCACCAGCCCGGTCATACGGGAGGCCTCGGAGGCGACGCGCTGCCAGGCCCGGGTCAGGTCGATGGCGGAGCCGTGCCCGCCGCCGCCCCCTCGGTTGGCGAGTTCGGCGTACCCGGCGATCGAGGCCAGCGGCGTACGCAGCTCGTGGCTGGCGTCGGCCAGGAAGCGCCGCATGCGGGCCTCGCTCTGCTCGCGTACGGCCATCGAGGACTCGACGTGGTCGATCATGCGGTTGAGCGCGGCGCCCACCTGGCCGGCCTCGGTGCCGGGGTCGGTGTCGGGCTGCGGCACCCGCGTGAGGCCGCCGACCTCGCCGTGGCCGAGCGGGGCGCGGGAGACCTCGACCGCGGTGGCGGCGACGCGTCCCAGCGGCCGGAGCTGGCGGCGGATGACCACCGCGCAGGCGCAGCCCGCGACGACCAGGCCCAGCAGGGCGACGACGGCCTCGGCGACGATCAGCTTGTCGATGAGCTCGTACTCACCGTCGGCGGGCAGCCCGGCGAGCACCGGCAGTCCGCCGTCGGCGAGCCGGGTCACCCGGTAGGTGCCCAGCGCCGGGATCGAGCGGGTGTGCACCCGGCCGTCGGCCGGGACGTCGGCGAGCACGGCGATCTGCTCGGCGCTGAGCGTCCAGAGCCCGCCGTCCGCGGTGACCGCCCCGGCCACGCTGATCGTGCCGTCGGAGCGGTAGCGGGCGGCCAGGGTGCCGACGGCCTGCCCGCGCTCGTTGAGGAAGCTCAGGTTGGTGTCGTCGGCGGTCTCGTCGTTGAGCCCCATGCCGCCCTGGCTGCGGGAGGCGGCGTTGTGGACGCGGGTGTCGAGGCCCTGCATGAGGAAGAGCCGCTCGGCCAGGACCGTGGTGAGCGCCATCGCGCAGCAGACCACGATCAGCGTCGTGCTGATCAGCACCAGCAGCCGGATGCGCAAGGACCTGCCGTGCAGCCGCAGCTTCACGACCGCTCCTCCGGCTCCGGGCATCTGATCGCGTAGCCCACCCCGCGCACTGTGTGAATCATCGGATCCCGCCCCTTGTCGATCTTCCGGCGGAGGCTGGAGATGTACACCTCGACCAGATTGCCCCCGGCGTCGAACGCGTCTCCCCCGCCGCTCCACACCGTGCCCAGTATCTGGGCCTTGCTCAGCACCTGCCGGGGGTGGTGCATCAGATACCCCAGCAGGTCGAACTCCTTCGCCGTCAGGGTCACCGGCTCCCCGTCCCGGTGCACCTCCCGCGTGTGCTCGTCCAGCAGCAGCCCGCCCAGCGCCAGCACCGGCCCCCCGGCCGGCTGCGGTGCCGCCCCCGTACGCCGCAGCAGCCCGCGCAGCCGCAGGACAACCTCCTCCAGGCTGAACGGCTTCGTCACATAGTCGTCGGCGCCCGCCGCGAGCCCGTCGATGCGGTGCTCCAGCGCGTCACGCGCGGTGAGGAACAGCACCGGCAGCTCCGGGTGCTCGGCGCGCAGGCCGCGCAGCACGCGCAGGCCGTCCATGTCGGGCAGCATCCAGTCCAGTACGACGACATGCGGCGCGCAACGACGGGCGGCACGCAGCGCGGAAGCGCCGTCCCCCGCACGGAACGGCTGCCAGCCCGCCTCGGTGACGGCCAGCGACAGCAACTCCGTGATGCCGTCCTCGTCGTCGACGACGAGAACACGCACGGACTCAGGAGGCACGACCATTTGACCATCGTGGATGAGGAGTTTTGGAGTGCGCTGCGCGTCCGCTGTGTGTTTGCTGAGTACGTGACTAAATCTACGGACACGGCTACGGCTGCTTCGGCGTACGACGTCATCGTGATCGGCGGCGGTCCCACCGGCGAGAACCTCGCCGACCGGACCCGGGCCGCGGGGCTCACCACGGTGCTGGTGGAGAGCGAGCTGGTCGGCGGCGAGTGCTCGTACTGGGCGTGCATGCCCAGCAAGGCGCTGCTGCGCCCGGCCGCGGCGCTGGCCGGGGCGAAGGAAGTGGCCGGCTCACGGGAGGCGGTGGGCGACGGCCGTCTCGACGCCGCCGCCGTGCTCGCCCGGCGGGACCAGTTCACGTCCAACTGGAAGGACGACGGCCAGGTCGCCTGGCTGGACTCCACCGGCATCGACCTCGTACGCGGCCAGGGCCGCCTGGACGGCCCCCGCCGGGTCGCCGTCGAGACCCCCGAGGGCGGCCGCCGCCTCCTCACCGCCCGCCACGCCGTCGCCGTCTGCACCGGCACCCGCGCCCTCGTCCCCGACCTCCCCGGCATCGCCGACGCCCACCCCTGGACCAGCCGCGACGCCACCAGCTCCCCGGAGGTCCCGGGGCGCCTCATCGTCGTCGGCGGCGGCGTGGTCGGCGTCGAGATGGCCACGGCCTGGCGGGCCCTGGGGTCGGAGGTCACCGTTCTCGTACGCGGTGACGGGCTGCTGCCGCGCTGGGAGCCGTTCGCGGGCGAGCTGGTGGCGGAGGGGATGCGGTCGGCGGGCATCGATGTCCGTACGGAGGTGTCCGTCACCGCCGTCCGCCGCGAATCGGAGTTCTCCCCGGTCACCGCCACCCTCTCCGACGGTTCCGAGCTCACCGCCGACGAGATCCTCTTCGCCACCGGCCGCCTCCCGCAGACGGACGACCTCGGCCTGGACACGGTGGGCCTGCGGCCCGGCGACTGGCTCGCCGTCGACGACAGCTGCCGGGTCACCGACGTGCCCGGCGGCTGGCTCTACTCCGCCGGGGACTCCAACCACCGCGCCCTCCTCACCCACCAGGGCAAGTACCAGGGCCGCATCGCCGGCGCCGCCATCGCGGCCCTCGCCGCCGGCCACCCCCTCGACACCGCCCCCTGGAGCCCGCACTCCGCCACCGCCGACCTCCTCGCCGTCCCCCAGGTCGTCTTCACCCACCCCGAGGCCGCCGCCGTGGGCCTCACCGAAGCCGACGCCGCCCGCTCCGGCCGCCCCTTCCGCGTCGTCGACTACGACCTCGGCAACGTCGCCGGCACGTCCCTGTACGCCGACTCCTACCGTGGCCGCGCCCGCGCCGTCATCGACACCGACCGCGGCGTCCTGCTCGGCGTCACCTTCGTCGGCCCGGGGGTGGGCGAACTGCTGCACGCCGCGACCATCGCCATCACCGGCGAGGTCCCCATCGACCGCCTCTGGCACGCGGTGCCCGCGTACCCGACGATGAGCGAGATCTGGCTGCGCCTACTGGAGGCGTATCGCGGCTGATTTCAGCCGGTCCGGCGTTTGAGGACTGGGGGTCTGGGGCGGAGCCCCAGCAGGTCCGGGCGGAGCCCGGTTTCGGGAAGGGGCGGGGTGGGGGAGAAAACGCCCCCAGTCGTACGACTCGACGCACTAACGTGTGGCTCCCCAGGGGAGGAGCGACGCCGGATGCGGGTACGGCTGCTGGGCCCGGTGGAACTGGCGGACGCCACCGGTACGCCGGTCGAGATCGCCGCGCCCAAGCGCAGGGCGGTGCTGGCCGTGCTCGCGCTGGAGCTGAATCACGTGGTCCCCGTGGACCGCCTGCTGGACCTGGTCTGGGACGGCAACCCGCCGCCCCGGGCGCGCACCGCGCTGCAGGGCCACATATCGGCGCTGCGCCGCTACGGGCTGGAAGTGGCCACCCGGGACCCGGGATACGTACTGCTGAGCATCACCGACGAGGACGAGGACGTGGACCTCCACCACTTCCGGGGCCTCGTCGCCAGAGCCCGTACGGCGGACGACCGCAGCGCGGCGGAGCTGCTCGGCCGGGCGCTGGCCCTGTGGCGGGGGACGCCGCTCGCGGACCTGCCGAGCGCCGCGCTGCGCGAGGAGGTCGCGTCGCGCATCGTGCAGGACCGGCTGGCCGCGCTGGAGGGGTGGGCGGAGCGGAAGGTACGGCTGACGGAGGGCGGGGACGCGGTCGCGGCACTGAGCGAGGCCGTCCGCACCGAGCCCTTCCGGGAGCCGTTGATACGCCTGCTCGTGCTGGCCCTGCACCAGGCGGACCGGCAGCGGGACGCGCTGGACCTGTTCCACCGCACCCGGGAGCTGCTCGCGGCCGAGCTGGGAGTGTCGCCGGGGCCGCCGCTGCGGGCGGCGTACGAGACAGTGCTGCGCGGCACCGAGGCGCAGCCGCAGCCGCAGCCCGTGGCGACGACCGCCCCCGCCCAGCTCCCCCGCGAGAGCACCGGCTTCGTCGGGCGCGGCTCCGAGCTGGCCGCCCTGGACAACGCCGCCGACGGCTCCGGCATCGCCCTGATCGTGGGCGCCGCGGGCGTCGGCAAGACGGCGCTGGCGCTGCGCTGGGCTCACCACAGCGCCGCCGCCTTCCCGGACGGCCAGCTCTTCGCGGACCTGCGCGGCTTCTCGGCCGGGGCACCCGTCTCGACGGCGTCCGTGCTGGCCGGTTTCCTGCGGGCGCTGGGCCCCGCCGACCGTACGATCCCCGCGGATCCCGACGAGCGGATCGCGCTCTACCGGTCGCTGCTCGCGGACCGCCGGGTGCTGGTCGTCCTGGACAACGTCCGGGCCGTCGGGGACGTGCTGCCGCTGCTGCCGTCCGGGCCGGGGTGCGCGACCGTCGTCACGACCCGCAATCTGCTCGGCGGCCTGGTGGCCCGGGAGGGGGCGGCCGTGCTGCGGGTCGAGGCGCTGCCCGCGCGGGAGTCGCACGCGCTGCTGGCCCGCACGGTCGGCCGGGACCGGATCGCCGCCGAGACCGAGGCGGCGGCCGAACTCGTGCGGCTGTGCGAGGGGTTGCCACTGGCGCTGCGGGTCGCGGGGGCGCGGCTCGCGATGCGGCCGGGGCGGCCGGTGTCGGAGCTGGTGGCCGACCTGTCCGACGAACAGGCCCGGCTGTCGGTGCTGACCACGGACGACGCCGACTCGGGCGTCGAGGCGGCCCTGCGGCTGTCGTACCGCGTGCTGCCCGGCCCGGCGGCGGCCCTCTTCCGGTTCCTGGGCCTGCACCAGGGCGCGGACATCGACACCTGGACGGCCGCCGCGCTGTCCGGGCAGTCGCTCGCGCAGGCGGGCCGGTCGCTGGCCGACCTGGCCTCCGCCCATCTGCTCCAGGAGGCGTCCACGGGCCCTGGCCGCTTCGCCCGCCACGACCTCGTACGCCTGTACACCGTGCGCCTGGCCGGGCAGGATCTGCCGGCCGAGGACCGCGCCGAGGCGTACGACCGGCTGCTGGACTACTACCTCGCGGTGACGGCGGCCGCCGCCGAGTCCGTCGTCTCGCGCCGGCAGCTGCTCTACTGGCCCGCCGCCCACCCGGCCGCCGGCATCCCGCCCGTCGCCGACAACACCGGCTGGTTCCGCACCGAAGCCCCCGCCATCCAGGCCCTGGTCACCGCGTGCGCCGAGGGCCGGACGGCGGGCCGCGCCTGGCGGCTGGCCTCCAACACCATGCCGATGTACTTCCGCACCGAGCGCGTCGACGACTGGGTGGCGGCCAGCCTGACCGGGCTGCGGGCCGCCGAGTCCTCGGGGGAGGCGGCCGGACGGTCCCGGCTGCACACGGACGTGGGGATGGCGCTGTGCGAGCGCAGCGACTTCGCGGAGGCCATGCCGTACCTGCGGCGCGCGGTCGGGCTCGCGGAGGAGTCCGGCAGCGACGAGATCCGCTATCTCGCCGTAAGCCGCCTCGCCATCGGGCAGCTGGAGACCGGGGACGAGAGCCGGGAGCAGTCCATCGACACCCTCAAGGACGCCCTGGGCCTCGCCCGCGACCTCGACGACCTGCCCTCGCAGGCCGCCGTGCTCAACAACCTCGGCCATGTCCTCAACCTGCTCGGCAGGCATGCCGAAGCCCTGGAATTCGGCGACCAGGCCCGCCTGCTGACGGCCGCCATGCCCTCGTCCCACACCCACCTCGCCTCCCTCGCCACCACCGCCGAGTGCCTGCACGCCCTCGGCCGCCCCACCGAGGCCATCGGCTACGCCCGCCAGGCCGTCGAGCTCTCCCGCCGCTACGGCAACCCCGCGTACGAGGCCCTGGCCCTGCGCCTCATCGGCCAGATCCAACGCGACCTCGGCCAGGACGCGGAGTCCGCCGCCTCACTGCGCGAGTCCCTCGGCGTCCTCGCCCCCCTCGGCGACCGTACGGAGGCGGACGCGGTCGCGGCCCTGCTGGACGAGGGCTCCGAGGGCCGGGACGACGCCGACGGTCAGGCCACCCGCTGAACGACCGGTCGCTGAGGGACCGGCACAGTGCTCGGCCGGCAGTTCGGACACGGCCGGCACCTCGGCCCGCCCGAACCCGGCACCGTCCGCCCGTTGTCCAGCACGATGACCTCGCCCCAGCCACGGCACACCGGGCACCCTCTGTGCTCTTCGCCCGACGCGCATGCACGGCACATGACCACCCCTGCGGTAGTTGCGGGAGGGTGCGACCGGGCACCGTGGGGGGAAGAGATGCCCGGCCGCGTGAACTCCCTGGAAGAAACCATTCCCTGCGCCGCTAACGCGCCGCCGACGCCGCGCTAACGCCCCTGGGGAGACCGGAATGGCTCACCGGATCCATCCGGTGGCCCGTTCCGTCCTCAATCGCCGGACTGGCTCAATTCAGCCCGTCCGGCGTTTGAGGACAAGCGCAGCCGACGGGCTGCGCAACCCGACGAACGGCCGCGGTCGCCGCACTAGGCCCCGCTTTCCGAGCCCTCCGCGTCCAGATGCGGCAGGATCCGGTCAAGCCAGCGCGGGATCCACCAGGCCGCCGGCCCGAGCAGTGTCATGACGGCCGGGACGAGCAGCAGCCGCACGATGGTGGCGTCGATGAGCACGCTCACCGCGAGGCCCAGGCCGAGCATCTTGACCACGATGTTGTCGCTGAGGATGAACGCGGCGAAGACGCTGACCATGATGAGCGCGGCGCAGCTGATGACCCGGGCGGTGATCTCCAGTGCGTGGGCGACGCTCGCCTTGCTGTCGCGGGTCCGCAGCCAGGCCTCGTGGACCCGGGTGAGCAGGAAGATCTCGTAGTCCATGCTCAGGCCGAAGACAATGGCGAACATCATCATCGGGACGTAGCTCTCGATCGGCACCTTCCCGTTGACGCCCAGCGCGGGCCCGCCCCAGCCCCATTGGAAGACGGCGACCACGACACCGTAGGACGCGGCGATGGAGATCAGGTTGAGGACGGCGGCCTTCAGGGCGATGAGCAGGCCCCGGAAGACGATCAGGATGATGATGAAGGCCAGCCCGACCACGACCGCGATGATCGCGAACAGCCGCGAGGACACGATGTCCAGGAAGTCGACCTGAGCGGCCGTCGTCCCGGTCACATAGCCCTTGGCGGCCGTGCCCTTGACTGCCTCTGGCAGCACGTCGTCCTTGAGGTTGTTGACCAGGCTCGTCGTGCTCGCGTCCTGCGGGGCTCCGACCGGGATCGCGGTCGCGACGAGCACGTCGCCGTCACTGGTCGGCTGCAGGGGGCTGACGCTGGCGGCGTCGGGCAGCCCGGTCAGGGCCTTGGTGACGCTGCTGGAGAGCGCGGCCCGGTCGGCGGAGGGCACGTTCGTCTGGTCGACGACGATGGTCAGCGGGCCGTTCGAGCCCGGCCCGAAGGCGTCCGACATCAGGTCGAAGGCCCGCCGGTCGGTGAAGCTCGTCGGGTCGGCGCCGTCGTCGATGTGGCCGAGCCGGATCGAGAACAGCGGGATCGCCAGCACCCCGACCACGATCAGCCCGCCCGCCAGGAACCACCACGGCCGCCGCTCCACCCGCATCGCGTAGCGGTGCCAGGTGCCCGTCGACACATCCGACCCGGGGTCGGTCTCCGCGATCGGCGTACGGACGTGCCAGCGGTCGATCTTCCCGCCGACCAGGCCGAGCAGCGCGGGTACGAGGGTCAGCGCGCCCAGCACCGCCGTGACCACCGTGACGCCCGCCGCGAGACCCAGCTTGCTGATGAACGACACCCCGGACACCGACAGCCCGGCCAGGGCGATGATCACCGTGCAGCCCGACACCAGCACCGCCCGGCCGCTGGTCGCCACCGACCGTCCGGCGGCGACCGCCGGGTCGACCCCCTCCATCACGAGCTGACGGTGCCGGGTGATCAGGAACAGCGCGTAGTCGATCCCGACGCCGAGCCCGATCATCGTCGCCAGCGTCGGCGACACGCTCGCGAAGTCCAGCACCGCCGCCAGCAGACCCAGACAGCCCAGCCCGACGATCACCGCGACCAGCGCCGTCACCAGCGGCATGCCCGCCGCGATCACGCTCCCGAAGCCCACCAGCAGCACCACGATCGCGACCGCGAACCCGATCGCCTCACTGGTCCTGTCGTCCGCCTTCGGCCGAGCCAGCTCCCCCAGCGGCCCGCCGTACTCCACCTCCACGCCCGCCTTGCGCAGCGGCTCGACCGCGCTGTCCACCTGGTCGAGGTAGCTGTCGTCGAGGGTGGTGGGATTGACGTTGAACCGTACGGTGATGTAGCCGGTCTTGCCGTCCTTCGACAGCGCCCCCGACGACGGATCGAGCGGATTCGTCGCGCTCAGCACATGCGGGAGCTTCGACAGCGAGCTCACCACCTCGCCGACCTGCTGGCTCTCCTGGGTCAGCGGCGCCTTGGCGTCGTGCAGCACGACCGTGGAGCTGGTCCCGCCCGCGGCGGGCGAGTGCGCCTTGAGGACGGCCGCGCCCTCGTTCGACTGCGTACCGGGAAGGGAGAAGTCGTCCGAATACGTCCCGCCGAACGCGTGCTGGGCCGCCTGCACGCCGCCCAGCGCCACCAGCCACAGCACGAGGACCACGAATCCGTGCCGAGCACACCAGGTTCCCAACCGCCGAAGCCACATATTTCTGACGATATGTTATGAATCGGGCTCATGCTCGGGACGTACCGCCGGACCGGTATGGTCCGCACCATGGCAACCTGGCAGCGCGTACTGGACCGAGCGGGCATCACCGCTCCCGCCCTCCGCGAGGACTACACCCTCCAGCGCCGCCTCATCGCCGAATTCGAACGCGCGCCCTATCTCGCCGTACGGCTGCTCCTGCCGGATTCCGTCGTCCCGCACGTCGTCGCCGTCACCGCCTTCATGCACCACAGCGACAACATCCTCGACCAGGGCTCACCGGCGGACCGCGCCGCCGCCTTCACGGACTGGGAGAAGGCCGTCCGTACGGCGCTGGAGACCGGCACCTCCGATTCGCCCGTCCTGCGCGCCCTGCTCAACACGGTGGAGTCGTATCCGCAGTTGCCGGGGGAGATCGAGGGGTACCTCACCGGGGCCGCGCCCCACGAGCTGAACTTCCACGGCTTCGCCACCGAGGAGGACTTCCAGGCCTACGTCGACGGCTACTCGCTGCCCGCCTTCATGCTGGTGGCGGGCCTGCTGGCGCCCGCCGAGCCGAAGTACCGGGCCCTGGCCCGGACCTTCATCGAGGCCTGGCAGCGCCTGGACTTCCTCGACGACCTCGCCGAGGACCTCCACCGCGACTCCCGCCTCGGCCTGCCCGCCGACGCCCTCGCCCGGCACGGCGTCACGCGCGCCGACCTGGAGGCCGCGCGCCCGAGCGACGGTGTCCGCGAGCTCATCCGCGAGACCGCCGGCCTCGTCGGCGACGGCCTGCGGGCCTCCCGCCCGCTCCCCGACCTCGTCCCGCCCCCGAACCGGCCGCTCATCCGGGCCCTGATCGCCCTTCAGGAC
>Ga0307517_10004487_pt1 | contig 21423 bp, 21 predicted proteins | sample 23_EM_MG_FD_194515 | JGI IMG/M metagenome (GOLD analysis project Ga0307517, IMG submission 194515) | Populus trichocarpa ectomycorrhiza microbial communities from riparian zone in the Pacific Northwest, United States - 23_EM | ecosystem: Host-associated > Plants > Roots > Unclassified | place... | reverse complement strand
TCGAAGGCTTACAGTATGAACCTGCGAGAAAATCCAAACAGTGAGACAATTTATCGGATATGATCTTACACGAATCAAAGTTCAACTGAGCCATAGCTTGTCCTGAAACTACGAGTATCAGAAACCCAACAATTCGAACCATTGATTCTGCTTTGATCGAGCAAGGCCACTTCTCAAGCAGTATAATGGGTGCCTCTGAAGATGGGGCTGCATGTATACAGTGGAGATGATGAAGACATTGAAGAGATTATATAGCCATTTTTAGCTGGCTGCACTGCATGCAATTAGCATGAACCATTTGCTGGTAAGGACCTCATTTGTGCATGAGAGCTGTTAATACGCAAGTACTAACCGACCAGGACTTTTATTGAGGACATCCTAGTAGTTAAGATTTGGAGCTTCCAACTTCAAGATCTAAAAAACCAGTTAAAGGACAGCCTAGTTGTAGAAATTGTCTTCCAACAAAGTTCCTGACAGGAATTTTATTGCCAATTCGGTTGCTTTCATTCTCTTTGTGCTTCAATGAGGAGGTTGAGGTTTAAAGGGATTTTCTTTCGCCACTCAAGCCATATCTTTTCTTTGGATTTGACGCAGCCCAGCCCAAGAATAAGAATCAAAGAACAAAAAAGATAGAATTTTTAAAATAAAAGATTTCCCAATAAATTCTAATTCATAATTTTATTATCAAATAATTCTTTTTTAATAGTTCACCCTCAAAATTACTATCTCTTAAATAAGTCTTAAATTGACATTTATAAGATAAGAATAATCATAATTCTAATTTAAGTAGAAAAATAACATAAAATCCAAAAATCAAGTTAAAAATCTAAAACTAACTAGTAAAATAACAAAATTGATAAACACTTCAATTTTTTAGCCTAATTTGGAGGTCTTTTTTTACCTTGGCTAGTTAGAGCTAATTGAGCTCCCCTATAGAACAGTTTTTGTAGAATTTCTTATAAAATTTTGTGGTTGGTGGAACAGTCAAATCTAAAATTATGGTTTTGGCAAATCGTTTTCCATCATCAGTCATTTTCTTGAGCTTGACTTGTTCATTTGATCCAAATACACATCAGCTAGGTAACCCACTTAGTTCGAATATAACAAGTCCGTGTCCAATTGATCAGAACCTCCTATTTCAGAATTAGAAGCTAAAATAACATGAAATCGGTCAGCATCGTTTGCTTAAATGTTGAGAGTTGATCCCGAAATACGATTGCTTTAGATTAATTAAGTTCATGAACTCTGCCTCTCACAGATTGGGCTGAGATTGCCAAACTTCTGTAACTACTAGCTATGGATGGTAGCCAGCGGCAGAATTTGACCTTTCAGAATTAGTGATTTTTTACATTAGTGGTGTGGCCAATGCTTAGAGTCATAATATATTTTCCATCTCCAAAAGAATCGTGCATACAGTGCTTGTAACCAAAATTCTAGTTCTATGAAAATTTACTGAGATACAGCAATTTGATTCATTAAACTGCATGGTTTAACGTAAACCGTTTAAGATTGACTTTGTAGTTTATACTAGCATCTCAATCAAGAAGGCATGCCGTCCCGTGATCCATAAAACTTCAACCTCTTTGACGATCCTGCATCAAGCCAATAACAGTTGGTCAGTAACAATTTTTAGAGTGAATGAAACTAAGAGAAAATGAAAGGGGTCGTGCGTATTGCAGTCCATCCATTCAGAAATAGGGAAACTGAGATGAGTTCTGAACTTGTCAGGAAGCTTACACATATGATATCAGCCCTTAATTATCCAAGGCTCCGTACCCCTCAGTACCACGTACTCAATGCACAAACAAATCATCTGTGCCACCGGTCCATGTTTCGCTAATTAATCTCTTGAGTTTATAGATATGGCCACTAACATTTTTTTGATAGCTTAAGGTAGTAATAGCCTGTGAGAAAATCCAGGCAGTAAGGGAAGTGCTCGAACACAATCTCACATTTACAGTCCGAATGAGCAATATATATCTAGCCCAGAAACCATGAGAACAAGTAGTAAGAAGTGCCCAACGAAGCGCAGCATTGCTGGTTCGTGCAGGAGTTAACTGATATTGTTAGCAGTTGGAAATGCCAGAGAGATTGAGGCCACTTATATCCCCAAATCCAATAGGAGTTTTAGCTGGCTTCATTGCCATGCAGGTATCATGAGCTATTCTTGCTGGTTAGAATTCACTAAATCTGCTCTAGATACCTCATGCATGCATTTGACATGACTAGTTTTCAATACTTGGGGTCTTTTACTATGCATTAAATAAGGTTTTTATGTTTGGACATAACTTTGAAGCTTTTCATGAATCTTGCATGTCCCTCATTAATTTTGTCAGAATACCATGTATTTCCTTCTTCTCAACTTCGTAAGTCTAAGAGGAATAAAACTCATAAATGGCCTAGCTAGGGACCTCAGCACATGCCACCCTCTTGATTCAATAACATGTAGGACTATAGCTTTTGTGCCATAATTCTATGTCTTCTTTGTTTGAGCAGCGCAAAACTCAACCTGTAGAAGACCTTTGCATTTACTGATACCATATCTACTACGCAGATTGTTTATTAGCCCTCATGGAGCAGTAACGAGCCATTAAATTCATGGAGATGTTCATATTTATTTGAATTTCTTAACTCTTTCAAAGTTCAGAACGTATCGCATTCTTGTCATAACTATAGCAGAACGGCAGCAATAATTAGCCTTGATTACAAAAACAAGAAATCAGAAGATTATACCAAGTCATGAATTACCAGTAAGTTATTACTGACACTGCCTGAACCAACTAGACCAGGATTGAAAGAAAACAGCAAGACAGAAAATCACAAAAAGGGCCAAACTAGAACCCTAGTGTTGCACCGTTATTTCTTAATATAATTATTTTACAAATGACTATCGGAAGAACAAAAAAAGAATACAGTATAAATAGATCTCTCACCAACCTAATCCAAAAGGGACAAGAAAATCTTGAGCAGATAAGAAAAATAAATGCCATGATCCAAAATTAAATATACAAAAACTGAAAAAATAAAAATGCAGCATCCTTGGAGGTCTGATTCGAGAGCCTTCCTGATCTTGGATGGTTATAGAAATGGGTCAGTAGAACCCCTTAACGAATTTTGATCATGAAAAATTACAGTTTTTTAGGTCAGACAAGTCTGTTTGGCTAGCTCATCTGCAGCTCTCTTATACTTAAACTTATTCATTTTATCCATAAATGCATCTACTAGGTTTCCTGCGGTTATGATAAGTTGGTATTCAACTCTACAGAGTGTCCATAAACTCTGCATAGTTACCTGCTAACATTATGTTACAATGGTAAAAGAGAATTTTACTTGGAGCAACTCATTCTGACATAAATCAGGAAGCTATTATGTTCTTAGCAAATGTTTAGAAGATCATTGATTCTGGAAAGAAGGATCGATCATCCATGGCCCTCGAAATGCCAAAATTATCAAAGAACTGACAAATTCTTTGAGCAGCACGATTCTGTCTAGCTATATATCTTTGAATTCTAGGAATACCACACAGCATTCAGGCCTCAGGGCATGAAATATTGTTACTTCATCCTAACAATCAGCAGAAAGGTCCCATAGTTTCAGACAGCTTGACAGTGTACAAGAATAAATGTGTCACGAGCATTTCCTTTTCCATCAAGGAGGAGGTGTTGAGATTCATGATAGTAGTGATGGAGGATATCATTGTACCAGGATCAATGACATGGCAGGAAGGGTTTGCATCCTAGCCGTAAACATAGTTCTTACATTTCATATGTATAAATAGGAATCTCTGAGCAGATCAGATTGTAATAATTCTCGAGCATTATCATTTCTTCAACTCTTTTGTCTATAATTCTACCATCTTTGTTTGCAGAAAAGCAAAGTTATTAAACCGAGGAAAGTTAATTTAGATTAATTCATCTCAATTCAAAATAATATTATTTTCAGTTTTTTTTAAAAAAAATTAAACAACCTCATTTTAAGTAAAATTCAAGTCAAATTTCAACTTAGTCAACTACATAATGGGTTAATTAATATGGTTTAATTAAGTCAACTCTCATTTAATTTAATTTTAAATTTGATTCAAGCCAAATCAATAAATCACCTAGTTGACTTGACAAATCAAGTAAGCTTAATAACATTGATTTATTTTCTATTTTTGTTACTAAAAATAAAAAAATAAAACTCCCCTTTAATATTGGAAATTATTCAATTAATGTAGTTATTAGAATATGAAAATTTGGACATATCTAATACTTCAAGATTTCAAATACAATATTATTTAAATACTTATTTATTTAGAGATTTCAACTTTTCTAAATCTTACATGCCAACTCTACGTGTAGGGATGATATACAGATATTCATGGATTGAATTTTTTTTATATTTATATTTTTTATTATTATTTATTAGATAAAAACATTTAGATATTCATTAGCTATTTATTGAATTTCAGGTATCCATATGGATATCCATTATATAACTAATATTTATTATTCAATAAAAAATAAAATAGTTAATATATATATATATTGTTTTATAAATATATCAATATAATATAAATATATATTTTAAATTTAGTTCAGACAAGTTTCAAATTGAATTTAACAATATTTATATCTTACTTATTACTCATCAAATAAAAACTATTTATTTATTTAGATTGCATTAGGTCAGTATCTATTAGATTTATATCATATTTACATCAAACTTCAATAAATAAACAAATGGATGGAGGAACTAAAAATTAGTCCACTTTGAACATGTGTGTCTTTGTTCAAATTCTTTCTTTTTTATTTAAATCCTTGATACTATACCAATTATATCAATTTTAAAAGATGTAATATCTAAAAAAAAATATTTTAATACATAATATAATTGAAAATACAATAAATTTCATTAATCATAATTAATTGGTAATTAAAGAAGCAGACTGATAATTTTTTCCATCTCAAATACTTTCTTTTAGAAGTATTTTCAAAATTACAAATAAAATCAATAATGTAAAAACAAAAAAATAAAATCAATACATTCTTTCTTTATAAATATTTTATTTTAATGTCTAATACTCTTTCTTCATACTCTAAAATCAATGCAAGTGTAAAATTAAAAGTTTTAAACGACACCGTTGAAACAAATCGTCGAGGGTGGATAAATCATCCAAAATTAGACACAAAAGGAAATAATTAATCAACCCATAAAAACGACACCGTTACAACTCGTCCAGACCAGAAATATAGCCGTTAGAAAAACAACAAAGCGAAGAGCCACACCTCTACCATCCTCCTCATTAGCCAAGTTCCCAAATTCAAAAATATCCGACCGTTAACACTCACAGCGTTGATTTTATACTCTCTCTCTCTCTTTCATTTCTCTTCACTCTCTCTTCTCTTCTTCCTCCAAAAAAAAATCCCTAATTTCCCAATCTCTCTCTCAAGAAATAACGGAAGAGATTTCTCTGTTAAGAAAAATGGCAGCAGAGAGTGACGATTCTTCGGCCGCTACCACTGCTACGACGACGACGTCGTTGACTGCTAATGCGACGACATCGTTGAAAGAGAATACGACGACGACGTCGTTGACTGCTAATGCGACGACATCGTTGAAAGAGAATACGACGACGTTGATGTTAGTAGACGAGATGTATGAGTTTTCGGCTCCGAAGTTTTATGATTTTGTGAAAGGAGAATCGGATGAAGATTCTAGAAACGCTGAGCTTTGGTTCGATGTTACAGCGGCCTATGCTCCTTCTCGTATGTCTCTCTTTCTCTTGGTTGATGATTCTTTTTATTTCTTCTCTTCTTCGTTTTTGTTTTACAGTTGAGAAACTGGGGAACGGATTATTTTTAAGTTAATGAACATTTGTGTGTAATTAGGGTTGAGTTTTCGTTTGATTTGATGAAATCAGGAGGGTTTTGTTGCGACTCTACGGTTAAATTAGGGTTTTTTCGAATCTGATTTTGGATTTTGGGAGGGGAATCGAGAAATTAAGGAAGGTAGAGAGAGAGTCTTGATGGTGGTCTGTTTTAGGGATTTTTTTTTGTTTGTGATTTTTAGGGTTGTGTTTGTGTTTTAATTGGTTTTGATTTGGAATTTCGAGGTGAGAGATTAAGAAATTGGGTATATTTAGAGAGGGAGAGAAGCTTGATCATGAGTTTTTAGGGTTTTAGATTAGGAAGTTGAGAGTTGTTTTAGAATTGAGAGAGATAATTAATTAATTAATAATGAAATTAGGGGACTAAATTGAGAATTGTATGTGTTGATGCTACTGTTGTTGTTAAAGATTAAAGAGTTTAGTGGTTGATTGATTCTTTTTCTGTTTTTGTTTGATTTGATTTGATTTGTTGCAGCTTTTATGCCTAGAATAAAGACTGGTAGATCATTTAAGGTAGAGACCTTATGTGATTTTAGTCAAGCAGACCAATTGCATAAGGTAATTATTGATTTTATTATTTTCCTTCATATCATTTCTATTTATTTTATTGATTTATTTGCTATTGTCAATTTAGCCCATTGAAATTGAATTGCAGGTCGCAGAATCATCTGATTCAAAACCAACTGACTCTTCATCAGACAGCAACTCTCAATCAGAGGTCATGCCACTACCGGAACCAGCGGCATCCTCTGAAATGAGGAAGGAAGAAACTAGTTCTAATGAGGAAAACAATGCTAACCTTATCAATGTGGTGAGTGGTTGCTGCAAATTTTTGTTTAAAAAAAGTTCTGGTCCCTTTTGGTCTCATGAAGTGGTGCATATTTCAGATTTCTGCTGGTGATGTTACTTGTGAAAAAGAGAAGAAGGTGGGGTTTGCATGTGCTGAAAGTAATGGAAGGTACTGTGCTCTTTTGTTACTATTCCCTTTGTCATTTTTTTCAACACTAAAATGGCTAAAGAAAAAAAAAACAGTGAGTGCTTGTGAAGAAGATAGTTTATGGTGTTGTTTTGATAGCTTAATATCATTTTTATGTGTCTCTGTTGCATCCCTTTCTGCTGACTTCCGTTTTTCTATCAGATGCACTTCTTCTCTGCAAATCGAGAACACTGATGGTAAGAGCAGTAAAAATGATGCTTACTGCACCCCTAAGCAACCAATGTCTTCTCGGAACAGAGGCATATTGACTGATTCCAAGAAGAATCAATCAGCTAGACATATAGCTAGTTTGGTTAAGAATCCATCGTCGGTGAAGCCAAAGGGTCAATCACAGTCTTCACGAGTTAAGGGAATCAAACCATCAAGTGTCAAAAAGTCAGTAGACTTTCTTGTTAATTTCTGTATTAAAATATGTGTTTGGTACCATATTAATAAGGCATTCTGACATGCTTTTATTGTAGAGATCCTAATGTGAAAAATGTTGCTGGGACTGCCAATTTAGCCCAAGAGAACCAAGCAATTAAGAAACAGAAGCTGGATGGGGGGAGGTCCAGACAGGTGATTGGTTACTATTGCCATGTTCTTCTCATTGAACCATAGTCTTCTGATGATTCGTTTACTTGAACAGACTTTCCTTTTTTATGATTTCAGATTGTTAATGCGAAGCCCCCACAACCATTGATGCACAAGTCCAAACTGGGTCTTAGCAGTGGCAATTCTAACTTTTGTTCATCTGTTCCAAATAAAATGCAGAAAGTGGATAGAAAGGTATGCTACTTTTGTCAAATCTCCAAAATGTATTCAATTTTTTTGACATTGTTAGTTATTGACACGTTGAACACTTGTTTTGTTTAAAAAGGTTTATGTTCGGGAACAAGCAGCTCCAGCTCCATTTGTTTCAATGGCAGAAATGATGAAGAAGTTCCAATCAAATACTAGAGATTTGTCATTGCCACATGTAATAACAGAAGTCCATTTCACTCGTGCTTTATTGAACTCGGTTGCTCCAAGTTCTTGTATTGCCTGCATCTGTTGTTGTTTTTCTTACAAATTTCTCTCATTTAATGTTCAGGATGGTCCTGCTTCTGTTATCCAGAGGAATCCTAAACTCACACTGACAAGGCCTAAGGAGCCTGAATTTGAAACAGCTCAGCGTGTTCGCTCAGTCAAAATAAAAAGCACTGCAGAGATTGAAGAAGAGATGATGGCCAAAATTCCCAAGTTCAAAGCCAGACCACTGAACAAGAAGGTATTTCCAGCTTGTTTTGCAATTTATGACATCTTCCATCCTATCAGATCCAACAACTAGCACTGCTCTTGTTTAACTTCAATGTGTGCTTGATTTTTTTTTTCATTGAACATAGATTCTGGAAGCTCCAACATTACCAGCATTACCAAGAAGCACACCACACCGACCTGAGTTCCAGGTAAGCTGTAAGAAATAATGATAAAAAAAAATTTATTCAAGATGATGACAATTGTAGGCTAATATTTCTTATTTCTGTAGGAGTTTCATTTTGTGACAGCAGCGAGGGCAAATCAGAATGCAGAATCAGCTTCAGTGGCTTCAACGGAAGTGTCTTGTCAGGTTCTGGCATCCTCATTCATGGCCCTTCTTTGTCCTAGCAGCGCTAGTTCAGATTTACTCACTATTGTTCCTTTGTTACTTTCTATAACAGAGTAATCAGTGGAAACCTCATCATCTCACAGAGCCCAAAACCCCTGTTCTTCATACATCTTTAAGGGCCCGTCCAGCAATGGTGAAAAGTTCTTTAGAACTAGAGAAAGAAGAGCTTGAAAAGATCCCTAAATTTAAGGCAAGGCCTTTGAATAGAAAGGTAAATGAAGTCATTGAACATAAGCAGCCACTTAAATCTTAGTTTGGAAAAGAAATTGACATTAATATTATCTCGTGTAGATATTTGAAAGTAAGGGAGAGATGGGGATTTTCTGTCATGTGAAGAAGCAAGTTACGATCCCTCAAGAATTTCATTTTGCCACAAATGAGAGGATTCCACCGGCTTCTTCTGTTGTTGATATGTTTGAAAAGGTAGTATATTAGTCATCATATACATTTTTTAATCCTATATCTAATTGTGTAGCATATGAATAAAAGTAATACCTGCATCTCATCGTGCTGGTCTTCTTCTCAGCTCTCACTGAGGTCAGAACCTACCAATGAAAATCCCATTCCAAGAAACACACTGCCAAATCCATTCCACCTCCACACAGAGGTATGTCCATTCATTCCTTAGTTAATGGAGCAAAATCAGGTTATCTTTTGTTTTTGTTCATGCATTTTTTGCTTGTTCCTCTATCTCCAGGAAAGAGGGGCCGAAAAAGAGAGGAAATTTGTGATGGAACTTATGCAGAAGCAGATGGAAGAGGAAAGAGCAAGATTTCATAGGGCCAATCCCTATCCTTATACCACTGATTATCCTGTGGTAAGATATTCAACAATATGTATCTCATTATTATGCATCACAAGCTTTTAGGCTGAAAATAATGGTGCTATGACTGATAATCATCACTTCATTCAGATTCCACCAAGACCAGAGCCCAAACCATGCACAAAAGCAGAACCTTTCCAATTAGAGAGTCTAGTAAGGCATGAGGAGGAAATGCAGAGGGAAATGCAAGAAAGAGAGAGAAAGGAAAAGGAAGAAGCCCAGATGAGGATATTCAGAGCACAGCCCGTACTTAAAGAGTATGCAATGCGGAAGAACTCAAAACTTTCCAATGCTTATTGATGTGTACAAGTCAATCATTCTTTCCCATTGATGTATCTTATGCAGGGATCCAATTCCTCTACCAGAGAAAGTGCGAAAACCACTTACACAGGTTCAGCAATTCAATCTCAATGCAGATCATAGGGCTGTGGACAGGGCAGAATTTGATCAAAAGGTGAGTAGAACCACATTTATTTAAATTAGGCAATCAAGCACGGATGTGGTAATTTCATCTCATTGGGGGTGTTAACAAGAAAGCTTCATGGGTGGCATGTCTCATCTCAATTGGGGGTGTTAACAAGAAAGCTCCATTTTTCTTTTTCTTTTTGTGTTTTTTCAGGTGAAGGAGAAAGAAATGCTGTATAAGAGATATAGAGAAGAGAGTGAAACTGCCAGGATGGTATGTGTGCTACAGCATGTCTATTGTTGCATTCTCGCATTCTCTTGCCATAAATTACCAGCTTGCTTATTGCTTAATGTTTTGCAGATGGAAGAAGAAAAGGCATTGAAACAGCTTAGAAGGACAATGGTTCCCCATGCCCGGCCGGTTCCAAATTTTAACCGGCCATTCTTCCCCGAGAAGTAAGAAATATTTGACCACACCCCAGTTGCAGTTCTCAATTATTTTACCAAAACACCCTTGATTGATCAAGTGATTTATTTCATCATGTAGGTCGTCCAAGGAAACTACAAATGCAAGGTCACCAAATCTACGGGTGCTCCAAAGAAGAGAAAGGAGGAAGATGATGGTGAATGCAGCTTCTTCTGCCGCTGCTTCTGGCATGAGGTGATTTGTTTTCCTGTGTAGAGCAGAGAGCAGCTGTTCAAGAACTCTTGAACCATTCATTTTGATTTTAGTAGTGATCATTCTTTTCAGTATTATTGTACTGCTAATCATATGTACAAAACCCTTAGATCATCATCATTTGTTGTAACATCAATTCTAGAATGTAAGCAAAACTAATGATAACAGAAATTACTATGTCTTGTACTTGGAAATTTGTTTTGGTATAAAATAGAGTAAATGATACGATATAAGACCACCCTTAGTCCTTTGATCTTCTACAGGGGGATTACTTCTATCAATGATCGTAAACGGAAGTAAAAATATATGTGAGATCCCCAAGAGAGCTCTCCTTTCCCTCGTTTTGCAAGGAAAAACTTTTGAAGTCCCCCAGACCAAATTGCTTTGAATCTTAAATCCTAATGACAATGTTAATCCCCCAGATCTTAGTTGAGTTTTCTACTAGGTCAAACTTAGTTAAATTCGAGTGAGATCCAAGAGAGCGTGTTTTGCTGAAGTTTTTTTTTTTATTTAAAAAGACTTGATTAGGTAGTGACTCGGATTCTTCACCGGGTCAAACCTGATCTGGGATTTGACAACTATGATCTTACTGTCTACTCCAAAGAACTTGTGAGGGGCCCTTTCTGCTGCTGCCGGAAATGAATGAAATGAACCTTTGCTAACAATAAAAGCAACTTTTTTCGTATATATCACAATCTAACATAAAATTCGTATACACATGATCGAGCTTTGGGTTCTGAGAAAAGGAAGCAGTGGTAATAAATTAAAATTAAAAGACTAATCTAAAAGTTGAAAAAATATAAATGAGATGGAAGCCTTTTCTTTCTCTTCCATTGAAGCCGAAACATCAACTTTTGATTATCTCCTTCTGCCGATAAGCTAGTATCTGCAAAACCAAAGAGCCAGGAGATGAGCAGAGTAATTTTGTACACATGATCGAGCAAAATCAGTCACTGCCATGAGTAGAAGATTGCCATCCAGCAAGAATCACGCTCACCAAATGATCTCTGCTGGAAGAGCAGCTTGCTTTAAGGCCTGCCACTGTTTCTTGTCCTTTCAAAATTTGCAGCTCATCCATAGGGATCTGAGGATGCTTGGTGGGAAAATTTTCATCGGACTGGTGCTTCCCCTTCACTAACAATATTTCAACTTCTTCAGCTTGCAAAGTTGTTTGGTGAGCAACATACTGCATACAGAGTGTATATATTGTCAAGATGAGCCTCGTAAAGAAATTGAGGCGTAAAAAAACAAGGAGAGCCGCGTCACAGTTCGGGTCAGACCACATGTTGTTGATGCCATTTAGCAAAAACATTAAGCACAAACACAAGGCTTACCAACATCATTTCAGGATTATAAATCAATATTGGCCAAGGAAAAAGCGGGGCCATACATCGTGCTGGCGTAGAAACTTCCCCAGCATTGTAAAAACCATGAATGCTGGAATATGAAGCATCATGCTTTGAGACATGCTTATGCATCAAGGCACTCTTAAAACTTTTTCAGAAATGCACGTTAATTGGGCTTAGCATAAGCCATTCAGAATAGCAGGTTAGAATCATGGTCAAATTTGGCTAGTTTTAGAAGTTTCACTAGGTTCCACCGATACATAGAGTAGAATAGGACTAAATGAGGCTTGCTAGCCACTGTTGCCAAAAGCAATGTCTGTCTTGATTGATTGATTTTCCTCAGTTCAAGGGTTATAATTCTAGTGTTCTATCAAGAAAAATAAACCAAGTATTGCGGAATAATAACTTCAATCCTGCTTCTCAAGAAAAAATCATTTAAGGAATTAAGGTGGTGAGAGAGAAATCTCACTTCACATAGGTGTTTGATTGACAAACTGGGCCGGCAGCAAAGGTAGGGCTGCTTTAAAGTTGGTGCACTGTGTTTGTCCAAAGTAATAAGCTTGAGATGAATATCCAACTGCAAACACATAATATGATTAAGTTACACAGGATGCACAAATACATGGGAAGAAATGGCAAAAGGGGCTCAAGGGGTTTGAGACACTAACTAGATAATTCAGTGGTAGATGAAAGCTAGAAACTACAAAAACAAGTACTTAATTCAATCAGATATTGAAATTATTATTGACATTTTTAAGAATTTATACAACTTTGTCCACTGGAAAAGCAATTGTTGCTGTGTAATTTCATGTCCTTGTCAATTAACATTTTGATCGGTTTTTAGTTGTTGTTCTTTTGAGTTATAGACTATCTTGTAAGCAGTGACAGATCTGCAGCTTTGCAACTACCACATACATTTAGGGCACTTTGTAAGGAGTTATTCTCTTTGGATCTATGTTAGTTAACCTCCTATTGATAATACCTAGTTCAAAACATCGAACTCCTCCTGTTGCTACAGTACATCATATTGCTTTTCATAGCTACTTGACATTAAAATTTCATTCATTCCAAACCCTTCCCATCGTTACACTACCAAATCTTCTGAACACCTATATATTTACCTTACCCTTCTCTTAAAGTTGAAACATTCAATCAAGTTTTTCAAAACCCTAAATCCCTGTGAATTCTGGCAGCCAAAGCTTCAAGTCAGACCTCCCTTTATCAATAATACGTATTTGCACATCCTTAGAACTAGAAACCCCAGATTTGTTCATCGATGAAGTCCATCATGAAAATCCCAATTTTCTAAACTCTAGCCTAACATGGTAGCCCAAGTAGACAAATAAATCAAATTTGTCCAACATCAATTATGAACTCATGCATGATGTTTCACATTGCAAATAAGGTGATCTCAACAGAAATCAATAAGAGTTAACAGTATCCTAGCATACCTCATCATTTTTCTCATCTAAGCTCCTGAGATATTCTACCAGCTTGGATAAGCGAGTATTTCGTGAATTCTTATTGTTGCAACCACTAGGATTACCATGTCTTGTATGACTCCGAGTACCGCCCCTGCCCCAAGCAAGCATTTCTGTGTTCCACACAAGCCCTGGAGATAATCCCCTGTTTTCTCTATTTGAATCTAAATCGTTTTCAGCACATCCACCCTCTGAATTCACAGCTGAAGAAGAGGGCTGGGAGGTCCGCTGTCTCTTGCGCCTCCTCTGCCTAACTTCTGTAGAGCGGTCATCAGTGGAAGACGAGTCCTTGCCTATATTGTCATCATTTTCATCCTCAATGTCTTCATATCCTTGAAAATCACTGCCTCGACTGTTCCGTCGCCTCCTTGAAATAGGCCGATGTGTTCTCTGTGATCGTGTCATGAAAGTTGATTCTTTACCCAGCGTGCGTCTCTTAACCAGTGCTTCTGACTGTCTTTGAATTATTTGAGCGATTGAAGCTTGAATCTGTTCAAAACAGAAGGGAAACAACACACCAGAAACAGGGAGAACATGTTGAGTTTAGGCAATGGCTCTAACATAAAACAACAGTGGCTTGAATAATTCTACATATTACGATCCTTGAAAGAAAAAAGGCATGTAAAATTAGAGGCGCGATGAACAAAGTGAGTATGCCAGAAGTGTCCATTTTAAAGAACCAGTATTCTTCTGCATTAAGGAATCGAAACTCTCCACACAAAGAGCAACGATCTCCAAGATTGTCATCTCACGGACCATCAACTCAGAATTTGAATTAGTGAAATAAATCAATATGGACTGTCAGGTGAAATTCCCATGATGTATGCTTCTTTCCAAGCATGACAATCAAGGGCTCAACAAAGCAACATCATCACAGTTATCTCAATCACTGCTTTTCTTAAATTTAATTCCCAGTGAAATGAAAATGAAGGTTATTGCATATGCATGCAGACGAGGGAATAAAACATAAATCAACACACCTGCTTGTTCCGAGTCCTTTCCTCTTCATGAAAAGCCAATTCCTGAGACCAAATACTCACTCAGCAAACCAGTTGCTTTAAAAAAAAAATAAAAAACAAACAAACTAGCAAAGTAGTTGCTTGATTGAATGAAATACTTTCGAACGCATTTGACAAGAAAGTAGACGAGCCAAGTCACTTATACCTCTTCCTCATACTTATCAATGTCTGGATATAAGGCTGCAATTAGGGCATCATAGTTTGGATCATCTCTCAAGGATCGCCGACTTGCACAATGTGTGCGGCAAGCAGGGCATTCATTGTTCCTGCAATATATTACCAATTCAGTAAAAAAATGTTAGTGGTACACAGTATATGGAATTATCACAAGTTTATCCCAAACAATGGCATGATAAATGGATTAGGATGTCAGATTACAAAAACACAGATAAAAAGAAGAGTTTCAGTTGTTACATACCCCATTCGCATTGATTTATCAATGCATTCCCTGCAAAAACGGTGCAGGCATTCCATTACAGTTCGTGTTTTCTTTATGATCCCTGTTCAGCCACAAGGCAAGAATAATTTACTAAATGTTCCGCCAACATGGATAACAAGGCAACTTGTAGGTGCAATAAATGCAGGTATTGGAGATTAATCAAACTCCTGAGCAAGCTAACGTGCTGACATACATTGCAGATAGCTCGTCAAATGAAGAAATAGTATTACTGCAGAAGTGCCGATGGAAACGAAAGCACAAAGTCCAGTGTTAAAGATTCATGTTCATTCTTCAATCTCAAACAAAGTGAAAATGAAGTATGGAACGGGTATAATAAGTTAATTGGAAACTTTGTAAAAGTTAAGGAAATCCAGCAACCCTCAACAGATCAATCTCCAAGCTGACCACAAAAGAGATTGGTCAATTAACAAATGGTCATCATCTAAAGATCCGGATGGCAGGCATCTCACATGCAATTTACTAAACACGATCTGGTCCAAACATCACTTGAATTACATACACTGGGATGAACTGAGCATTCTTGGATCCTTGGATGAAAACTGAAGGAATAATAGATTGCATTGCATTTGAGAATTTCATACATAACAAAACCTGATGGTTTTCATGACAGTACGCCATAGAACCAACCAACTTCTCGCTTTGAACACTGAGCAAGGGATATAAGCATTTCTTCCTCTTCCTTGTGTTACCATGCTTGCCTTTGAACACTGAACTGTTAATCACAGTTCAGTAAAGCTAAATTTTACAAGTCAGACGCATCATGTCAAATACATGGCCATAGGTTCCCAAGGAGTTCTCTATTTAAGAAAAAATATGCCTCTACCTAACATAAGTTTCCAACTATTTAGATCACATCTAGCAAACAGAACTATTGATGAAATTCTGACACATGTTTAGCAAAAAAGGAGAACAGAAGAAAATTGCAGGCTCAGTACCTAAACATATTGGACACTGCACATCTTTACGAATGTCCAGCAGTTCCACAAAGACAAATCTGCAAATGAAACAAAATGTGAGTGGCCATTTAAACCTACTCGCTGATATATACTGGTACAGTAGAATACAAACATAAGCTAGGTGTTGGAATAGAGCATACGTAATTTGTTTCCAGGAAGAATATAAGTACCTCTTTCAAATCTTTTCATAGAGACTAAAATAACATTGAAAAGAAATGGACTTTGTAGTTCATATAGAGATATGCGGTAAATGTGCACATGCACATAAAAAAATATGTATGTCTTTGCAGGTGGGTGAGTATGGATACGTAAAGCCAAAGAAAGAATGAAAATTTGTGGTAAAAATTCCCCATGACAGTGGAGTACTACATGATGCACATTGCTGTCAGCATACTAGCTTTCACAGTCTTCTTGGGTGGTTCTTAGCAGTGGAACTTCATCTCCTTCACCTTCTATTATGCTTAAGACCCCTAGTTCCTAGAAGCGGAAATCCACATTCTTAATCACATTGTCAACTTCCCTCGTAGTCAAACTACCCATGGAGGATAACCAGCTAGAGGTTGATCGCTTTGATCTTCATAACCGAGCCACACATACAAGGCTCCATTACTAAAAACTTCCAATACTGTGCAGCATGATACACACTGATCACATATGCAAATTCATGCCAGAAACACTCCAAAACAGAGAAGCTTCACTAAGATCAAAGACATCTTCAAAGGGCTGATCAGTACAATTGAGTTAAACTCGACCCCTACTTGAAAAATGTAAGGGTGGCTGCATTTCTCATCGTTCAGTCATCAATTTAGGAACCACCAATCAGTACTACTAAAAGACACTAGTAAACCAGCAATACTTCCAACGTTAGCAAATTGGTGCAAATTCTCTGTAAAAAATTCAACATTTAGCTTCAACCCCACCAAGAAACAGATCGAGAACATGCACCAACCTCTTACGCATTCAATCATAACAAAACTACTACTCCAAAAAAATCCCACCAACCTCCATAACAAGAAAACGAATCCCCTCGTAATTAAAACCCCATCAGGAACCAAATCAAACCCAAAAATCTTAAAAACTCAGATAAGAAACACAACCAAAATATGCACTTGACTAAATTCCAGGGAAAAAAAGAAGAAGAAATGTGTAAGAATGAAAGCATACTCGGGCTTTTCCTCATTTTCAGAACTGGAAGAAGAAGACGACTGGGTTCCATCAGATTCTGAGTAAAAGAATAAGAAAAACAGCTTCAATTAATCAATTATTTTACATTACACGTCAAGAAACATTTACACACACATAAAAACACAAGAAGAAGGAAATACCTTCTTTCCCTTCTCCTCCTCCTCCTCCTCCTCCCCCTTCCTCTTCTCCTTCCTCTTCCTTTACTTCATAATCTTCTTCTTCTTCTTCTTGAACTTCTGCTTCTTCTTTCTTGTCTACTTCCTCCTCCTCCTCCTCTTCTAGTTCTTGATGCTGACCATTTTGATGGTGCTGCTGTTCCTGGTCAGTTGGATGCCCGTTTTGTAGAGGAGGAGATAGCTCAGACAAGTCTTGTCGTTGCTGTTGATGATGATGTTCTTGCTCTTGCTCTTGCTCTTGCTCTTCACCTTGTTGTTGTTCATTGTCGGGATTAATGTTGTCCGGTGAAGAAGCCGAGGCGTGGGCAGGCATTGATGGATGCTTCTCTTGGGTGTCGCTCTGTAAATATGAGATTTTGCTGTGCCGTCAAATATACATACATATATTTTTGGTGTGTCTGCTGCTGCTTGTGTGTATGATGATGTTGTTAAGAAAGAGAAACGAAGAAGAAGATGGGAGAGTGAGAGCTTTGTTGCCTTTTTTTTGTTTTTCTATTTTTTCCCTTTGTTTTTATACTTTTCCTTTTCCTTTAAACATTTTATAATAATTTTTTAATCAAGTTTTTTTTATTATTCTTTCCTAATTAAAAGAACATATTTTAATATTTTACTAAATAATTATATTTTTTTAGGTTGTGTGCTTTGTTACGTACAAGATAAAAAAAATGAATAGAAATAAATAGAAATATTAAAATATTTATCTCTATATTAATTTTAAAATGATTTTTTTTGTTTTTTTGTTTATTCAGTAAATGAGCCAACAATTTATGGATTTATTATTTATTATTATTATTATTGATGAATTTGCGTTATGGGTAGTGTCAAAATAGGGAAAGGAGGTGCGAGGAATGGATGTTACGGCCACCGAGAGAAGCAGCACCTGTTGCCTTGGTGGGCGGCCCTCTGTCTCTTCACTTTTGCCCTTTTTCTCACTCCTTTTTCTCTATTTCTTTTTTTTTTTTCTCATTATTTTCTTTAATATTTAAATTGGTTTTCTGGCTAAATAAGTCAGTTGATTAAGTAATTCTTAATTAATTTTAATCTAAAATGTTATTATTGGTTTTGAAGCTAAATAGTGTTTTCATACCAATTAAAAAATGAATTATTTCACTAGTTAATCAAAATAAAATAAAATAAATATTTATGATTCTAAGAAAACGTTTGAGCTAAGCATCTATTACAGTATGTGGTTTCAAAACTTGGGAGAATGGTTTTTTAAGATATTTCATTGATTTAAAGAAAAAGAAATAAAAGATAAATAATTTATTGATTAATTTCAAAGTTAATTCTGAGCTAATTAAACTAAATGAACTTCTTCACTGATCAAACTTAAATATGGTTATTACTGTATGAATCTCTTAAAAATTCCCTAAAAATAAAAGGAAACTTCACTACGGGATTAATAGAGCTCAAATAAATACAAGAAATGAAAACAAAAAACTTTTTTTTTTCATAACCTATGAATCTTAAAACCAGTGTAAACTCGTAAATTTGTTAAGTTAATTCATATATCGATAGATCAACTCGAATCTATCGTAAAAAGATATTATTTTAATATTTTAATAAAAATTTAAATAATATTATTTTGAATAATTTTTTTAAAAAAAATAAAAAAATAATAGAATTAATTTGATTGAATCTCGTTCGGGTTTGATCATATGAATGACTCGACTTACAAAATCATTCAAATTCGATCGGGTTTTAACTTTCAATACGGTTAAGAAAACCGAACTCGGTCAGCGAATCAACCGCCTCGCCAATCCCATTTGTAATTATAAGTATGCTTAATTAAAGTCATGCTCGAAATGATAGAGGAGTTAGCAAACTCCGATACTAACACCTAGTAGGTGAGGGATTGTGGATCTGTCATGTTGGAAACTCTTTCTGGGCATGAAAGTTAGGTCAACGATCCCACTTGCCCTGACCTATTAAATCCATTTGCATCTCTGAACTAGAACAGCTGGAGAACGAATTCAACAAGTTGGAATATGATTGGATTTCTTGACCATTAATGCCCAACTTGAACTGGGCCTGACTTAGGGCATCAGACACCTTTTTGCCTTTTTTTAGGGTCCCAAATGATTATTTATTTGTATATTTGTCAGTTGAAGACAAAGAAATCGCCCTTCGACAGAGTCCCATGTTGGCAAAGATATGCTTTAACTAGAATGCGAAGCATCCCATGTTGATTATCGCAGTGACTCTATCAGTACTGGTGGCTAAGAATAGATCAGAGACGGCGCATGTCACCGCGCAGCTGCCTTTTGTTGACGAAGACAGCTTACCTTAATTTCTCAACTCTGATATCAAGAGCTGGAGCTGCCATATCATCTTGCCCGACGAGCACATGTTCGTTCAATTCGATGTATCTCAACTCATGCAATGCTATGGACACTGATGAGTGTTCAATGTAAGTTTTAAATATGGAGGGATTTCCCTATTTGGTAAGAGTAAAATGATTGTCAAGATCCAATCATTAATTATTTAGATATTGTTTAGTTATAGTTTTAGAAGGTAAAGGTGGAGTTCGATAGAACGGAAGCGACTTGTTTTTTTATTATTATTATCTTGAAAGCATGAAAATTCATTTCAAAATTGTTAATTTTAAATCTGTCTCTGAAATTTTTTTTTTTCTATCATGAAAACATGTTAGGTGTATATCCATGCAGAGAACCAAAAACAGCAAGTTGATCGCAAATTGACCTTGTATGGAGCTAAATAACACATGAAACAAGCTGGATCATATCCCAAGAAAGATATGACGATTGACTAGAACTCAGGCCTTCATGGCAACTCTATCGCAGTCTTTTCAGTATGATTAGTAGCCCTAGAAACCCCATGTGATAACTGATAATATATTGATTGAAGCAAAACACTCAATACAAGTCAAGTCAGTGCCTGCAACAATACCCTGAAACTATTAGAATAAGTTGGGTTAAGTTAAGTAGCTAAGCCACACTGGTAGCATATGCCTAGTGCCACAGCTAGCAACCCTGACACCATGCATGGTTGTCACACAATGTGACATTAGCATTTGTTTAGCCGGAGAAGTACATAATAATAATAATAAGAAGAAGAAGAAGAAGAAGAAGAAGAAGAAGAAGGGAAAGAGTATCAGCATCACTACATCCCTAGGATGACAGAAGAGAGAGAGCAATCGGTTTAGCTTATCTGGAAATGTTTGTAAGTGGCATTTTCTTGGATTGTTATCTTAATTCTTCCCCTTTCATCAGCCTGTCCACATACCATATCCTTCAACTGGGTGCCATGAGTTCCATTCACTTTGCGGCTTGAGCCTTCCACGTGAGATTCAACAACATTCTTCCTTCGCCTCTCATTGTGTCCGGCCAACCGCCTGCGACAGCTTCTTTTGGTTTCATCAAATTCTGATAGTTCATGGAATCTGCATCACAATCCTCCTCAATCAGACTATACAAAACTGTCACAGTTTTTAGCACTCCTTGATGATCTATGACATCAGAAAGGCCAAAGACATCATAAAGTTCTTATTCCTGCGTATGTATGTGGTTTGATTAAGATACTTAACATGCGTGTCTGTGTTGATTAATTTCAAAGAAGGACACGGAAGAGAAGTGCTTAAAATTTTATAAAATGAGGCAGCAAAGACGAGGTTTTTTTTTTCTTCAAATTAGCACAACAAGAAAAAAAATTTCCCTAATCGTGCCAGTACTGACATTGTCACAACAAATAAAATTATTTTGCTGTAACAGTGCCACTAGCTACCGTGACTTGTTGCTCAGAAGAGATTGCCGCATGTGTTATTTATCCAGTTTTTTTCCTCGATTTGATTTGATTTGATGTTTCCTTGTTGACTGTGTTAGTTTTGAAAGAAAGAAAAACAAATCCAGCAAAGCCAGTGGATTCCATCTTTATTAAAGAAACGATACCAAATTGAACAAAGAGGACAGATGTGATACAATCCACAGCTTAATATGCTAAGATAAAGCAAGATTATGGAATCATTGAATTGCAAGAAGAAGAAGGCATGACATTTGAAGTAGACTAGAATCCTGCAATAAAATGTCAAATCTGGCCGAATCATTGAATTTTATCTTCTTGCCTTTACCACAACCTTAAGATATGTCCAGATCCACTAACATAAATAATATTATCCTAAAACCTTAATTAATAAAAAATGTTACTTAGACTAACAAAAGCTAACTGTTCTGAAATCATTTTTCAAAATTTGTACAACCGTTTTAACCTGGCATTGCCTCTTTTGCACTTCATTTTTTTTTTCCAGCATCGACTTGTGTCATGCATCAAGCAGATCTCATTATTAAAAGTTGTCAAGTCCAATACCTTTTAGGTTCTCCTCCGGTAAATTACTAAATCAGCTTCTATCAAAACATCAAAAAATTCAAAAAAAAAGGGGGGGG
>Ga0307517_10004486_pt1 | contig 21426 bp, 21 predicted proteins | sample 23_EM_MG_FD_194515 | JGI IMG/M metagenome (GOLD analysis project Ga0307517, IMG submission 194515) | Populus trichocarpa ectomycorrhiza microbial communities from riparian zone in the Pacific Northwest, United States - 23_EM | ecosystem: Host-associated > Plants > Roots > Unclassified | place... | reverse complement strand
TTGTAGAAAGGTCCACGGTTTGCAGCCCGGCATAGCCGCAAGGGTTGATGCCGTCGAAGGGTTGCAGGTCCATCGCCACGTTCAGCGCCACGCCGTGGTAGGTGCAATGGCGGCTGACCTTGATGCCTAAAGCGGCGATCTTGCCCAGACCCTCGAACGGGTCGAGGCGCGGGCCGGTGAGCGCCGCATGGCCGAACGGGTCGTCCCGCCGCACATAGATGCCGGGCGCGCCGGCGACGCGGTGGCCGGTGACCCCGACATGCTCGAGCGTCCGGATCACGGCCTGCTCGAGCCGATACACGTATTCCTTGACGTAGATGTTCAGGCGCCGCAGGTCGACCAGCGGGTACGCGACGACCTGGCCCGGCCCGTGGTACGTGACCTGCCCGCCGCGGTTGGTCGGCACGACCGGAATGCCGTGCGCGTCGAGCACATGCTCGGGCTTGCCGGCCAGTCCCTGGGTGTAGACGGGCGGGTGCTCGCAGATCCAGAGCTGATCCGGCGTCTCGGGCCCGCGCGTCTCGGTGAAGCCGCGCATCGCGGCGACGGTGGGCTCGTACGCGACGCGCCCGAGGCGGTGAAGGGCCGCCGTCACAACACCATCTTGACCATCGGATGCGTGCTCAGCGTGCGGTAGAGCTCGTCGAGCTGCTCGCGGCTGGTCGCGGTGACGGTGATCGTCACGCCGAGGTACTTGTCGCCCTTGCTCGGCCGCAGCTCGACGGTGGTGGCGTCGAACGCCGGGTCGAACTTCTCGGCGATCAGCGTGATGGCATGCACGAAGCCATCGACGTTCAGGCCCATCACCTTGATCGGAAAACTCGACGGGTACTCGATCAGCGATTGTTCAGGTGGAATGTCGGGCATCGCTCTCGTCTCTCAGATCGACTGCGTCGCCTTGGCGCGCTGATACGCCTCGAACAGGCGCGCGTAGATCGGCCCCGGCTTGCCGCGCAGCGCGCCGTGCCCAACCGGCTCGCCGTCCAGCGACGTCACCGGCAGCACCTCCTTGGTGGCCGAGCTCAACAGCACCTCGTCGGCCGAGAACACATCGGCCTCGGCGATCGGACGCAGGTTGTAGGCGACGCCGAGGTCCTCGCACAGCTCGCGGATCAGCTCGTAGCGGATGCCTTCGAGCACGTGCTCGCTTTTCGGCGCACCCAGCAGCGCGCCCTCGTGCACGATCCACACATTGCTCGCCGCCGCCTCGGTCAGGAAGCCGTTGCGGAACATGATGGTCTCCAGCGCGTTGTGGTCGGCCGACATCTGCCGCGCCAGCACGTTGCCGAGCAGCGAGGTGCTCTTGATGTCGCCGCGCTCCCAGCGGAAGTCGCGCGCCGTCACGCAGGCCACGCCCGCATGGCGCTGCTCGGGCGTGGCCGGCTTCATCACGCTGCACATCATGAACACGGTCGGTTCGACGTCGGACGGCATCACGTGGTCGCGCAGCGCGACGCCGCGGGTGATCTGGATGTAGACCAGCTGATCCGGCCCGCCGCCGCGCTCGACCAGCGCGGTGAGCAGCGTGCGGCAGCGCGTCAGCCACTCGTCGCGCGTGTGCGGGTTGCGGATGCGCAGTTTCGTCAGGCTGCGGTCGAGCCGCGCGAGGTGCTCGTCGAAGCGGAACAGCTTGCCGCCGTAGGCCGGCACGACCTCGTAGATGCCGTCGCCGAAGATGAAGCCGCGGTCGAGCACCGAGACCTTGGCGTCGCACAGCGGGCCGTACTCCCCGTTCAGGTAGCACAGCGTGTCGGGCAGGGTTTGCATGTGAAAAAAGCTCCGAAGCGGTCCCGTCCGGGCCAGCTTACTTGATCCAGAGTCGCAGCGCATCCCAGGCGCGGCCGAAGATGCCGGCCTGCTCGACGGTCTCGAGCACGACCAGCGGCACGTTGACCACCGGTGCGCCGGACGCGGTCGTGACCTTGATGGTGCCGACGCGCTGGCCCTTGGCGAGCGGCGCGACGAGCGGGTCGGTGCGCTCGATCTTGGTCTGCAGCTTGCCGCCCTCGCCCTTGGGCACGCTGACGAACAGGCCGCCGGCCGCGCCGAGCTTGGCTTCGTTCGATTGGCCCTTCCAGACCTGCGGCGTCGCGATCGGCTTGGTGTCGTCGAACAGGCGGATCGTGTCGAAGGCCTGGAAGCCCCAGTTCAGCAGCTTCTGGCTTTCGCTCGCGCGCGCTTCCATCGAGGTCGTGTTGAGCACCACGGTCAGCACGCGGCGCTTGCCCGGGCCGGTGCCGTTGGCGCCGAGGTTCGGGAATTCGCGCTGCGCCGTCGCGATCAGGCAGTAGCCGGCCGCTTCGGTGTAGCCGGTCTTCAGGCCGTCGACCGACGGGTCACGGCGCAGCAGCAAATTGCGGTTCGGCTGGTTGATGTTGTTGTACTTGTATTCCTTGATCGAGTAGTAGGCGAAGAACTCGGGGTAGTCGCGGATGATGTGCGTGGCGATCACCGCCAGGTCGCGCGCCGTGCTCCGGTGGCCGGCTTCGGTCAGGCCGGTCACATTCTTGAACACGGTGTTCTTCAAGCCGAAGGCCTGCGCCTGCCGGTTCATCATGCTGACGAATTGGTCCAGCGTGCCACCGACCGCTTCGGCCAGCACCACGGCCGCGTCGTTGCCCGACTGCACGATCTCGCCCTTCAGCAGCTCCTCGACGGTCGGCGTCATCGTCGTGTCGATGAACATCAGCGAGCCGCCGGCCTTGCGCTCGTCCCACGCGCGTTTCGAGACCGGCAGCTTCTGGTCGAGCGCGAGCTTCTTGTCGTGGATCGCGGTGAAGACCACGTACAGGCTCATCAGTTTGGTGAGCGAGGCCGGGTCAGCGGCCGCGTCGGCCTCGCGCTCGGCGAGCGTCTGGTTGCTGGTCAGGTCGAGCACGAGAAAGCTCTTGGCCGCGACTTCGGGCGGCACCAGGGCCTGGGCGGAAGCGCCGGCCGACAAGGCCAGCGACAAGATCAAAACGAACAGGCGAGTCATGGAATATCCGGTGAAAGAAAATGGGTGCGGCACCGCGAAGGGTGTGAGATCAGAGCGGCACGCGCGGCGTCAGTTCCTGCACGACGACGTTTTTGAGCAGACCGAGCTGGCCGTGAAAGAAGTGGCCGACGCCGGGGAACACGATGACCGGCAGCGATTGCGGCCGGGCCCAGGCGAGCGTCGCCGCGAGTGGCACGACGTCGTCGATCTCGCCGTGGATGACCACGCTGTCGGCCGGCACCGCGGGCATCGTCTGGCGTTCGGTCGACGGGCCGACGAGCACCATGCGCTGCGGCCTGGCGCCATCGGCCAGCCGCAGCGCGGCTTGCGACGCGACATAGGCCCCGAACGAGAAGCCGGCGAGCATGAACGGGGCGCCTGCAAACGCTTCGATCACCGCGAGCGCGTCGTCGATCTCGCCGACGCCGTCGTCCCACGCGCCTTGCGAGCCGGCGACACCGCGAAAGTTGAAGCGCACGCTGCGCCAGCCGAGCGCGACGAAGGCGCGTGCCAGCGTCTGCACGACCTTGTTGTCCATCGTGCCGCCGTGCTGCGGGTGCGGATGGCAGACGACGACGGTGCCGCGCGGCTCGAATGCGGGCGCGTCGAGCGCGCACTCGATATTGCCGGCGGGGCCGGCGATCGTCTGGCGGACGGTTCCCGAATTCATCAGCGCCCGACCGTCGGCGGCAACCGCAGGCGCTCGACGACCCGGCCGTTCTTCAGGTGCGAGTCGATGATCTCGTCGATGTCGCTCTTGTCGACGAAGGTGTACCAGACCGCCTCGGGATAGACCACGGCCACGGGGCCGCCGGCGCAGCGGTCCAGGCAGCCGGACTTGTTGACGCGCACCCGACCCGGGCCAGCGAGGTTCTCGCCCTTGACGCGCGCCTTGCAATGCTCGAAGCCCGCTTGCGCCCCATGCAGCGAGCACGCGTTCTCGCCGTTCTCGCGCGAGTTCAGACAGAAAAAGATGTGACGCTCGTAGTAGCTCATTCGGTGATTTTAGGCGGCGCACTCTGAGGCGGCTCTTCCCTGGCGCCCAATCGCGCCAGCAGGTAGATGATGGCGACATAAGGCCACAGCCAGCCGACCCAGCGCGCGGCGCCATGAAACCGGATGAAACGGCCCTGCTCCCAGAGTTGCAGGCTCTGCGCGAAATACGGATCGGCCGGCGCCTGCGCGACGACCGTGACGAGTGCCGTCAGCACGATCAGGCCGAGGCCCGCCGCCGCACGGCCCGGCACCACGCTCATCGCAGAGGCCAGCAACGCGCCGGCCACCAGCGCCGCGAGCGCTTGCGGCGTGCTCCAGGCCAGCAGGTGCTGTGGGTTGAAGTTGAGCGCGGTCGACAGCGTCGTCGCGAGGCAGCCGAGGGCGGTCGCTCCGAGCACCAGCACCAGGCGCCGCCAGCCCGGCCGCGCGACCGAGAACGCGATCATGCAGGGCGCCAGCAGGCCGAGCGCGATCAGCGCGAACTCGCCGCCCGGCGACAGGGCGGTGCGCTCCAGATCGGCATCGGCCCAGCCCTCGACCCAGCTCGCGATCGACGTGCCCTCGACCCACTGCGCCAGCACTTCCTGCACGCGCGACAGCACCTGTCCCTGGGCCAGCGGCACCGGCAGCGGGAACAGCAAACCGACCGGCCACAGCAGCAGCAACGCGATCCCGCCGGCGCTGCGCGTGATGAACCAGCGATCGCGCGCCACCTGCCAGCGTTCGATGCCGCCGCGCACGTGCACGCACCAGCCGAGCAGCGCCCCGGTGAGCGTGCCCAGCACATTGACGCCGAGGTCGACGTTCGAGGCGACGCGCTGCGGCAGGAAGTTCTGCAACAGCTCCATCGTCAGCGAGAGCGCCGCGCCCGCGGCGCACGCGAACAGCATCGAAGGCCGCACCGGCACGTCGCTGCGCACCAGCGCGCCGAACACCAGCGCACCGAACGGGACGTAGCCGACCAGGTTGGTGACCAGGTCGAACCAGGTCCACCAGTGCGGCCACGGCAGGGTCAGAAAGGCCAGCGGCGACACGCCCGGCGGATGCCAACCAGCGAACGGATACAGGCTCGCGTACACGATCAGCGCCGCATACAACCAAGCCAACGGTGCGGCAGAGCTGCGGTGGCGGGCCATGGCTATTCGAACCTCAGGCCAGCGCCGGGCCGCCCCAAGCGGCCTGAGCTCCCCGCGGGGGACGGTGCCGAAGGCGCCTAGGGGCGGTCATTTCAGAACGGCTTCACGACCACGAGCACGACGATGGCGGCGAACAGCAGCACGGCCGATTCGTTGAACACGCGGAACCAGCGTTCGCTGCGCTTGTTCTCGAACTGCTCGAACTTGCGCAGCAGCGACCGGCACGCATGGTGGTAGCCGATCACGAGCACGACGAGGAACAGCTTCGCGTGCAACCAGCCGCCGGTGACGCCGTAGCCCAGCCACAGCCACAGGCCGAAGCCGAGCGCCGGGATCATCAGCAGGCTGCTGAAGCGATAGAGCTTGCGCGCCATCATCAGCAGCCGCTCGCGCTCGGCGTGACTGTCGGCCGGGACCTGCGCGAGATTGACGAACAGTCGCGGCAGATAGAACAGGCCGGCGAACCAGCTCGCGACGAAGACAAGATGAAGGGCTTTGATCCAGAGCATCGCGGGATTATGGGCGGCAGGCCGACGGCCCCTCGCCCGGCGATCGGCCGGTTCAAGACGAAAGCGATCGGGCGATCCAAAAAGAAAAGCCCCGGCAACGAGGCCGGGGCTGGAAATGCCTTCACGCTGTCATCACGGTCGGGCACCTGCTCAGGGAGGAAAAGCAGGGAATGACAGCCTTGCGGCTATCATTCAATCCCTACTTTAGCAGAAGCCGTGCGATTTGCTACAGGCGCGTGACAACGCGACGAAGCCGGGTTATAGGCAAAGTCTTGCAAAGTTGATGCGCGATGCCGCCGGCATCGGCTGTCGCCGCACACTCGCCCCCATGCACACCCCGCCGCCCTTTCCCGCCAGCCGCCCGCGCCGCCTGCGCCGCGATGCCTTCACCCGCGCACTGGTGCGCGAACACACGTTGCAGGCATCCGACCTGATCCTGCCGGTGTTCGTGCTGGCCGGTCAGGGCATCAGCCAGGACGTGGCGTCGATGCCCGGGGTGCAGCGCCTGACGCTGGATCGGCTGCTGCCGGTCGCCGACGAGTGCGTGCGGCTGGGCATCCCGGTGATGGCCTTGTTCCCGGTGATCGAGCCCGCACTGAAGACCGAGGACGGACGCGAAGCACTCAACCCCGACGGCCTGATCCCGACTGTCGTGCGCGCGCTGAAAGACCGCTTCCCGGAACTCGGCCTGATGACCGACGTCGCGCTCGACCCGTTCACCTCTCACGGGCAGGACGGCCTGCTCGATCCCGATCCGAAAGAGCGCGGCTACATCCTGAACGACGCGACCGTCGCGGTGCTGACGCAGCAGGCGCTGACCCAGGCGCACGCCGGCGTCGACATCGTCGCGCCCAGCGACATGATGGACGGCCGGATCGGGGCGATCCGCAGCGCGCTCGAGGCCCAGGGCCTGATCCACACCCGCATCATGGCCTACAGCGCCAAGTACGCGAGCGCCTTCTACGGCCCGTTCCGCGACGCGGTCGGCTCGGCCGGCAACCTCGGCCAAGCCGACAAGAAGGTCTACCAGATGGACCCCGGCAACAGCGACGAGGCGCTGCGCGAGGTCGCGCTCGACCTCGCCGAAGGCGCGGACATGGTGATGGTCAAGCCCGGCATGCCCTACCTCGACATCGTGCGCCGCGTGAAGGAGGAGTTCCGCGTGCCGACCTTCGCGTACCAGGTCAGTGGCGAATACGCGATGCTGAAGGCCGCGGCGCAGAACGGGTGGCTCGCGCACGACGCGGTGATGATGGAAAGCCTGCTCGCATTCAAGCGCGCCGGTGCCGATGGCGTGCTGAGCTACTTCGCGCTCGAGGCGGCACGGCTGCTCAAGCAGCCCTGAACCGATGCGCGTCTTCCACGTCCAGGGCGACCAGTTCACCGAGCTGCCGACGCTTCCCGACGCGGCGCCCGACGCTGGCTACCTCTGGGTCGGCGTCGACCGCGCCGAGTTCGAACAGCAGAACGCCCTCGTGCAAGGCGCGCTGCAACGCTGGACCGGCGGGCAGCTCGTCGACCTGCACGTCTCCGACCTGCTGAACAGCCAGCTGCCCTCGAACTTCGACTACACCTCGTGGTACGACCTGCTGGTGTTTCGCCGCCTCGCGGCCAGCGGCGACGCCGGCACGGCGCTGACGCAGATCGACACCAGCCCGGTCGGCCTGGCGGTGTTCGATCGCGTGCTCCTGACGGTGCACCCAACCGACTGCATGGTGCGCGAGTTCTTCGCGAACCGCCTGCAGCAGCAACAGCAGGGGGCCAACAACGAGGCGCGCACCGGCACGCGTGTGCCGCCCAGCCCGGCCGATCTGGCGCTGCGCATGGTCAACTTCATGGTCGACAGCTATCTCGAGTTGCGGCGCCTGCTCACCAAACAACTCGACCAGTTGCAGAAGGACTTGTTCAACGCGAACGGCGGCTTCGGCGGCTGGCAGTCGGTGCTCGACTCGCGCAACAACCTGCATTTGCTCGAAGACATCTGCGAGGATCAGCGCGCCGCGATCACCGAATGGATCGACGCGCAGGACGAGCTGCCGCCCGCCACCGACCCCGCCACGCAGCGCGAGCGCGAGCTGCTGCGGGTGCGTTCGCGCGACGTCCAGGAGCACATCGAACGCGTGCTGACGCACGTGCGTCGGCTCGAATCCATGGCCGAGAACGCGGTGCAGATGCACTTCTCGGCGCAGAGCCACCGCACCAACGAGATCATGCGCACGCTCACGGTGCTGACCGCGATCTTCCTGCCGCTGAACCTGGTGACCGGCTTCTTCGGCATGAATTTCGAAGGCCTGCCGCTGATTCACAGCGCGCGCGGCTTCTGGATCGTCTTCAGCGTGATGCTGGTGCTCGGCATCGGCGTCAGCTGGTTCTTCTGGCGCAAGCGCTACCTCGGCCGGACACGCTGAGGCCTCGGCGCCGTCTAGGGCCTGTTAACGCTATGGGAGGGCACGCGCCGGGGCGCCGCAGGCCGCAGGGCAAGGCGTGCGCGAGGCCGTGTGCCTCGGGCACACAACGAGTGCGCAACGCGGCCCTGCGGCCTGCGGCGCCCCGGCCCTTCGGGTGATCTCAGCAAACAGGCACCCGCCGCGTTGCAAATGCTCGCCGTAGGCGCGGCTACGCCTGCGCTTTGCGCCTTGCGGGCACCTGTTTGCTGAGTCACGCGTGCCCTCCCATAGCGTTAACAGGCCCTAGCCCTTCGGGCCCTCGCTCAGCTCGAAGGTCGGCAGGTTCCACTGCTGGTGCACGGCCACGATCCGGAACGCCAGGCCGACCGCCATCGCGATCAGCATCACGAGGTCGTGGGTCCAGCCCAGCGCCAAACCGCCCACGTAGAGCCCGCCGGTCAGCAAGGACACGGTCGCGTAGACCTCGCGCCGGAACAGCAGCGGCACCTCGCCGCTCAGCACATCGCGCAGCACGCCGCCGACGCAGCCGGTGATCAGGCCGCTGACGATCGCGATGACGATGCCATGGCCCTGCGCCAGCGCGACGCTGCAGCCGATCACCGTGAACGCGACCAGGCCGATCGCGTCGAGCACGAGAAAGGTGATCGGCAAGCGCCGCACGACGCGCGCGAGCGCGATCGTCGCGAGCGCAGCGAAAGTCGTCAGCAGCAGCAACCACGGCTGCGCGACCCAGGCCAGCGGGTGATGCCCGAGCAGCACATCGCGCGCCGACCCGCCGCCGAGCGCGGTGGTGCAACCCAGCACCGCGACGCCGACCCAGTCGAGCCTGCGCTTGCCGGCGACCAGCGCCGCCGTCATCGCACAGGCGATCACGCCGGCGAGGTTGCCGTATTCGAGCAGGGTGCTCGGGGTGATCGTCACTGGGGTTGCCCAACGAAGAAGTACACCGACTGGCGCCCGGCATCGCCGCGCCCATAGGCCAGATAGACCGGTCCGATCGGCGAGTCGAACGCGAAGTACAGCGCGCCACCGTGGCGCAGCGCGCTGCGGTTCGCACCGGTGACCGAGTCGCCGATGCGGCCGGTCTCGTACGACACGCCGACGTAGGCACCGTCCAGCAATCCCGGTGCGCTGACGCGGTAGTTGTAGATCATCCGCCCGAACGTCATCTCCTGCCCGACCAGCTCGCCGGTGCGGTAGCCCGACATCTGCAGGAAGCCGCCGAGGCTGAACAGCTCGTACACCGGCAGCTCGCTGCCGTTCAGGCTCTTCGCCGCGCGCAGGCCCAGCTGCAGCGAATGAGCGCCGCTCGCGAGCGCGACATCGACATTGCCCGAGGCCTTGCTGTAGTCGTCGGTCGCGCCGAAGCGGGTGCGCGAGGCATAGACCTGCAGGTCGGCGGCGTAGCCCGAGCGCGGGAAGCGCAGGTTGTCCAGCGTGTCCAGTCGCAGCCGCGCCTGCACGCCGCCGGTTTCGATCGGGGGCACGACCAGCGCCGCCGGCAGCGCACTCGTGTCGTTGAGCAGCTTCAGCCGGCCACGGCTCCAACCCAGGCGGACCTCGCCGGTCGTGCCGATTGGCATGCCCAGGTCCAGGCCGACGCCGTAGGTGCTGCGGCGGTAGCGCGCGAGCCGGTTGCCGGCATCGTCGTAGACGTCGAACGGGTCGCGCGCGGTCTCGGCGCGCAGCGCCACGAACACGCGCTGCGCCGGCGTCAGCGGCTGGTAGAACTCGCTCGCGAAGCGGTCGGCATGGCCGATCTGCGCATCGTTGCGCCATTCGCCACCCAGGCTGTTGAGCCAGGCCCAACGGTGCGTGGCGATGAGCGTGAAGAACGAATCGCCGCTCAGGTCCGACGACAGGCCGAGGCCGAAGCGCAGGTAGTTCGGGCCCCACGATTTCTCGACCACGTCGGCGGTCAGCACCCGGCCCTTGGCGGGGTCGTCGGCGATCGAGTAGCTCACGCGTTCGAAATCGCCGCGCGCGTAGATGCGCTTGATGTCCTCGTCGGCGACGCGCGGATCGAACTCGTGCCCGGCCTGCGTGCGCATGCGCGCGGTGATGACCTCGGGGTTGACGCGCTGCACGCCGGTCACGCGGACCTCGTCGATGCGCCCCTGCAGCGTTGCCGGATCCTTGACGAGCGCGCTGTGCCAGGCGCTCCACGCGTCGGACGGGATGCTGTAGCGCGCCAAGTCGGGGGCAGCAATCCGCGCCGCCTTCTCGCCGGCGATCGCGGCCTCGGCCAGGCGGTCGAAGTCGCCGGTCTGGACGCCGCCGAGGTCGGGCGTGATCAGCACGTCCTGCGGGCCGAGCTCCTTCAGCGACTGGTTGACGTTGGTCGCGGTCAGGATGCGCGAGATCTGATCCGACACGGTCAGGATGCCGGAGATCTCGTCGCGCTTGCGCAGCGGCGTGCCGATGTTGATCGCGATGATCACGTCCGCGCCCATCGCGCGCGCGACGTCGACGGGCAGGTTGCGCGACAGGCCGCCGTCGACCAGCAGCCGGCCGTCGAGCTCGACCGGGTCGACGACCGCGGGAATGGCCATGCTCGCGCGCACCGCGACCGAGAGGTTGCCGCTGCCGATCACGACCATCTCCGAGCTCGTCAGGTCGGTCGCGATGGCGCGAAACGGGATCGGCAGCTTGTCGAAATCGGCCACGCGCTGGCGCGCGGTGAGCTGGCGCAGCACGGCCTCGATCGACACGCCGGCGACCACGCCCTTGGGCAGCGCGACGCTACCGCGCTGAAGGCCGATCTCGGGGCCGATGTAGTTGACCGCGTCGTTGATCTTGTTGCGCAGCGGCACCTCGCCGCGGTCGACGTCGCGGAACAGCATCGCGGTGCGCAAGCCGCTCATCTCGTCGGCGATCTGGGGCAGCGGCATGCCGCTCGCGTACGCGGCCGCGACGATCGCGCCGGCGCTGGTACCGACGATCACATCGACCGGGACGTGCAACTCTTCCATCACCTTCAGCACACCCAGGTGCGCACCACCGCGCGCGCCGCCGCCGGACAGGACCAGGCCGATGCGCGGTCGCCGGGCGCTGGAGGCGGTCTCGGCCGCGGGCGGCACGGCCTGCGCCAGCACCTCCGCGGCGGCCGCCGCGAGGCACAGCGCCACGGCGAATCGCAGGCCTCTCATTTGCGGTATGGATCGGCGAAGCCGAGCTCGTTCATCAATGCGCTCTCGCGCGCCTCCATCACCCGCGCCTCGTCGTCGTCCTCGTGGTCGAAGCCTTGCGCGTGCAGCGTGCCGTGCACCAGCATGTGGGCGTAATGCGCCTGCAGCGTGATGCCGAGCTCAGCGGCCTCGCGCGCGATCACCGGCGCGCACAGCACCAGATCGGCGCTGACGACAGGATCGATCGCGTAGTCGAAGGTCAGCACATTGGTCGCGTAGTCCTTCGCACGGTACTCGCGATTCAAGGCCTGGCCCTCGTCGGCACCGACGATGCGCACCGTGATCTCGGCGGGCGACTCGAGCGCGGCGCGAATCCAGCGCGCGACCTTGTGGCGCGGCAGCTCGGCGCGATGGCTCGCGTCGGCGAACTGCAAGGACAGGCTCAGCTCAGGCTTGCTCATCCAGTCTCGCCGCGTCGTAGGCCTCGACGATGCGCGCCACCAGCGGGTGCCGCACCACGTCGCTGGACGTGAAGCGCGTCGTCGCGATGCCGCGCACCCGGCGCAGGATGCGCTCGGCGTCGATCAGGCCACTCTCGGTCCCGCGCGGCAAGTCGATCTGGCTCACGTCGCCGGTGACGACGGCCTTGGTGCCGAAGCCGATGCGCGTCAAGAACATCTTCATCTGCTCGGCGGTGCTGTTCTGCGCCTCGTCGAGGATCACGAACGCGTGGTTCAGCGTGCGCCCGCGCATGAACGCGAGCGGCGCGATCTCGAGCGTGCCTTTCTCGAATGCGCGCGCGACCTTGTCGGCGCCCATCAGGTCGTAGAGCGCGTCGTACAGCGGGCGCAGGTAGGGGTCGACCTTCTGCGCCAGATCGCCGGGCAGAAAGCCCAGGCGCTCGCCGGCCTCGACCGCGGGGCGCGTCAGGATGATCCGCTGCACCGCGCTGCGCTCCAGCGCGTCGACGGCGCAGGCCACCGCCAGAAAGGTCTTGCCGGTGCCGGCCGGGCCGATGCCGAAGGTGATGTCGTGGTTCAGGATGTTGCGCAGGTAGGTGCGCTGGTTCGGCGTGCGGCCGCTCAGGTCGTTGCGGCGCGTGCGCAGCGTGAGCGTGTCGGCCGCGGCCTCGTCGCCCTCGGGTTGGGCGGCGGCACCGCTCTGCACCAGCGCGAGCTGCACCTGTTCGGCGCTGATCGGGCGCTGCGCCTGCCCGTAGAGCGCCTGCAGCAGGCTCATCGCATGCTCGGCGCGCGCCTTCGGGCCCTCGATGCGGAAGAACTCGTTGCGCCGCGAAACGCTCACGTCGAGCGCCTCCTCGATGCGTCGCAGGTGCTCGTCGAGGCTGCCGCAGAGGTGGGCCAGGCGGGCGTTGTCGGGCGGTTCGAACGAGTGGCGCAGGATCAAGGTGGTTGGCATCCTTTGATGAAGTGCCGATTGTCGCTGCAACCGTGGCGTTGTCGGCGTTCCGCCGCTGCGCGCGGCGCGGGCCATCCGTCACAATCCGCGTCGATGCTCAAGCGCCTTGCCCTCACCGCCGCCGCCGTGCTGATGTGGCTGGCCGCCGGGCTGCCCGTCGCCGCCAGCGCAGCCGAGGCCTCGTCGGTGCTGGTGATCGACAAGGCACTCTCGGTCAACGCCGTCAGCGGCGCGCCCGCGTCGTTTGCCGACGCGGCCTTGCCGGTGAGCCTGCCGGACGACTGGGCCGAGACGCGGCCGCGCTTCCAGGGCAGCGTCTGGTACCGCGCCAGCTTCGACCGGCCGCCCGGCACCGACGCGCGCGAGCTGATGGCGATCTACATCGAGCGCGCCTGCAGCAATGTTGAGGTCTACCTGAACGGCCAGCGCCTCTTCAGTGGCGGCCGCATGAGCGAGCCGGTGACGCGCAACTGCCACTACCCGCAGCTCGTGACGCTGCCCGGCGCGCTGCTGCAGGACAGCGGCAACCTGATCGAATGGCAGGTGCAGGGCCACGCGCTGCAGCGCGTCGCGTCGCGCCAGCGCGCCGGCGGGATGTCGGTGCTGAAGATCGGGCCGCATGCGCTGCTCGCCCCCGAGCACGCGAGCCGGCTGTTCTGGAACGTGACCTCGGTCGAGCTCGTCAGCCTGGTGCTGGCCGCGCTCGGCTGCACGATGATCGGGCTCGGGCTGTTGAACCGGCGCGAGACCTACTTCAGCTACTTCGGCTGGCTGGCGCTGACCTGGGGCGTGCTGTCGGCGCGGCTGTGGTGGCGCGACATGCCGTGGGACACCGGCGTGACCGAGTTCCTGTTCTGCAGCGCGTTCGCGCCGCTGGTCGCGCTGGCGGTGCAGTTCCTGCTCAGCTATGCCGACCTGCGCTCGCGCTGGATCGAGAACGCGCTCGCCGCGCAGTGGGTGCTGATGCCCGCGACGCTGCTGCTGCTCGGCCCGGGGCGGCTGTTTGTCGCGGTCGGCGTGTGGTATCCGCTGTTCGCGCTCGAGGTCGCCGCGGCGACCGTGCTGCACCTGGTCGTCACCTGGCGCCGCAAGCGCCAGGACTTCTGGCCGATGGCGGTGCTCCTGGTCGGGGTGATCGGCATCGTGCTGTACGAGCAGGGCCTGCAGCAGGGCTTGATCGACGCGCCGCGGCTCCCGCTGATGCAGCTCGCGGTGCCGCTGCTGTTCATCGGCATCGCCGGGCGGCTGCTGCAGGTGTTCGCACGCACGCTGCGCGCCGCCGAGGACGGGCGCGAGACGCTCGAGGCGCGCGTCAAGCAGGTCACCGCCGAGATCGAGCAGAACTTCGCCCAGCTCGCCGAGCTGCGCGTCGAGCAGGTCACCGAGAAGGAGCGCAAGCGCATCGCCGGCGACCTGCACGACGACCTCGGCGCGAAGCTGCTGACGATCGTGCACACGAGCGAGTCCGAGCGCATCTCGACGCTGGCGCGCGAAGCGCTCGAGGAGATGCGGCTGTCGGTGCGCGGCCTCACCGGCAAGCCGATGCGCCTGGCCGACGCGCTCGCCGACTGGCGCGCCGAGACCGTGCTGCGGCTCGGCCAGGCCAACATCGAGGCCGATTGGCGCAGCCCGGCGGACGAGACCGAGCAACTGCTGCCGGCGCGCGGCTTCGTGCAGACCACGCGCATCCTGCGCGAGGCCGTCAGCAACATCATCAAGCACAGCGGCGCGTCGCACTGCAAGGTGCGCTGCACGATCAGCGACCGGCAATTCGGCCTGACGGTGCAGGACAACGGCAAGGGCATCCCGATGGAACTGGACGGCAAGCTCGACCGCGGCCACGGCATGTCCAGCATGAAACACCGCGCCAAGCAGATGCAGGGCCAGTGCCTGGTCGAGTCCGGCCCGGGCTATGGCACCGTGATCAGGCTCACGCTTCCGCTGTGAGCGGGCGCCCGCACCCGCGACACGGGGCGGCACGACTGTTACGATGAATCGCGGTGCGGTGTTCGCGCCGAGCCGAGGTGCCCCATGAACAACATCCTGCTGCTCGAAGACCTGCCCGAGATCCGCTCCTGGCTCAAGGTGCTGATCAAACAGGTGTTCCCGGACTCGCAGATCCACGAGGCCGCGCGCGTGCACGACGCGCTCGAGCTGGTCAGCGCGGTCAAGTTCCAGCTCGCACTGTGCGACCTCGGGCTGCCCGACGGCTCGGGTGTCGATGTGGTCGCGGCGCTGCGCGAATCGCAGCCCGAATGCCAATCGGTCGTCGTGACGATTCACGACGACGACGATCACCTGTTCCCGGCGCTGCAGGCCGGCGCGTTCGGCTACCTGCTGAAGGAGCAGGCGCGCGAGCTGATCGCCGAGCAACTCAAGCGCATGAGCCAGGGCGAGCCGCCGCTGTCGCCGTCGATCGCGCGCCGCGTGATCTCGCACTTCGCGTCGCAGACCCGCCCGCAGGAGCGGCCGCAGAACATGCCGCACGTCGCGCTCACCGACCGCGAGAACGAGGTGCTGCTGCGCGTCGCAAAGGGCTTCACGCTGCCCGAGATCGGCGTGCAGCTGAACCTGTCGCGCCACACGATCGCCGACTACGTGAAGCAGATCTACCGCAAGCTCAACGTGAGCTCGCGCGCCGAAGCGGCGCTGGAGGCGCAGCGGCTCGGGCTGTTCAGGCGCTAGAAGGTCAGGCGCGGGCCGGTGGTGATAATCAACGCATGATCGGACGCATCACCGGCACGCTCGCGGAAAAATCGCCCCCGCAATTGCTCATCGACGTGGGCGGCGTCGGCTACGAGATCGACGTGCCGATGAGCAGCTTCTACAACCTGCCCGGGCTCGGCGAACGCGTCACGCTGCTGACGCACTTCGTGGTGCGCGAGGACGCGCAGGTGCTGTTCGGTTTTCTGACGCACGACGAGCGTGCCACCTTTCGCCTGCTCGTGAAGATCTCGGGCGTCGGCCCGCGCACCGCGCTGTCGATCCTGTCGGGCCTGAGCGTCAACGAGCTCGCGCAGGCGGTCAGCCTGCAGGAAGCCGGCCGCCTCGTGAAGGTGCCCGGCATCGGCAAGAAGACCGCCGAGCGCCTGCTGCTCGAGCTGAAGGGCAAGCTCGGCGACGCGCTCGTCGCACCCACCAGCGTGGCCAGCAGCGCGCAGGGCGACATCCTGCAGGCGCTGCTCGCGCTCGGCTACAGCGACCGCGAGGCGGCCGCGGCCTTGAAGGCGCTGCCGGCCGACGTCGGCGTCAGCGACGGCATCAAGCTGGCGCTGCGCGCGCTCGCGAAGTAAGGCCGGGGTCGCGCCGACGCTCATCAGTGCTTGTGCTCGGCAGCGGCCGCAGCCGGCGCCTCGACATTGACGATCACCTCGACCTCACCGGCCTTCTCGAACTTCAGCTTCACCGGGAACTTGTCACCGGCCTTCAGCGGCGCCTTCAGGCCGACGAACATGACGTGGTAGCCGCCCGGTTTGAGCTCGACCGTCTTGCCGGCCGCCAGCTCGATCGCGTCGACCTGGCGCATGCGCATCACGTCGCCTTCCATCGTCATCGAGTGCAGCTCGACCGACGTCGACACGTCGGCGCTGATCGCCACCAGCTTGTCCGCCGGGCCGGCGTTGGCAAAGCTCATGTAGCCGCCGCCGGTCGGCTGGCCGGCCGCGGTGGCGCGGGCATACGGATGGCCGATCGTGATGGCGCCGAGCTTGAACTGGTGGGCGTCGGCGAACAGGGCGGCGAGACCGAGCGCGAGGCCGGCGAGAGCGGAGAGACGGTGGTTCATGGTGTGTGTGGTCTTGAAGTAGAACGTTGGGCGATCAGAGGTCGAAACCGACCTCGGCGTGGAAAGTGCGTTGCGGGTAAGGGTGGAAGGCCCAGTAGCGCTTGTTGTTGAGGTTGTCGACACCCGCGGAGAGTGTCCACTGTTTGTCGATGCGGTATTGCAGACGCAGGTCGGCGACGAGGAACGGGCTGAAGCCGGTGTATGCATCGCCATTCGTGTCGGAGTTGTCCAGCTGCCCGTACTGCTTGCCGCTGTAGCGCAGGCCCAGGCTGCCGGACCACCGCTCGTCGGGCGCATAGCTCGCGAGCAGCGCGGCGCGCCACTGCGGCACGCGCGGTTGCCACATGCCGACGCTGGCGGGGAACTTGTCGTTGCGCACGATCTTCGAGTTCGCATACGTCACGCTGCCGCTGAGGTCGAAGCCCTTCACGACCAGGTCGCGGGTCTGCAGCGCGAGCTCCAGGCCCGCGGTGCGGATCGCGTCGACGTTCTGAATCGTCGCGACCGTGCCGCCCGCGGTCGCGTTGACCTGCGAGTAGAGCGCGTCGGTCGTGCGCTCGAAGAACAGCGTCGTGCGCCACACGCCGTGGCCCAGTTCGCCTTCGGCCGTGAGCTCAGTCGTCCACGACTTCTCGGGCTTCAGGTTCGGGTCGTTGTTGACGATGTCGCTGGCCGAGATCGAGCCCTGGAACAGCTCCGACACGGTCGGCATGAGCACCGCGCGGCCGACCGACGCGCGCAGCGTCCAGTCGTCGCTCGCCTGCCACGACAGGGCCGCCTTGGGCGACAGATGCGTCTCATCGCGCTCGGTAAAGGTCTTGGTCGTCGTGGCATTCGAGATCGAACCGTTGAACGCGCGCCAGTGCTCGACGCGCAGGCCGAGCACGGTCTTCCAGGCCGGCGCGAAGCGCCACGCGTCCTGCGCCCACAGGCTGGTCAGTGTGGTGTCGCCGTTGAAGCCGGAGAAACGCGCGGCCGCGTCGCCGGCGGTCCACTCGGGCGTGTCGGACACGAGCGTGCGCAGCTTGAACGCGTCGCGCTGCGCGCCAAACTCGGCGATGTGCGAGCCTCCTTGGCCTTCGGGCCGCCAGATGCCTTTGAGCGCGAGCGTGTTCCAGCCGGTGCCGCCCTGGTCGGCGATGCGGCCGGCGGTGGGCACGGTGGCGTACGGCAGCTGCGATCGCACCAGGTCGCGCCGGTAGTCGTAGACGCTGGCCGCCGCCTCCCAGTCCCACACGCCGCGCGTGCTGCTCTTCAGGCTCAGCGCCTGGATGACGTGCTCCAGGCTCGCGCGGCTGGCCGCGAAATCGGTCGGCGCGATCGAGTAGCTGCGCCCGTCGATGTTGACCGGCACCGGCGCCGGCCCGCTCGTGACAACGGCGCCGCTGGCGTCGCGCAGGAACGAGTCGACGCCGCGCTCGGCCGCGTTGCGCCAATAGCCCAGCGTGTACGAGGCGCGCAGCGTCGGCGTGAGGTCGTAGGCGAACTTGAGCTTGGCGTGGTCCTGCACCGTGTGCGTCTGGCCCGTCGTGCCGAGCACCACGCCGTCGACGTTTTTCGGGTTGCGATCGGCGAACGCGCCCGTCACCGGAGTGCCGACCGCGCTCGTCGTCGCCGGCAGGTTCTTCACGACGAAGCCGATCGGCTGCCCCTGGCTGTCGAGCCGGCTCACATCGACCCACCACGACCACGCCCCCGAGCGCGAGCCGATGGAGGCACTGGCCTGGCCGCCGGAGAAGCGCTGGTCGGTGCCGTAGAGCCGGTAGTTCTGGGTCGATCCCTGCAGCTTGACGTGGGCCTCGAACTGCTTGGGCATGCGCGTCACGAAGTCGACGATGGCGCCGGCCGAGTTGCCCGAGTACGCGGCCGAGAACGGTCCATAAAGCACATCGACGCGCTCGATCTCTTCGGGCGTGACCAGGCCCCAACGCGGCGTGAAGCCGGCGCCGTTGCCGAGCAGGTTCGACAGCAGGATGCCGTCGGCATAGACCAGCGAGCGCGCGCTGTTGCCGGTGCCCGAGGCGCGCGACGCGAGCACCGCGTGGTCGTAGTCGCCGATGTAGCGCTTGCGCACGTTCAGGCTCGGGAAGTACTTCAGTGCGTCTTCCGAATCGGTGGCGTTGATCGTCTTCGCGATCGCCTCGCCGGTGATGCTTTCCAGCGTGGTCGGGATCTCGACCGGCAAGGTGGCCGGGCGATTGCCGGTGACCGTGACGCGCTCCAGCGTGTGCGTGGCCAACAAGACCGGCGGCGTGTCGGCGGACTGTTGCTGTGCCAGTGCACCAGCGGGAGCCAGCGCCGCGCTCAACGCGAGCCTCAGCGCCGTGATGCGGGGGTGACGAATGCCATGACACATGGCGCTCTCCTGAATGCAAGGTGGAACAGCGCCCGATCCCGGCGTGACGCATCGTCACGCGCGGCGGGCGGTCAACTGCGACTCAGGAGAACGACGGTGGCGCGCGCGCCTGCGGCGGGCGCCAGGCGAACAGCGGGCGCGATGCATCGAGGAACCGCGATGGAATGTAGGCCGCCCCTCCGGGGGCCGGCAGCACCGCGACCGGCGCCGGCGGCATGCCCATCGCGCTGGCCGCGACCGCGCACATCGCGCAGTGCTCGAGACGCATCGCGGCGCCGCCATCGACCGGCTGTCCGCCCGTGTTCGGCGCGGAGCAAATCGCGGTGAACGGGTTCGAAGCCTGCTGCGCGTTCAGCGCGTGCGACACCGACGGCGCGAGCGCAAGCCCGAGCATCGCGGCCAGCGCGAGCCAGGTGAAGAGGCGAAGGCGACGACGCAGCGATGTCACGGCGCGAAGTGTAGCGGCTCGGCGTGCGCGCGACGCGTGGCGATAATGCGACCAATGAGCATCCAGACCGACGAATTCGAGCCCGCGCGCCGGGTCGTCAGCGCCGCGCCCACCTCGCCCAACGAAGAGGCGATCGAGCGCGCGCTGCGCCCGAAGGGGCTGGCCGAGTACGTGGGCCAGGTCAAAGCGCGCGAACAGCTCGAGATCTTCATCGGCGCCGCGAAGATGCGCAGCGAGGCGATGGACCACGTGCTGCTGTTCGGCCCGCCCGGGCTCGGCAAGACGACGCTGTCGCACATCATCGCCAACGAGCTTGGCGTGAACCTGCGCCAGACCTCCGGGCCGGTGCTCGAAAAGCCCAAGGACCTGGCCGCGATCCTGACCAACCTGGAGCGCAACGATGTGCTCTTCATCGACGAGATCCACCGCCTGAGCCCGGTCGTCGAGGAAATCCTCTACCCCGCGCTCGAGGACTACCAGATCGACATCATGATCGGCGACGGCCCGGCCGCGCGCTCGATCAAGCTCGATCTGCAGCCTTTCACCTTGATCGGTGCGACCACCCGCGCCGGCATGCTGACGAATCCGCTGCGCGACCGCTTCGGCATCGTCGCGCGGCTCGAGTTCTACACGCCCGACGAGCTCGCGCGCATCGTGCGCCGCTCGGCCGGCCTGCTGAACGTGCCGACCGACGACGAAGGGGCGTTCGAGATCGCGCGCCGCTCGCGTGGCACGCCGCGCATCGCAAACCGCCTGTTGCGCCGCGTGCGCGACTACGCCGACGTGAAGGCCGACGGCCGCATCGACCGGCCGCTGGCCGACAAGGCACTGAAGATGCTCGACGTCGATCCGCACGGCCTCGATGTGATGGACCGCAAGCTGCTCGAGGCCGTCGTGCACCGCTTCGACGGCGGCCCGGTCGGCCTGGACAACGTCGCCGCGGCGATCGGCGAGGAACGCGAAACGATCGAGGACGTGATCGAGCCCTACCTGATCCAGCAAGGCTATCTGCAGCGCACGCCGCGCGGGCGCGTCGCGACCGCGGCGGCGTACCGCCACCTCGGCGTCACGCCGCCGCGCGTGGCCGGTGGTGCCGACCTGTTCGAGCCCTGAGCACCCGCTCGGCGGGTGGCGACGGTACACCGGCGCCGGGTGCGCCATCTCATCAAATCAGGTCTTCGTTCGCGAGCCGGTGGTAGCGCACCGCGCACAGCGCGCCGAGGCGCTCTGCGACCTCGGTGATGTGCTGCACCGCCGTCTCGTTCGGCGCATAGACGATGAGCCAGCCGGCACCCGCCTCGGCGAACGCGAGGTAGCGGCGCATCAGCGTGATCTCGTAGCCGAAGCCGGCGCTGCTGCTCGCGGTGCGCACGCGCTCGCGCAGGCGCGGCGTCGCTTCTTCGGCCAGGTAGGCGAGGATGTCTTCCTCGGCCAGGCCGGCGGCACGCAACGCGACGACCGCCTCGGCCGTCATCGCATCGTCCTTGAACGCGAGCACCACGTGCCCGACCGGGTTGAGGATGCCGGTGGTGCGGCGGATGTCTTCTTTGGTGAGGCGCTTGATGCTCATCTCGATGTCTCCTGAACTGGCCCGCCAGATCATTTAGACACCGCGTCCTGGCGCTGGCAAGCCCCTGTTCAGGGACTCTTGCGCCGCTGCTGCCAGGCGATCAGCTCGCCGACGAAACCCTTGCGGAACGCGACCACGCAGACGACGAAGATCACGCCGATGATGACGTTGATCCACGAGCCGACCTGGTCGGCGAGGAAGTTCTGCAGCCCGATGATCGTGAACGCGCCGATCACCGGCCCGGCGAAGGTGCCCATGCCGCCGAGCAGCGTCATCAGCACGACCTCGCCCGACAGCGACCAGTGCGCATCGGTCAGGGTCGCGAAGCCGACGGCGACGACCTTCATCGAGCCGGCCAGCCCGGCGAGCGAGGTCGAGAGCACGAACGCGAGCAGCTTGTAGCGGTCGACGTCGTAGCCGAGCGAGACGGCGCGCGGCTCGTTCTCGCGGATCGCCTTCAACACCTGGCCGTATGGCGAGTGCACGATGCGGATGATGAACAGGAACACCGCGAGGAACACCGCGAGCACGACGTAGTACATGACCTTGTCGTTGGCCAGCGGCAGCAGGCCGAGCAGCTTGCCGCGCGGCACACCCTGCAGGCCGTCCTCGCCGCCCGTGAACGGCGCCTGCAGGAACACGAAGTAGATCATCTGCGCCATCGCGAGCGTGACCATCGCGAAGTAGATGCCCTG
>Ga0307517_10004485_pt1 | contig 21427 bp, 20 predicted proteins | sample 23_EM_MG_FD_194515 | JGI IMG/M metagenome (GOLD analysis project Ga0307517, IMG submission 194515) | Populus trichocarpa ectomycorrhiza microbial communities from riparian zone in the Pacific Northwest, United States - 23_EM | ecosystem: Host-associated > Plants > Roots > Unclassified | place... | reverse complement strand
TATAGTGGGATAACTTCCCCCTAAGTCCGCAGATGACTTTGTCGGTGAAGGTAGGGTAACTGGAGTACCTCAGTAGGGTAACTGGGGTCCCAAGGTAGGGTAATCATGTTTCCAAGGTAGGGTAACTTCACCCTATCATGCCTTTATTTCCTTCGGGAGTCCGCGCGACCACATATAATGTTGCCACGGAGACCCGTGCAACGTTTACTATGAGTCCTTTGCTTTATGCGAACATACCCTCCGAAGGTTACCCTGCCTAGTAGGGTAACTTTGGCCTACTTGGGTTACCCTGTCTAACCCTATGTCACCAAGTCACTTTGTAGACACTTGTACCAGCTCATGTCTACCGATAGTATACTAAGTATACTGGCCTATCCTCAATATGGTTACCACTTGGTATGCCATACGGGCTTGAGTTTAGTCCACTGTAGCTACCTATTCGTAGGGTCGTTACACTCAGCCAGGTACCTTAACCCTGACCGAGATTCTCGGGGCAACAAGCCGGCCACTTCCGTGGTTGTCACCATCGACCCCCAGCACCTGTCGACCCTCACCTCAGGGGTCTTCATCCTCTCGCAGAAACGTAAGGTCGAGCTTGCGTTCTCAGCCAACCGCACCTCCGAGTGTAGAAACTGTTGGAGCTAGGGCCACGCCCATCAGCGATGCCCCGCCACCCACCCCACGTGCCCCATTTGTGCGCTTCACCATACTCGCGTGGCTCACAGATTTCAGAATCCCACCTGCCCCAGGGGTGGAGACTATAAGCCAGTCCCATGCTGTTGCCCGACCTCGCCCCCCCATTGCTGCAACTGCGGTAATGACCCCACTGCCACATTCAAGGAATGTCCGGCTCGCCCTGGCCCAGCTGGCCCCACCAGACCTACCTCCCCAGTCCCACCTAGTCAGGACCCCATGGATATGGCGGTCGATGGCGGCCCAGCACCCTCTACTCCCTCGGCCAGGGCGGGTCCCACTGAGGTGGACCTCGTAACTCCCAGGTAACCACCCCCGGAGGGACCTCCATGTCCTGGTACTACTCAAGGCTTTGGCGGCCCTCTCCCCCTAGAGGCCCAAAGCCCGTCGCCCACCCATTCTGACCGTTGGGCTTGTCCTGGTAATGAATCACTGGCCCTCCTCCGCTGGGAAAGGGCCGGCCCTGCTCCCCAACTTGCTTTCTGTCGTTCACCATAACTGCCTTGGGAGCCGGGATGTTTTTCTGTCCTTATTCGAGTCGTTCAAAGAAGCGGCAACATATTCTTCGCTTGTGCTCCTGCAGGAGCCGCCTGTTAGCAAGGCCCATCTTCCCTCCTTCAATGGCTTCAAGTCATTTTTTCCCCCTCTGAGGAAGCCCTGTGTGGTGGCCTATGTTCATATATCTTTTCTTTCTGCTTATTTGGTGCTCCCAAGGTTCAAGGGGGTGGATGATGTCCTTGCCCTCGACATCTCCTTCCAGGAATCTCTTTTTGAGACCAACTTTCATTCCTTCAGGCTAATAAACACCTACTCCACCAACACACGCGACCACTGAGTCCATTCGGTCTCCCCAGAAACCCTCTTCCCAACTCTTGGTGTCCCCCTCCTGGTGGTGGGGGATCTCAACATACACAACCCCCTCTCGGACCTGTTGCGATCATTTTCACCACGAGAAATCGGCTCCTCAACCCTATACTTTGAGACAGCAGCAGAATGCGGCTTCCTCCTCCTCAACCCTCCCGGGGAATATACTATGTTCCCCTTAGTAGGAAGGGCCTGCCCATCGGTTATTGACCTGTCTTTCGCCAACTCCCTGCTCCTGCCAATGGTTAAAGGCTGGGAGGTCTATCTCCCCTTGACCAGCTCTGATCATGTGCCGATAACAATAAACCTCGCCCCCCCCACCCTGATCCCAACCCCCAAGGGCCCACGGTGGTCTGATATGGATTGGGTAACACTCTCCCCAGTCATCAAGAACTTTCAGGTCCCTGCTACGCCCCCATGCCCCTCACCAACAGACCTAGATGCGGAGCTGGCGGGCTCGCTAGATCGACTCACGGCCCTTCTGAGGGAACACACACCAGTCTCAAGACCCTCTCATTACTCAAAGCCTTGGTGCTCTCCCCACCTGACCACCCTCCGGCGTGAGTTCCATAAAGCCTCCAGGTTGGCTAGGAAACACGGCACCCAAGCCCTACGGGCCGTGGCCAACATTTCCAAAGTGAGGTACTTCAAGGCTATAAAGCCCGCCAAAAACAAGCACTGGTTGTCCTTCCTGCTGGGCGCCACCCCCTAGAGCCTGTGGATGGCCAAAAGGTTCGCCTAGGACCGCACCCCACCCAGCTTTCCCTCCCTCCCAGGGGCAGAGACCCCCAAACAGATGAACAAGGTCCTGTTGGAACACTTCTTCCCCCCAAAAGAACCGTTCTCCCCTCCTCCGAGGCTGAGGCCTTATGAGAAGGCGCCCCCACTATCAAAGGAAGAGATAGCCACAGCTGTCTCCAAGTGCTCACCTACATCGGCCCCGGGCCCTGACGGGATTCCCTACTTCACCTGGACGCAGGTCAATAAGCTTAACCCCTCCATCCTCCTCCAAATCCTTTCAAGCTTGTCAGCCTGGGATACCACGCGGCCTCCTTGAAAGGGTTGAATAGAATCGTGCTTGACAGGCCGGGGAAACTCTCCTATGAGTGCCCCGCCTCCTTCAGGATAATGGTCCTTATCCGCACGTTTTCGAAGATCCTGGATGGATAATAGCATCCCGCCTCCTCCTGGCAGCCCGATCAAAGGGTCTGCTCAACCCCAACCGATGCGGCTCCCTACTTGGGCTCAGCACCTACAATGCTGTCCTCACCCGTTTCATCGAGGTAAAAACTATACAAAGGCCTGATCTCAAGGTCTCGTCCCTGTTCTTCCACATCAAAGCAGTGTTCAATAACGTGGACAACTCCACCCTAGCCCGCATCCTGAGGGAGGGTGTGATCCCCCCGACCTAGTCTCCGGGTCTTCATCTTTCTTAGGTGAACGGAGCTGTACTCTTGATTTTCAAGAAGCGCCAGGGACCCCAGCCCCAGTGAACGTAGGCGCCCTCTAGTGGTCCCCGATCTCTCCCCTTCTTTTCCTTCTGTACATGGCACCCCTTCCCTTCAAGATTCCGCAAGGTCTAATGATCTCGTATGTTGACGACTTCGCCCTCACAGCTGCCTCCCTTTCATATCGGGGCAACATCAGCCGCCTCCAAGAGCTCTTCCAGAAGCCAGAAGCAAAGGCCCTCCGCCTAGGCATCTCCTTTTCTGTTGCCAACACAGAGCTCATTCACTGGAGGACCCCAAGCTAGAGGCACTCCCCCAAATGCCTCTCCCGTATTGTGATCAAAGGGGAGCTATCCAGTGCCCGCGACTCGGTATTCTGGCTAGGGTATTGGTTCACGCCCACCCTAGATTCCTGCCCCCACTGTTCACACTGTCTGGCCCTCGCCCCGGGTGTCTTAGCCCTCATCAGACGCCTCAGCTCCCCCACTGCAGGCCTCGCCCCATACCCTATCCACAGGCTTGCAACATCCCTGGTCGCCCCCATACTTCTATATGGCGCAGACCTCTTCACACCAAGAGCAGGACCCGTGACTCGCCTAAACACCTTCTGGCGCAAGGTCCCGAGATGGACTACAAACTGCTTCTCGGCAACGCCTACGTGGATCCTCTCGGTGGAATCCTGCCTCCCCCCAGTCCCCCTTCTGATCTCCCAGAAGCCAAGGCTCATGGCCCTCTGGGTGATTTGCTCCCCTCCAGAGGTAAACCCAGCGAAGGCACGCCTGCACGCCTCCTTCCCCTCCATCCCTCTGCCTACAGGGCACACGACTCCTCAAGAGCCCAGACTAGGGGCCTCAAGTCAGTGTACCTTCCCCTGCACTGGAGTACTCTGCGACTGTAACAGGTTTATTCCTGTCTAGCGAAAATACAATAGAACCGGCGATAGTCCTTCTAGTGCTGGTGCCAAGGGAGGCTTCAAGGGACCGGAGATAAGAGATAACAGTTGAAGGACAAATAGAACTAAGGGACTCAGGGATTGCCGTTCAACCAAGTGTATTCTTAGACTGAAGGTCTGTCGAAGTCTGCTGTCTCCTGCTAGCCAGGAGACTGGTTGAAATACAGAACCCAAGAGCGATAGCCTTCCTGCAATCACGATCATTACCAGTAGTTGCGCACATACCGGAATCCTGTAATCCTGCAAGACCAAAGAAAGAAACATAGCTCAGCCTCCACCAGTGCTACATGACTATTCCATACCCGGAATCCTAAATATAAACTTCCAGCAAAGCAAACTAAACATAGCAATACGATAGCATAGCCTATCTGACTCAGTGACAGTGGCGGAGCTGAAATCAAATCAAATAAACCAAATATAAATCAACTAAACATAGGAGATCCTGCACTGCCTACTCCTGTGTACCGTTACCGGAACATGTACACATGTTACATTCCCTTATTCTGAAAAATCAACAATCATTCCGAAGTCGTCACTGTCCTCAGCCCTCTCGCCGGTGTGCCATAGGAGGCTGTCGTCATCTGTGGGGAAATAGTCCTGCTCAGAGCTGCTAGAATCATATTCCTCATCGTCATACGGTTCCCAGAAGTCGTCTGGGCAATTGTTAGCGGTGCAGGGTGTAGAGGAAACATTCATGGGTTCCCAGGAAGCTTTAATGTAGTGGGAGGTGATCTGGGGCGTTGGTTCTGCTAGGTGGTTAGCGTCCCAGTATTCCTCTATGAGTTCCAGGGAGTGGTCGAGGTTCTCGATAGGTTCCCAGGAGTCGTCTGCTCGCTCATAGCCTTTCCAGAGAACCAGGAATTCGTGCCTGTTGTTCTGGCGGCGGTAGTCGAGTATCTGCTCTGCTTCCCATTCTTCTGCATTGTCGATTAGGATGGGTGCTGGCCTGTCCTTTCTGCGGGACTTGAATCTATCGGGATGGTTCTCGCTGTATTCCTTAAGGGAGGAGACCTGGAAGTAGGGTTTCTGGCGGGCCATTCTGGGTGGGAGGTGCAGTTTGTAGTTGTCTGTGTCAGGTAGGTGTTCTAGGACCTTGAAGGGTCCGAACCAGCGTGGTTCTAGCTTCTTGGATCGTCCAGGGGAGGATGTATAAGGGCGGCCTCTAACGAGAACTCTGCTGCCATTCTTGAAGCGTTCCGTTAGGGGTTTGCGTCGTTTATCAGCTGGGACAGTCTGGCGGAAGGTAGCATGCTTTCTGGCCATGTCTACTTCCATTCTCGTTGCTTCATGGGCGTTTAGGATATCGTCCACAGCTGGTATTTTGCTGGCAGATCTCTGGACAGGGTTGAATATCTTCCAGGGGCGTCCATACCGGGCATGGTAAGGCGAGATGCCTAGGGATTCATGGGGAGCGCCGTTCATGGCTGCTGCAAAAGCGGGGAGGGCGCCAGACAAGTTGTTCTGACTGGGGTTAACGAAGTTCTTCATTAGTTGTTTGAGGGTACGGATCTTCGCTCAACCTGGCCATTCGTTTGGTGGTGGTATTGGGTCGCCATCCAGACCTGGATACCAAGGGCCTTCATCATTTGTGACCAAAACTTACAGGTAAGGCGAGAGTCCTGGTCAAGGACAATACTAAGAGGGAGGCCATGGACATCAAAGATAGTACTGTTGAGTTTCTTGAAGATCTTCTCAGAGGTAGCAGCGTCGTTAAGTGGGATGAGATGTGTGTAGGAGGTAAAGCGGTTCATTATGACCATGATAGATGTATAGCCATCGGATTTGTTAAAGGGGCCGGTGAAGTCTATGGCTAGGGATTGGTAGGCTTCGTCGGGCTCAGGGAGGGTAAGGGATCGTCCATAGGGTAGGGTGGTGGGTTTGTTGTTAATCTGGCACTTGTCGCATGACCGACAGTATAGGACAAAATCCTGGCGCATCTGTGGCCACCAGAAGAAGCAAGCCGCATAGGAGTAGCATTTGTAGGCTGAGAAATGCCTGAGGCCTTCATGGACAGTCTTGAGGATGAAATCCCATAGGGATACCCCCTTCTCAAGAAGTCCTACCGGTCTATAAAGGTTTTGGTACACATTAGTGTTCTGGGCAAGTAGAAGGCCATCGCGGATAGAATAGTGCAATTTGTTATCGGTTTCCTTGACCCTGGTGTAGAGGGCGTCGGTCTTAAGGGCTTCCCTAACTCCCTGGGCGAGGATACCCATAAGGCGGGAGTGTAGGGTGCTTAGGAATTGGTTGGCATTGGTTGCCTCATCGGAGTCATAGCCTGCCTGGCTGTAAAGGGGACTAAAGGCCGGCGAGGCCATGGGCAGTGTGGCTAGAATGGTATCATTCATACCAAAAGGCGTGAGGCTTTCTGAGAGGTATGGGATATCGGGGAGCGAGGCCTGGCCTACCTCAAGGGCTGTATTCGATGTTGAAGTCCTATCCTGCTCTTTTCTCTTTGTCTTCTTACTCTGCTTCCGGACCTTAGGGTCCTTTGGCCAGTAGCCTGCACCTTCTTTTTCATTCTTATGTATTTCACAGCCATCATCAGTGCGTGACATCCAGTTCATTTCTGCGTGTTGTCGTTCCATTTCACTAGAGATTGGGAGAGTTCTATTATCACCCCAAGAGTTTCCAATCAATATTCTGCTATCGTTGCTGGCTGCGCTTGATGTAGCTAGCGAGGAAGGAGAGACCTTACGCTTCTGGGAGCGAGTTACTGCGTTGCTGGTAATCTTGTCCATAAGGTATTCAGGACGGCAATGACTGATAGAGTCACTGCTTGTAAGAGTGGAAGAGGTTTGGGCTTCGCCTGAGTGGTACATGGCGTCGTCTGATTCTATGCTAAAATCCGTAGAAGAGGCGTAGCTTGTATTGATCTGTAGGGGTTGGGTAGGGTCTGGTAGCTCAAGGCTGTCATAATTGATAGTGGGGTCCTTGAGACTTATATCTAATGGCCCTGGGCTTCCCTCATGGATTCTCGATAGGTAGTCTGCCAGGAAATTCTTCGCTCCTGGCTGGTATTCTATTTTAAAATCAAAGTGACTCATGTACGTCAGCCATCTCGGCTGTCGTCTATTGAGATGCTTTTGTGTCATGAGTTTAGTGAGGCTTTCGTGGTCTGTAACTACTGTAAATTGTCTGTGTAGCAAATGGGGAGCGAAAGCTTCCATAGCCTCAATGATTGCGAGCGTTTCCTATTGGTGTATGGGGTAGTTGCTTTGTGATGGCGTCAGCTACCTGCTGTGGAACGCTGCAGGCCTGGCTGCATCTCTGGTTGGCCCTTGGCCTATCCAAGGGCCTGTACCTGTAGGGGATGCATCGGTAAAAAGCCATATCATATCTGGCTTATTATAGTCGATCGGTGTAAGGACTTTGTGTTTATCTGCAGCTCGCTTGACCGCTTTGAAGGCTGCTTCCTGCAGGTCCGTCCATAGCCATTCAGCGTTCCCACTCAGCTCTATGAGCGGGGCTGTGATGGTGGCGATGTGGGGAATGAACTGCGAGATATAATTAACTATTCCATTGAATCGCTACAGTCCTTTCTGGCTCTTTGGTCTTGTCCAGTCCATTATGGTCCGGATTTTCTCTGGTGCAGGGTGGATGCCATCATCATCTATGATATGGCCTAGGATATCGAGTTTTGTGGCAAAGAAAACACTCTTTCTTGGGTTGGCATAATAGCCGGCGTTCTGCAGCTTACTGCAGGCGCTTGTAACATCCTTAACATGCTCTTCAAAGGTGTCACTGAAGACAAAAATATCGTCAATGTAGACCCATATGTTCCTGCCTAATTCGTCATGGAATAGGTCCTCCATAGTCCTCACAAAGGTTCCGGGAGCATTCATGTCTCCTTGTATCATGACCTGGCTGGTAAAGCCGCCAAAGGGTGTCTTGATAGTGTTGTACTTCACATCATCTGGATGCACTCTGGTCTGGAAGTAGGCGTCACTGAGATCTATCTTGCTGCGGAATCGTCCTCTTGCTACCGCATTTAGTATAGTCTTCTGTTCTGGGATCTGCGTGTGATCGGCCTGTGTGTTATTATTCCTGAAGCGGAGGTCTACCATGAGGCGGATTCTGCCATCGCATTTTGCTTCCACAAACATGCTGGCTCCTCCGGGCACACTGGTCCTATGGAGGATACCAGCGTTTATCTGCTTGTTGATCCATGTCTTGTATTTGGGCATCAAGGCTTGTGGCTCTTTGAAGGTGGGTGTCTTTAAAAGCTTCGTCAGGTCTATGAGGCTTATCCTGTGCATTATCTTGCGTACTGGTGGCAGTTCCTCAGGTACTTCTTTGACCAATACCTTGGGGAACATTGCCAGGAAGTCAGGTACTTCCTGTGGCTTCGTCATGGCTGATCTAGACTCTCTAGACTTTCCGTCACAGGTAACTCTGACCTTGTACTTGGAGAAGTAAATGCTGTTCTTTTGGCAATCGATGACCGCTCCTAGCCTTATGAGATCGTCCATACTGATGAGGATATCATAGTCTGATACTGGCGTGACCAGCATAGGCACCTTGTCAACTCTCATCTTGCCTAGCTGAATCATAACCTCAACAGAGAAGTTGCTAGTTGATCGCGATCCTTTAACTGCCATCTTTAGGGTGACGGGATTCTTCCTAGCTGTGTAGGGGATGTTGTGTGTTGTAACGAATTTGTTGGATATCAGGGTACCGCCAATGGTACCTGTGTCTGGGAGGGCTCTGGCGGGCTTGCCATTGATGTTGATAGTGAATTCGAGTGCTTGGAATGGCCTATCCTTAGGCGTGCCTACTGTGGTCTTGTAGGTCCTGACGGAGCCGCTACCATCTAGCTCCTCTGTCCTGTCTGTATCGGGCTCATATTCCCCTTCGCTGCTGTCTGGGCTTTCCTCAGAGAGGCGAACATGGTTGGTCTTAACTTCCTTCTTTGGGCACTCATTTGCCATGTGTCCGCTTTCGCCACAGTTGAAACAGGCTCCTTCTGCCTTGCCTCGATCCATTTCAGCCTTACTGGGCTTGTTGGACTTGGTATAGGTCCTCTTCTTAGCGGGGGCCTTTCCTTTCCCTGTGTTCCTGGATGTTGATGTGGTAGAGGGTTTGCGGTAGGTATTCTCTTTCTTTGGTGTATGGGGTTTGCTGCTAGAAGCCTGGCTTCTATAGCTGCCTTTGTAGCCGCCAGTTCTATACATGGTAGCGTCATAGCGTTCTGCCACAGCCACCATCTGGTCCCAGGTATCTTCTGGTCTGAGCTGGGGCTCAACATTGGGGCGTAGTCTAGAGTCCATAGCATCGAGAATTCATTGCTTCTGTGCATAGTCCGAGATAGATGCTGCTGGGAGAGATCCTTTGAGGTCCGCTAGCTCTCCAGCTATCTTGATTATGCGTGCTGGCTGTCTACCTGCTGTCTGGCGGACATTCTGCCACTTGTGATAGGTGTTATCGGTGTTTTTAGAGGCTTCGAATAGCTGCTGAAGGCTTGGGTTAACCGCGCTAGAGTTAGGTCCTCCACTTCTCTATCTAGCGTCTGATATGCGTTGTTGGCCTTGCCATCTGTGTAGGCGCCATAGTAATCCGCCACTCTAGGGGAGTCATCGTTCAGTCCTGATCTTGCCAGATGTTTTTTGACTGTTCTAAGCCATCGCTTGAGTTTGTCTGGCTTCAGGTCTTCTCCTTCCCCGCTGAACATAGGTGGTTTGGGGAGTTTGGGAGGTGGCAACCTCGCCGGTCCTGGGTCGGCCATAGTTCCAGCAGGTAGGTCTGGGTCTGGAGGTGGTGGGTCTGATCGTTCAGGGGGCTCTCTAGTGCTCCTGGATCTTGAGGGTCTTTCTGGTGTGTCTGGGATGAATGTGCCAGGTAGAAATTGCTCTCTATGCTCTCGGCAGGGCGCTCTAGTTGGTGTCTGACTTCCAAAGACTCCTAGAATGCTGGGTGCTCGCCACCTGCTTGTGGTGGGGCCTTCTGGTGGGCGTTCAGTTTCCGAAGTTTGCTGGGCTGCTGCTCTTGCTGCTGCTCTTTCCTCAAGTCGCGGGGCTTCTCTTTGAATGAGTTCCTCAGCTGTGAGGTTGTGGTCTTCGTCTGAATCTGTATCTAGATCTCCTGGGAGGAGGTGAGTGGTTCTTGCTGGTGCATCTGCTGATCCTGGCGTGGGCCCAGGGGTTGGTTCCTGTGTGGTTGGTTCTGGGGTATCGTCTGTAGGTTCTGTGGAAGGACAGTTGTAGGCCCTACCGGACCTCGTAACGCTTCTGCTCCTGTGTTCTGCTATTGTGAATGTAGCACCTGACCCAGGAGTTTCTTTCCCTGCTGCTCCTGATTCTAACTAGTTATCATGATACCGGAAGGGTGATCAATCCTACCAGGCTGTTCCCAATCCGGAGAACAAAGGGTTTTGACCTGCTGTAGGGAAAAAAATGTAACAGGTTTATTCCTGTCCAACGAAAATACAGTAGGACCGGCGATAGACCTGCTGGCGCTGGTACTAAGGGAGGCTTCGAGGGACCGGAGGTAAGAGATAATAGTTGAAGGACAAATAGAACTCGGGAACTCAGGGATTGCCGTTCAACCAAGTGTGTTCTTAGACTGAAGGTCTGTCGAAGTCTGCTGTCTCCTGCTAGCCAGGAGACTGGTTTAAATACAGTACCCAAGAGCGATAGCCTGCCTGCAATCATGATCATTACCAGTAGCTGCGCACATACCGGAATCCTGTAATCCTGCAAGACCAAAGAAAGAAACATAGCTCAGCCTCCACCAGTGCTACATGACCATTCCATACCCGGAATCCTAAATATAAACTTCCAGCAAAGCAAACTAAACATAGCAATACGATAGCATAGCCTATCTGACTCAGGGACAGTGGCGGAGCTGAAATCAAATCAAATAAACCAAATATAAATCAACTAAACATAGGAGATCCTGCACTGCCTGCTCCTGTGTACCGTTACCGGAACATGTACACATGTTACAGTTTCGTACCTCCCTTAGCATTTTGCAAAGTTGGAAAGCTTCTTGCTTTATTAACAGTCGGCGTCATGGTGTCCGGACTCTCGGTCGAAGTAGGCTTCGGCTTGCCTGGCTTGTCCCTCTAATGGGAAAAGCCTCGGTTAGCAACATCTTGGTCACGCTCGGTTTCGTCCTCGTCCCAAAAGCCCTTGCTATGGCCTGTTTATCGGTTGTAGCTAGCTTGTTCGCGATCCTTCCTCTACCCCCCTCCCGGTTGTGTCCGCTTGTACCGTACTACTACACTTCCCTCCTTGGCTGGCACCCTACTGCTCCCCAACGGCTAGCACCCTACTGCTCCTCACTAGCTGGCATCCCCTCTGCCTGGTGGCTCCGCTCACCCCTCTATCCTTCCCGATAATCGCACTCCTCCTCGGTTACGCCCTGTCATGGTATTGCACTGCCTCCGTTCCTGCCGCCAACGCCTTGGCTGGACCGATGTAATTACCAGCGCGGCCCTTGGTTTCTGTTTGATGTCGGTCTATAAGTTCCGTGGTTTTCTCGTATGCGTGGTCACACTATCCCCTCTGCCAGCCCCCGAAAGGGCCTTAGTGAAGCCGTCATTTCTTTTATTTTACTGGCGCCTGCGGAAGTGTTTGGGTCTCTCTCCTATACCTCTCTATGAATTTTCTCCTTATGTGTCTGGGTTATTTCATCTTACGTGCTAGGTGACGGGGGTTTTTTCCTATGGATTCATGGTGTTTGATTTTTCCCATGAAGAGGTGAAGCGGGCGGTGGTTTTGTATTTATAGGTTTTTCTTCTCTCCTTAGCTTGCACTGCATGAGGCTTTTTGTACCTAGAAACAATGAACGCATAATTACCAAAAAAAGAAAAGAAAAAAATGACCAAGAGATGCGATCTTCACGCAACGATCTAAGTACTTTTCTATACTTAAGATATTGCAATACTATTATGCTTTGCTCTCTTTACATACACCCCTTTTCTACCAGAGCCTACGCTCTAAGAAAGGACCCGGAGGCTATTGTGATAGTCTCAGCAACGGGTCGCCTGAACAAAGAACTATTGTGATTGTTCTATCCAGCACAACAATCCACTCATCTTACTATATTAAGAGATAGTATCCCTCGACGGTTCACTCAAGACAAGTAAGCCAGTTCTGTACTATCTCAAGAGATAGTATTCTCCTACCCCACCATATAGAAAGACGAAGGCTCGCTTACACAATAGACGGTTCTTGTTGCCTGTTCCATACAAGTCCTACAATAGGATTGTTACATCCATCCATTCTGTTGGCAAGGTCTATGGTAGTACAGCTGGAAGAAATGTGCGTTGGGAGCCCGCTCAAGTCTGTTTCTGTCCTGACTCACTACCTCTGCCAACAAAGCTCTCCTGCCTCAACCAATGTGGCTAATGTCTGGCTAGCTGAGGGTGCAAGTCCATTTCAAGCAATTTAAATATTCTAGGCTGCAATAGACCCTTCGAGCTGTCTTTTTGGTATTTTATTTTATGTTTTTTCATTTTTCTTTCTAGAGTTTGTGTTTTGCTCACTGTTTCCTGACTATTTCTGTCTAGATTAGCCTGCAATCTCTGGGCTGCTTGCCCTTCCCAGTACACTTAATTTAGACCTGCGACTATCTCCTGTGGACATTTCCTTGGGGTGTTTTTCATTTGGAGTTTAGACCTTAGAGTTTTGCAAGCTATTCTTGCATTTTTTCCCACATATTTCTTGTTTGGATTAGCACGCTGCAGTTGCCCAAACCCAATGTAGTCTACGGACACTTTGTTCTACTGCCTATTTTTTGTTTACCGGGTCATCTCCCAGGACCTGCTCTTGGACTCTTCCCAGATCATTCTTGTTCTTTGCCAGCTCTTTTTCGTCTGGAATATTTTTTCTCTTCCGACTTTAGAGATTTGCTCTAGGGATTTGTGCGGATCATTCTGCTTGTTTTCTAGCCCAGTTTTCATTCGGGGTTGCCCCTTTCATCACTGTTTCTATCCTAGCTTTACACATGATATCCTATATGTTGAGCAGTACTAGCGGCAGCTTTCACTTTCTGAGATTAGTGTCAGGGCTCCGAGCCCTAGCCTGACCCACATTTATTACCGTTCGCCTACCAGATCTACTCAAACTAGATTAGTCCATATATACTGATAAACCTTTTTTCATCACACTCAAGAATATCAAATACCAAACACTCCTGTTGTCTCATGGAAATAGCGGCGCAGCCAAGTTGAAGCTGGATGCCACAGGTGCACATTCCTATGTCAGATATGAACTTTCAATTTGGACACGCAGGTGTCTGCCAACACCAGTAAACATAAAAGTGCATGATGAACTATGAATGTTCTTAGTTCTTAAGAAAGCTGGACGGATTATTTCTATCTTCTAAGTTCACATCCCATAGTGTACCCTTAGCTATATACCAACAGAGGCTTCCTGACACCACCTACTCCCCAACATCATGCACAACAATTTTATTCTATCACTATCCACCTGCATACTATGTCACAACAATAGCGGCGGGGTATGACGGACCAAAGGCGTTTATTAAGGCAGGAAAGGCAAAGGCGAAGAGAGGTTCGCTGCGGATGTTTCCTGAGATCTGGGTTCAGGGATAGATTAACTATATAACCATCACCCAGTGTTGAGTCTGTTATGGCTCAGGCCGCTGTAGGTAGGAGGAGGGATGGCATGCTGGAGCTGGCTTCTTGACGACTTGTGGTACCTGAGCCTGTTCTTAACCGCCCAGCACAGGTCTTGGAGTTGGTGAATGAGATTCTGAACTCTAATGATGGGAAATATAAGGGCAATGATAGCCAGACTGAGGAAAACGAGGAGAGGGAGAAGGACAACGAGTTAAGCCAGAATGTGGACGATACAGATCATCAATCAGCTTGGGGAGCACAGAGACCAATTGGGCATGAGTTTCTTAGCTTGCAGCGCTCGATACTGACAATCACCCCTGGGAATACGCAGAGTTCCAGCAGGGGGATTAGTTACCCCGAAGGGAGAACGCCTGCCCCAGTACGGGTTAGCCACAATGGTTATACATGTCCAATTCGCTCCTGTTTGCCCACATTCTTGAACCCGAGTCTACTTGCGACGCCAGCGATAATACTAAGTCACCTAGATCTAACAATGTTGGAATTGGATAGCAGAGGAGAACAGCTGGCAAGTAGCAGGCAAAATATAGCCACAGGGCTTGAGCGTAGCATTCTGGCCGGAGCCCGTGATCTGATGTGGGACTGGATGATCTTTGTCACTCTGTTTCCGCAGTCAATTAGCCTGACTGAAGATGTTCAAAGATGTTGGGGCGAGGCCCAGACCCAACCCGGCTTTCCCGACTTTGCTGAATCTAGTCCAGCCTCAAATGACCAGGTAAGTTACCCTTAATTGATAACCGGCATCCCATCCCAGACTAGATGGAGTGGCCGCTGGTCCCTGATTTGCAGATGCAGGCAAAGCACAGCGGATATCAATCGCAGTATCTGCATACAGTAAAGAAGGCTATAACCGAACTCCATAAGCTCAATAGTGAGGATCCTACAGCCTGCGCATGAAGAGTGGAATACCTACTGGAGGAGGATAGGTTCATTTGCCAGCCTGGCAGCTATGAGGTATCTTTTTCACATTTGTCGGAATTGTTTCTAATTGCAGTGAGACTAAATCAATCTGATCTAGTGGACAGCCAATCTCTCTTAGATTTGTAGCACCACAGATTCCACATCCAATATTTGCTCAATATGACTCCAGCTCGAAAAGAAAGGCAGAACAGATGAGGGTTTCCTAGAGAAGTGCGATAGCCGGTTTATCTGTCTTACAGAGGCCATATTATGTCATTCACTACAATGTTAGCAGACTGGCATCTTCATCCATAATGTGGCTTTTACACAGGCAAGTTCAGGGTGTAAGATAAACTATGCATACTGGCAGGTTTCATAAGTGTCCAGATTCCCCGACGGCCCTAGCTTCTGGATACTTTTGACAACCTCCTGTACTCGAATTGTGTGAAAGGTCAGCTAATGGATCGAGAGCCCTGCTTGAACGTCAGACACGATCATGGGGCAAAACAGGAAGAGTTTGGCAGAGTGGAATAATCCTGCACATAAGTATGACATTGCAGGCTAAAATCGCGAAGAAGATGGGAAAGGTGGTGGAGAGGACAGTGGGATATGACAATGATGAGGACTCATTGAGATGGGGGTTTGGCAGTTATACGGAGCTATATGAATCAGAGACAGCTGGTGGCCGCGCAGATTGCGGAAGAAACAGTCAGCACGAGCCGTAGCGAGAACATGGGCTGAATCCGCGAGGACTGGTTGGTGCAACATCATTCCGAGAACCTGGGAACATGGAATCGCAGGTTGAAGAAACTGATCCGGATGATAGAAAGGATGGTTTTATCACCACTCGCTGATTGTGTATATATATGTAATAAAATCAAGTTGGATTACCTGTGCTAACAGGGTCAGGAATAATCAACAATAGTAATATATGGGCCAGGCCGGTGTGCAGGGAAAGAATGAGAACGAACTGGACGGATAGTTATACGCAATGCAAGCATGAGTAAGTCATCTAGTGGGCAATTGTAGGTTCGGTAGGTATGGGAATGTGTCGGGGGATGCTTATAAACTAGGCAGGCCTGGTTAAGTAGTCTAGTAAGCAGTTGTAGGCAAAAAGGCACAGGAATGTGTCTGGGGGACTGTTGGAAGCCAGGGAAAGCAGTGGGAGCCGGCCAGCAGACAGCCAGAGTTCGGGGGTGGACAGTGAGAGAAGCGGGACGAACAAGATCAGATGTGGAGAGCTGAGGAAAGGGCCTAGCGAAAGTGCAAGGGGTGGGGGACATCCGCCAGATATGGCAGAATACAGGGTGGGATTAGAGGGTAGAGGGGCAAGGGCTGAGGGTGTTGGGAGGAAAGAGGGCGAAACGGTGAAGACTGGAAAAGGCCCACTGGATATGCGAGAAGACTGAGGGAATCCGGCGGTGGGGGAGAAGTAGAGACCATGTTGGTGGGGTTCCAGGTGAGAAATGGATGCAGCGAGAGGCATGTGACGACGTTAAAGGAGAGTGGGTATCATGAGAGGAAAGCTAGTGGGCGGGTGTATCTGGGGAGGCCCGAGATCTGAGAGGTTGTGGTTGAAATGCGTCCGCAGAACAGCACCATAGGAATGTGGACTTTAGGCGCGAAGGGACGAAAAGGCTGGGCGCTGGAGGGAGGGTTTCTAGGGGGGGGGGGTCAAAGGGATCTGGACGCAAAAGGGCCATGTCTATTGCATTCAGGGGCTGCCTGTGGCGTCCGGACGCATTGGAGGCAGCCCTTTGACTTGCAGACAGAAAAAACCCCACGGACGGACCCAGAACTCGAGTTTACGTTATAAGCACCTGGAACATCCAGCACATAGAGTGAGCTGGGAGCCAAGGGGTACAAGATAATTCTTTTGCTAATACCCAATTACTATACATGTACAGTTCGCCGATAATAGTTTTCTCTATATTCTCTATTATTCTCCTCTATCCGTCTCCCTCATTCTAGTTGCTTCTTTACTTTAAATAACCTGATTTACTGTGAACTCGCTCACAACAGAGGTGTGGCTCACCCATAGCAATTATGGGAAAATCTAGTAATTCCCCTTTCCCCATCTGCACAAATAATTTCGCAACTACCTTGAGAATCAAGAGACAAGTACTTTGGAATATAGATACTCTAAAAATTAAGTTTGTCGTTTCTAGTCCTAAAGTATTACTTAGATATGTTGATTTTAAGATAGGTGATTTCATAAATAAATTCTAGCTTTTCATTAGCATAAAAATATCCAAAACCCATTAAGAATAAAATTAACAAATGGATACAAGGATAATTTAAGTCTTCTATATTCAGAATAATCAGGTTTTAATTTTATTCATACGCATTTTTGAATGTAGAAGTTGTTAAAAAATAGGTAGAAAATAGGTAAATATTACATACAAATTGAACCAATTTTACCATTGAATATCTAGATCCATAGTTGACCTATGCTTCCATTATGTCAGGATACTTTTCACTATGATATCCTACATGGCTTTATAACTTTTAATGGGAAATCAAATGGTATTGTATAATTTGTACATCAATCAATATTAAACTATCTAAAATGAGAAATAAATCCTTTTATCATAGTATCGTTAAATGTCAATAATAAATTATTTAAATGTATTATAAGCTGTTAAATGAGTTTAACAACCCTAGGAAGCATACAATTACCCTTTAACGCCTGATTCAATTATAGTTATTGCTCAGATTCTATATTAATTACTTCTAATTAAAAATTGACAATCGTCTTTCTATCACTTAACATAATAAATATACATTCTAAACCAACATACTTACTTCCTACTCTACCTACTCCATCTTCCATAATTGGTAACTGACTTGTAACTACTGCAATGATTGAATTGTGACTTGCAAACGATTTGCATATGTCTTACTAGTTATATAGCAATTATCATTAAGAACAGATGAAAAGTATATAAAGCCTGCATTTATCTAACTTCATGTAACAAACACATTCCCGTGGGTGTTTCGTTAAACGGGAACGACTAATCGTAGGGCGTATCGATATTGTTGACAATCTTCATAGTCTCGTTGAAGGAAGTCTTATCATCATAAGACCAGAAGGTACAAAGTCCAATCGCTAGAGGACTAGGTGCTCGCGTTCGAGCCGTAGTGGTTTGCGTAAGAAGTAGAGTAATAGGGTTGCATATCTTGCACCACGGGAAGGTCACTGTCAAAGGGCTTGGCCTGTGCTCCAGTATCCAAGTGTTGTATTACTTAGATGGTTGCGTCAAGATCCTATCTCCTTGGGCGATCCCAGCTCCCTTATATAGGCATCTTCCCACAACCCTAACCCTGGTGACTCATCACCTCACGCTACATAAATCTCTATGACTCATAGTGAGTCATAGCGCGAAACGCATCGATGACTCACATGAGTCATCGCGCAACATTCCGTTTACCAATCAGAGTAACTCATAACCCAAGTCATGTGCTCAAATGAGTCACATGCGTAAAACCCATGACTCGTAACATGAGTCATGTGCGAAAGTCATTACATCGTGTGACGTCACAATTGTGAGTCATACAACAATCAACTAATCATAATATAACGATGACTGGCAAATGCGTAGTCATGTGAGAACTATGCGTCAAGCGACGTCATAGCCTAAAACATAAACAGGGGATGACTAATAACTGATTAGTCATGTAAAAACAACTTTTTGGCTAAGTCAGAATTTGTGACATTAGCTCCTCTCCCCCTTAGCATCGGTCTCTCGATGCTTCAAAACACAAACATAAAACATTAACATAAACTTCTAAAATTCCAAACACAAAGGAAATAAACAATTTGTATACTTATCCGCCAGCCTCTTGTCTGCTGGTTCTCGTCCCGGAGGTCTCCCATCTCTTTCTCCATCCTCTCCATTCGTTCTTGAAGTTCCTCGACGAACTTCGTCATGTCATCGTATTTGTTGCCGAGGCCCGCTGTCTCACCCCAGTGGACCTTTTTCACTTGTCCGCGGTGTTGGTTTTGTCAAGGTGGTTTTGGGAACCACTTGGCTCCCTCTTTGTCTCTGAGGTGTACATCGCACCTGTCGTTGAAACATGCACTCCAGTGCATGGCCGCCTAAGGGGTGGTTGTTGCCGTAGGAGGCGCCGAGGCTGGACCTGCGGAGGAGGAGGAGAAGGACGCGGAGGCTGCTTGGCCTGCGTGACTGTAAGACATTCTCATATCTTTTCGAGGTATCGGAGGCGAAGAAAGAGTAAAAGGTTAAAGTGCGCTTTGTAAGGTGTTCGTTGGTCTTGAGAATGTTATCCTGAGGATATCGTTTGTAATTCTTTCCTGTTCGCAAGATCTCCTTTTATGTTCGCCTGAACTCTTTCTTGGTTCCTTAATATTTTTGTCCTTCCTCCAGGTCTGTGTGTCTTCTTGCGTTGTTTTGCATGGGGTATGATGCGCTTGCATCGGGTAATTCTTATCAAAAGAATGTCGTCGTGATCGTACAGTCACTTTGTATGTAGTATGATGTTCTTGCATCGCGTAATTCTTATCAAAAGAATGTCGTCGTGATCGTACAGTCGTTTTGTATGTAGTATGATGCTCTTGCATCGGGTAATTCTTATCAAAAGAATATTGTTCTAATTGTACGGTAGTCTTGCATGTCGTATGATGCTCTTGCATCGGGTAATTCTTATCAAAAGAATATCGTCTTAATCCTTTGGTCAGGAAATCAATTCCTTTCTGGTCTCAGAAGAGATCCATAAGTACTCGCCGTTTGGCCCTGCTGGTTCCAACGTTTGATCTTTCCATCCTTCCGGACATCTCCTTCTTTTCGTTTTGAGCTTCTCTCCCAACTGCGTTGATGTTCGAGTACACTGAGCCTTGTCTTGTCGTGTCTTTTTGTTTCAAGCATTTCTTTTTCCTTTTGAGCTCCTCTCGCACCACGTTTAATGTTCGTGTACACTGAGCTTCGTCTTGTCGTGCCTTGTTGTTTCAAGCGTTTCTTTTCGTTTTGAGCTCCTCTCCCACTACCACTTTTGATGTTCGAGTACAATGAGCTTCGCCTTGTCCTGCCTCGTTGTTTCGAGCGTTTCTTTTCGTTTTGAGCTCCTCTGCCACCACGTTTGATGTCCGAGTACAATGAGCTTTGTCTTGTCGTGCCCCGCCGTTTTCAGCGTTTCCTTCCGGCTTGAGCTGCTCTCCCACCACGTCTGATGTTCGAGTACACTGAGCTTCGTCTTGTCGTGCCTTGTTCTTTCGAGCGTTTCTTTTCATTTTGAGCTCCTCTCCCACCACGTTTGATGTTCGAGTACACTGAGCTTCGTCTTGTCGTGCCTTGTTGTTTCGAGCGTTTCTTCGTCTTGTCGTGTCTTGTTGTTTCGAGCATTTCTTTTCGTTTTGAGCTCCTCTCCCACCACGTTTGATGTTCGAGTACGCTGAGCCTCCTCTTGTCGTGTCTTTTTGTTTCAAGCGTTTCTTTTTCCTTTTGAGCTCCTCTCCCACCACGTTTGATGTTCGAGTACGCTGAGCTTCGTCTCGTCGTGTCTTTTTGTTTTCAAGCGTTTCTTTTTCCTTTTGAGCTACTCTCCCACCACGTTTGATATTCGCGTACACTGAGCTTTGTCTTGTCATGTGTTTCGATAACCTATTTCCTCGTGTTCACTTGTCGGGAATCTTTGAGTACTATCGCATGCATTTCGAGGGTCCAGGTGTCTGGTATCTTTCTTATTCAAGCCATTTTTAGCTCCCGTCCCCCTTCAGCCTTGGTCCCACAAGGCTACTGCCGCTTAAGGGTACAAAAGAAATTCCCATTTTTCGATGGTCATTTTTGTTTTCCCTGCTTCTGTTCCTCGATCCTATCGTTCACGAGGAAGTACTATCTGTTTTGAGATAGTAAGATGGTTGGATTGCCGTGGGATTGGTTCCTTCTGACTCGTCTCTCTTTGATTGTATCTTCATTCGTCTCGTACCAAGGAACCTATGTGTTGATTTGATGATGATAGGTTCCATCTGTTTCTTGTCTTCTCTTCGCTCGTATCTTCGTTCGTCTCGTACAGAGGAACCTATGGTTAATTTGATGATGATAGGTTCCATCTGTTTCTCGTCTTCTCTTCGATCGTATCTTCGTTCGTCTTGTACAGAGGAACCTATGGTTAAAGGTATTTGTCTCCAAATCCCTGTTCCCCCTAGCTCCTCTCGCACCATCGGCTGGACCCACACCTGACAAGCCCCCCTGGTCCCCTCGTCTCTTCCCTCGCCTTTTGGGGATTTGTGGACAAATCGTACCAGACAAAAAAAAAAAAGAATTCCCTGGTTTTTCCCTTTGGCGGAGAGGTGATACCGAGTTCATTCGTGGGTCTTTCTTCTTTCTTTTCTTGTTGTCTTGTCATAAGTAGAATGTCTCAATAAAGAGTTCCAGTTTGTTGTCTTTTGTTCGTTTGTGTAGTGGTTCAGCGTTTGTAGGTAAGGACGCAACCAAATGTAACAAACACATTCCCGTGGGTGTTTCATTAAACGGGGAAGGACTAATCGTAGTGCATATCGATATTGTTGACCATCTTCATAGTCTTGTTGGAGGAAGTCTTATCATCATAAGATCAGAAGGTACAAAGTCCAATCGCTAGAGGACTAGGTGCTCGCGTTCGAGCCGTAGGGGTTTGCGTAAGAAGTAGAGTAATAGGGTTGCATATCTTGCACTACGGGAAGGTTACTGTCAAAGGGCTTGGCCTGTGCTCTAGTATCCAAGTGTTGGATTACATAGATGGTTGCGTGAAGATCCTATCTTCTTAGGCGTTTTTATTTATTTTTTTTATTTTTTTTATTCAAATCGTTATTATGTTTAAAGGTACAAAAGACTCATGCAGCACTAGCTATGGAGATAAAAAACCTATAAGCAAACGTCTTCCCGCCCGCTTCACCTCGTCATAGGAAAAATCAAACACCCCGAGTCCATAGGAAAAGTCTCCCCCGCCTAGCACCTAAGATAATATACC